>JACCDV010422070.1_pt1 | contig 10870 bp, 11 predicted proteins | sample 7446131 | NCBI WGS metagenome assembly JACCDV01 (sample SAMN15323448, study PRJNA562643) | freshwater metagenome | isolation source: river surface water | place: USA:Blue River Watershed | collected 2017-08-17
AAACCACTTTCCCCTTTTTGAAACTGGAGCAAACATGAACACCATCCACGTTGATGTGGTCAGTGCAGAAGAGTCCATCTACTCGGGTGAAGCCCGGTTCGTGGCCCTGCCCGGTGAAGCTGGCGAACTGGGTATCTACCCCCGCCACACGCCGCTGATCACCCGCATCAAGGCCGGGTCTGTTCGCATCGAGACGGCTGACGGTGGCGAAGAATTCGTCTTCGTTGCTGGTGGCATCCTGGAAGTGCAGCCCAACTGCGTGACCGTGCTGTCCGACACCGCTATCCGCGGCAAGGACCTCGACGAAGAGAAAGCCAACGCTGCCAAGCAGGCTGCCCAGGAAGCCATCCGCAACGCCAAGAGCGAAGTGGATCTGGCCACTGCCCAGGCCGAACTGGCTGTGCTGGCCGCCCAACTGGCGGCCCTGCGCAAGTACCGCAGCAAGAAGTAAGCAAGCCTCTTGCCTTCGGCATCCAAACCCGGCACAGCGATGTGGCCGGGTTTTTTGTTGCCTGCACCGCAATGGCTGGGCCTGCATCGAAAACGGGTATGACACGCCTTGCCGTCACGCGGCACAATCCGTGTCTGAATCGGAGTGAGTGAATGAAACGTGCACGTCTGCAGGCCGCCACAGTGGGTGGCACCCCGGATGAGGTCGAACAGGCTTTTTACGACGCCCTCCATCATGCTGACATCGAGCAGCTGATGGGCTGCTGGGCCGAGGAAGACGAGATCGTGTGCGTCCAGCCAGGTGGCGCGAGGTTGATCGGCGCCGGGGCGATCCGCAGTGCTTTCGAGGCCATGTTCAGCCAAGGCGCCGTACAAGCGCGGCCACAGCATGTGCACCGCATTCATGCCCTGGCCAGTGCGGTGCATCACCTGGTGGAACAGGTGGCCGTGCAGACACCGCAAGGTGAGCGTACGGCATGGGTCACGGCGACCAATGTCTATCACAAGACGCCACAGGGCTGGCGCCTGGTGGCGCACCATGCCAGCCCTGGAAAACCGCAGGATGGGGCCGATCCGGCCGCACGTCCGGCGGTGCTGCATTGATGCAGGCCTCCGCGCCCTGGTGGCTGCCTGGCGGCCATGCTCAGACCATCTGGTCGGCGCTGTATGCGCGCAGGCGTCGGCATGCATTGAAAGCGAGACCGCTACTGCGCGAGCGCTGGGTCACGCCAGACGGTGACTTCATCGATGTTGATCGACAAACGGCCAGCAGGCCAGACAGACCGCTGCTGGTGCTGTTCCATGGTCTCGAAGGTTCTTCGGCCAGCCATTACGCCCAGGCTTTCGCAGATTGGGCATCGCAACATGATGTGCAGTGGGCCATGCCGCATTTCAGGGGTTGCAGTGGCGAGATCAACCGTGCACCTCGTGCCTACCATTCGGGCGACCATGAAGAAGTCGACTGGATCCTGCAGCGATTTGCGCAGACACATGCGTCCGAAGGGGGTTCTGTGCTGGTGGCTGCGGGCGTTTCGCTTGGAGGCAATGCCCTCATGCGTTGGGCCGGTGAACAGGGTGCCTCAGCGCTCGGCCGAGTCAGTGCGGTGGCGTCCATCTGCTCTCCGCTTGATCTGGCAGCAAGTGGGGACGCCATCGGTCGCGGTTTCAATCGACAGGTCTACACCCGCATGTTCCTGCGCACCATGAAGCCCAAGGCGATGGCCAAATGGGCGCAGTTCCCTGGCTTGTTCAACCGCGAGCGGCTGCTGGCCGCACGTGATCTTTACGAATTTGACAATGTGTTCACCGCGCCCCTGCACGGGTTTCGTGACACGCACGATTACTGGGCGCGTGCCTCGGCCAAGCCCTTGCTGGGGCGCATTCGCGTCCCTGCCTTGCTGGTCAATGCGCAAAATGACCCCTTCATTCCGGCCAGTAGCCTGCCTGTCAAACGCGAAGTGAGCACGGCGGTCACACTCTGGCAACCGCGACATGGCGGGCACGTGGGTTTTGCCAGTGGGAACTGGCCTGGCCATGTGCGCAGCTTGCCTGACCAGGTGGGGGGATGGCTCATGCAGGCCAGCGGCGTGGCGCTGCACACGGAGATGGACCATGGATGACATCGTTCGCCAGGCCATGGCCAAATGGCCGAATGTGCCCGACTGCTATGGCTGGCTGGGGCTGGACAGCCGCGGGCAGTGGTACATGCGTGACGACCGTGTCCAGGCACTGGGCACTTTTCAGTCGGGTGTGGCCGGTGCCAAGGGCTCGGTGCTGCGGCACGACAAGCTGATCGATTTCATCGCGCGCAATTACGAAGCCGACGCACGGGGCTGCTGGTATTTCCAGAATGGACCGCAACGCGTCTATGTCGAGTTGGAATCCACGCCCCAGGTCTGGCGCCTTGCCGCGGATGGCACGGTATCTGGCCAGACACGCCAGTCGGGCGTCGTGCAGCAAGGCCTGATGGACGAAGAGGGCCACCTTTATCTGCAGACCTCCGCAGGCTTTGGCCTCGTGCATTCACTGGATGTGCCCCAGGCAGCCGAGTGGATCGAGCAAGGCCGCTTTGCCATTGAAGAGTGCCGTCGGGACGAGCTGCCCGTTCGCTTTGGTTTTGTACTCAGTCCTCAGCAGACGGGCCTTCGTGCTGCGGATTGAGCCATAAAGATTGAGCCATAAAAAAAGCCGACGCGAACGTCGGCTTGCTGCAAGCGGGGCGATGCGCCTTATTTCTTCTCGCCTTCAGCAGCAGGGGCCTTGGGCTCTTCGAATTTGGCGCCACCGCTGTTGGCCATGTAGGCCACGGCGCGGGCGATCTCGACATCGCTGAAGTCGCCACCGCCTTGTGCGCCCATGGCGCCTTTGCCCTTGAGTGCGGAATTGACCAGGGTGTCGAAACCCTGCTTGATGCGGGCGCCCCAGGCACCGGCATCGCCGAACTTGGGTGCACCGGCGGCACCAGCGGCGTGGCATGCTGCGCACTGGGCCTTGTAAACCTCTTCACCGGCCTTGAGCGGACGGTTGGCATCGCGGACCTCGACAGCGCCCACTTTCTGGATGCGCTCGGCCACGGCGCGTTCGGAGTCGCTGGCGCCTGGGGCCTCTTTGTTGGCAGAGACCACGTAGTAGACCAGTCCAATGATGATGAACACAGGGACCACGAAGGCGGCAATGCTGGCCCAGACCAGTTGTTTGGGGTTCGTGATGGGGCCGGTGTGGGCTTCGTGTTGATCGTGGCTGTTGCTCATGACATCCTCTGATGAATGGCCCCGCTGTGTGCGAGGCACGGATTGACCGGAATCAACCGGGCATTATAGCGGGCCGTCCTTCGCAGACCTTGCAACGCCACAGCACGCAAAACGTGCCATGCGATAATGCCCGCACCATCCCCATGCGGCTGTAGCTCAGTGGATAGAGTATTGGCCTCCGAAGCCAAGGGTCGTGGGTTCGATCCCCGCCAGCCGCGCCAAATTCGACAACGCCGCCTTTCGCGGTGGCGTTTTTCGTGGGCTTTGCACAACCCGCTTTTGTACGTCCGGAGGTGGCTATTTTTCGTGATGGCCCGGCGTCGCCAGTGCATCCCAGTCTGCGCCCAGCAGCGCGGCCACGCGGCGGCCGGTCTGATTTCGCAGACCTTCGGAGTAAAAGAGCGAGGACTCGCCGTTTTCAAGCTGAAGGAGTTGCGGCACTGAAATGCAGGCTTGCGTGGCCAGACTGGCGGGGTCGAGCTGACGTTCGATCCGCAGTTGACGCAGTGCCATGCCTCGCGGGTCCGTACCCGGCGCGCCGGAGCTCTCATGCAAAGCACTGGCTCTCTGGTTGGCTTGTGCCAGCAGTTGTTTTTCGCCAGGTTTGATGGCGACTCGTGTGGGCAGAAGGGGACGCTCGGGGTTCAGGTCCGCCATGATGCCTGCACACCGGTGAGGAAGGCGTGTAACCAGACGGGTGTCATCGGCCCGGGGACCAGCTGGATCGATGACGGCGTGGACAGCTTGCCGGTCAACAGCCCTGTTTCCTGGGTGACCAGGGCGATCGACATGGGCCGGCCTCTGGCATTGAATTCCTGTAGGGCAGCGACGGTGCGCTCCTGCTGGCTCAAGGGCATGGCCAGTTCAACGACGAGCATGTCCGGGCGGGCATTGGACAAATCCAGCAGAGCCGCGGTGATGGCGTCTCGCAACTGCAGCACGAACGGAAAGCGCCATGACTGGCTGGCGCTTTGGAGCTGGTCGAACAGGTCCTGCGACTCCGCAACGACCATGACGGTGGCTTGGCCACGGGGCTTGCCGCCGAGCCCGCTGCCCACTTGCGCGTTGGTCTGGTAGTCCAGAATGGACTGGCGCGAGATGCGGCGGTGCCCGCCGCGGGTTTTCCAGCCGCTGAGCTCGTTGCGGTCCACCAGGGACTGGACCAGCGTGGTGGACAGCCCCAGCATTTCGGCGGCCTGGGCGGTGCTCAGGAATTGAGGATCAGTTTCTCGCATGGATGGATGTCCCGGTGCCAAATGCACATTCGCGGCCATGAACTGCAATTCCCAGGACCTCGACCGACAGGTTATTGATGAAATCTCAAATAAATGCCTAATGTTGTCAAAAAAAATAAATTTGTCTCCCCCGAATTGGGGAATAAATCAACTTTTACAGACGCTTTGGATTACTGAAATGGTGCATGTCCTGCTTTTGCCCTGCCGTCCTATGATGAAGACTCATCACTGGAGACGCGTGTGAACCTCAAATGGCTGTGGGTGTGCTTTCTCGCCTGTTGGCCGATCTGGGGAGGTGCCCAGGTGCAGGCGGCTGCCAATTCCGGCGTGGTGGTGGTGCTTGCCGGGGGCGGCGCCAAGGGTTTTGCACACCTGGCCGTGTTGAGGCGGCTGGAACGCGATGGGGTCAAGATTGATCGTCTGGTCGGCACCAGCATGGGGGCGGTCATTGGTGGCCTGTACGCCAGCGGGCTGAGCACCGACGACATCGAACGTGTGCTGGCCGATCTCGATCCGGCAAAAGTGGCGCTGGACCAGGTGGACCGGCTCGAGCTGCCTTTGCGGGCCCGTGAACACCAGCGGCAGTACCCGATCGATCTGGAGTTTGGCCTCAAGGATGGGCAACTCAGCTTTGCCAGGGGGGTGAGCGATGGCCAGCGCTTTCTGGCCTTGCTGCAGCAGCTGACTGCGCATTTGCCTGCGCATGTGAACTTTGACCAGTTGCGGATTCCCTTCAGGGCTGTGGCGACCCGTTACCGTGACGGTGAGTTGACCGTGTTTCGTGAAGGGCCGCTGCACCTGGCCATTCGGGCCAGCATGGCTGCCCCCGGCATCTTTGCGCCCGTCGAGGTCAATGGAGAAACCTATGTGGACGGCGGCCTGGTCGCCAACTTGCCGGTTGAGGTCGCGCTGCAGGAGGGGGCCGCGGTGATCGTGGCCTCTTACCTTGGGCAGGACCGTGACCTGGGCGACACTTCGGCAGGCAATGCGCTGGCGGTGGCCAACCGGATGCTCGACATCCTGATTCGTCAGAACGAGAAGCGCAATCTGGCCTTGTTGCGCGCACAAGACCTGCTGGTGCAGCCCGATCTTCAGGAGGTGGGCTTCACCGATTTCCGTCAGGTGTCGGGCATTGTGGCTTTGGGCGAACGTGCAGTGCTCCGGCAGGAGGCGCGTTTTGAGCAGCTGGCCCGGCAGTGGGGGGGCAAGATGCTGGCGGCGCCCCGCACACCCGGGCAAGAGGGCCGCGAGATCACGATCGATGCGGTGCGCGTCACCGGAACCACATACACCCGTGAGGACTTTGTGTCGGCCGAATTCGCTGCGCTGCAGGGGCGAGCTTTTTCGCCATCAGCGGTCGCGCGTGTGGTGGACCATCTCTACACGAGCGGGCATTTCGAGCGGGTGAGCTACAGCCTGGAGCAGATCCAGGATGGCCGTTACGCGCTGGTCGTGGATGTGCATGAGAAGCCTTACGGGCCGCACTATTTCAAGACCAGTCTGGGTTTTTCCGCCGAGCGCAGCGGCATCAACCAGTTCTCGGTGGGCCTGGGTTACCGGCGTCCCTGGCTGAACGCGGCAGGTCTGGAGCTGTCGGTCGATGCCCAGGCGGGCACGCAGACTGAGCTGGGGCTGCGGCTGTACCAGCCCTTGCGTCCGGGCCTGGGGGTGCAGGCCTATGCCCGCAGCCTCAGCACCTTGTGGCCAGTCTATGCACCGGTGGATCTGCCCGCAGTCCGTCAGGACAAGCTGGCGTATGCCCAGCTCTCCAACCGTGCGGTGGGGGTGGACCTTGCGCAGGACTGGGGGCGCGGCGCCGTGCTGCGGGCCGGCTGGGTGGCCCGGCAGCTGGACTACCAGCTCGACACCGCTGCCAGCGTCGGCGTTGCGCTGCGCGATGGTTCCCTCTACAGCCTCACGCTTCAGGATCAACGGCTGTCGTATGCCGGTTGGCGCGTGCAGTGGCTGGTCGACAAACTGGACTCGGTCAGCTTTCCGGAGCGGGGGCATTACCTCAATGCCGTTGTCGAGCACGGCGTGGCCGGGGCCGAAATGCGCAGCTACACGCTCAATGCCCGCTGGGCTTATCCGTTTCGTACCCACGTGATCAATCTGGGCCTGAACCTGGGCCAGACGGAGGTGTCTGCGGCCTGCGGTGCTTGCCGCGGGCCTTCGTCGCTTTACCTGGGCGGCTTTCAGAACATGGGCGCGTTTCGCATGGGCCAACTGGTCGGTGATCGGCTCGCGCACGCCTACATGACCTACATGTACCGCTGGTCTGATGGTGGGCTGTTGCGGCAGAAAACCTTCTTCGGCGTTGTGGCCGAGGCAGGTGACGCCTGGTTTGCCGGACAGCCCCACAGCACACGCTACAGCGGCACCGCCTTTGTGGCGGTCGACAGCAAGATCGGCGACATCTACCTGGGGCTGGCGCGTGGCACGGGGGGCATGAGCAACGCGTTTGTGCAGTTGGGGCGGCGATTCGGTTGGTGAGACGACCGGTGCCCCTGGGGCTCAGCGTGTGCTGCCTAAAGTGATGTCGGCCTTGTTGCGCGGTGTGCCGACAGGACGGCTGGTCAGCCCCTTCTGTGTAGCGGCAATGTCTTCTTCGCTGGGGTATTGGCCCAGCAACCAGTAGTCGAAGACCCGACGCACGATGGGTGCGGCATGCGCAGCGCCGAAACCGGCATTTTCGACAATGGCGGCGACCGCAATCTGGGGGGCGTCGGCGGGTGCAAAAGCCATGTAGAGCGCATGATCGCGCTGGTGCTCGGTCAGTTTGGCGGCGTTGTACTTGTCCTTTTGCCCAATGGTCACAGCCTGCGCCGTACCGGTCTTGCCAGCGCTTTGGTAGCCGGCGCCTGCGAACACCTGCGCCGAAGTGCCGCCGATGGTGACACCCACCAGGCCATTTCGGATCACGCTCAGGTGTTCAGGATTGAAACCCAGGTGGGTTGCAGCCGATGTTGCTGTCGGCTGCGCCTGATGCGTCAACGCATCCTGTGTGGCGCGAACCACCCGTGGTGTGTGGCGCCAACCACCGTTGGCCAGCGCCGAAGTCGCCGTCGCCAGCTGCAGCATCGTGAAGGTGTTGTACCCCTGTCCAATGCCCAGTGAAATGGTCTCGCCACCGTACCATTTCTGCTGTTCGGGCCGCTTGTAGGTTTTCCGTTTCCACTCGGTGCTGGGCAGCACGCCGCGCACTTCGCCGGGCAAATCGATGCCGGTGATCTGTCCAAAACCGAGGGGTTTCATGAAGTCATGGATGGTGTCCACCCCCATCTCGTTGGCCAGCGAGTAGTAGTAGACGTTGCTCGACAGGACAATGGAGCGCACCATGTCCACCGGACCCAGTCCGTGGTCGCCGTGGCTGCGGAAGGTGTGGCCGCCATAGGTCCAGGAGCCTGCGTCGTTGATGATGGTGCTGGCGCTGCGTTTGCCGGTGGTCAGTGCGGCCAGGGCCATGAAGGGCTTGTAGGTTGAGCCGGGTGGATAAGTGCCGCGCAGTGCCCGGTTGAGCAGGGGCTTGTCGATGGACTCGTTGAGCATCTGCCAGTTTTCCTGGTCAATGCCATCCACAAACAGGTTGGGATCGAACGTGGGCTTGCTCACGAAAGCCAGGATTTCACCCGTGTTCGGGTCCAGCGCCACCAGTGCCCCACGCCGCGGGCCGTACAGGTCTTCCACCAGTTTTTGCAGCTTGATGTCGATCGACAGCACCACGTTCTTGCCGGGGATCGCAGGGTGGCTGGACAGTCGGCGGGTGGCGCGACCACCCGCGGAGGTTTCGACCTCCTGCACACCGGTGGTGCCGTGAAGCTCCCTTTCGTAGCTCTGCTCCACCCCCAGTTTGCCGATGTATTCGGTGCCCCGGTAGTTGCCGTCCTCGTCTTCTTCCTCAATGCGTTCTTTTTCCCGCGCATTGATGCGGCCGATGTAGCCAACCAGGTGGCTGCCCAGTTCGCCCAGGGGGTACTGACGGAACAGCCGGGCCTTGATATCCACGCCAGGGAACCGATAGCGCTGCGCCGAAAAGCGCGCCACTTCTTCGTCGCTCAAGCGGTTGCGAATGGGCAGGGAGTCAAAGCTCTTGGACTCTTCCCGCAGGCGCTTGAAACGTCTGCGGTCCCTGGGCTGGATCTCGACGATTTCGGCCAGGGCCTCGATGGTGGCCTCCAGGTCCTGCACCTTGGCTGGCGTGATTTCCAGCGTGTAGGCCGAGTAGTTGTTGGCCAGGACCACGCCATTGCGGTCGAGGATGGTGCCCCGTGGCGGGACGGTCGGCAAAATCGCGGTGCGGTTGTTCTCAGCCCGTTCGAACAGGTCCTCGTGTTCCACCACCTGCAGATAAAACAGACGGGAGAGCAGCAGCACAAAGCACACCAGCACCACCCCTTGAAGCACCCAGACCCGCTGTCTGAACCGTCTGAGTTCAGCCTCGGTGTTGCGCAGTTCTGCGAGCGAGGGCAGATGCAGGGCCATGGTCAGAGAGGGCGGATGTCGTCGCGATCGTGCGGGCGCCGTTGCGGTGCCAGCAGCAAGGCGCCAATCAGGGGCCACAGGGCCGTCTGCAGCAAGGGAGTCAGCAGCTGCTGCCACTGGGGCCAGGCATCATGCGCGATCAACCGTGTCAGCCACTCCACGGCCGCCGTGACGATGAAGACGGGCAGCACCTGCCAGGTCTGCTCATGCAGTGGAAACCAGAGCACACGCCGGTGAATGGTGATGGCAAAGAAGCTCATGCAGACGTAGGACAGTGCGTTTTGCCCGAGCAATGCCGATTCGTGCACATCCAGAATCAGTCCGAGCAGGAACGCGGTGGTCATGCCCACGCGTTGCGGCTGATGGATGGTCCAGAACACCAGCACCACGGCCAGCACATCCGGCAACCAGGCCTGCGCCGTCAGGCCCAGCAGCATGTTCGCCAGCAGCGCGAGGACCAGGCTCAGGAGGATGAAGCGCGGGTTGACAGGCAGCAGCAGGGGCTTGCCTGCGGGCATGATCATGGTGTGCCTCCTGCCGATGCGGCCGCCTTGGCGGGCGCGGGTGCTGGCGCAGACTTGCGGTTGCGCGGGACCGGTTCATTCTTGGGGCGTTCGGGCCAGTCGCTCACCGGTGTCAGCACCAGCATGTGCCGACCGCGTTGCTGCGCCATGGGTCGGGCGTGCACCTTGGCAAACGCGGTGTCGATGCGCCGGTCAATCAGGCTGATCCGGCCAACATGCAGACCTGCCGGGTAAACCCCATCGACACCGCTGGTGGTCAGCAGGTCGTCGGCTTGCAGGTCAGCACTGGCTGGCACAAAGCGCAACTCCAGCGAGCCGCCCAGGGTGAGTGGATCACCGAAAGCAATGTAGCGCTGACCTGTGCGGGCATTGAGCACCGGAATGCTTTGGTCGCGGTCCGTGAGCAAGGTGACCTCGCTGGAGAGCGGATAGACGCGTGTCACTTGCCCGACCACGCCAGCCACATCGATCACGGCCGATCCGGCCGTGATGCCAGAGAGCATCCCCTTGTCGATCACGATGTGATGGCTGTAGGGGTCGGAGGTTTCATACAGCACCTGCACTGCTTTGGCCGGGCCTGGGCTGTCGTTGCGCAGCTGCAGCAATTCGCGCAGCTGGCGGTTTTCCTGCAGCAGTTGCTCTGCCTGCTGAAGACGTTGGGCCTGTGCAATCGTGCGCGACTGGTACTGGCGCGCTGCGTCGCGCGCCTCGTCCACACCTGTGAAGTAGGCCTGCAATGCATCGCTGCCACGCGAGGGCAGCAGAGCCAGCCATTGCACAGGTGCCAACACCACGCTGATGACGGCCCGTACCGGTTGAGACAGCCCCAGTCGGTGGTCGGCTGACATCAGCAACAGCGACAGCAAGCCAAACAGCACCAGCTTGGACAAGGCAGACAAGCCTTGCCTGAAGAAGGGTGGCGGGCTGCGATCGATGGAGTCCAGGGCCATGGGTGTGCGTCGATGCGAGGGCCGGCGATGGTGAAAGGCCTGCCGCCCTGAGGTGACAGGCGGTGGTGGGGCTTACTCGCTGGTGAAGATGCTGCCGAGCTGGTCCATGCGCTCCAGCGCCATCCCGCAGCCGCGGGCCACGCAGGTCAGCGGGTCTTCGGCCACCAGCACGGGCAGGCCGGTTTCTTCGGCCAGCAGGCGGTCCAGGTCGCGCAGCAGCGCGCCGCCGCCAGTCAGCATCATGCCGCGCTCGGCAATGTCGGCACCCAGTTCGGGGGGCGTCTGCTCCAGGGCGGTCTTGACGGCGGAGACGATGTTGTTGAGCGGATCGGTCAGCGCTTCCAGAATTTCGTTGGAGCTGATCGTGAAGCTGCGCGGCACGCCTTCGGACAGGTTGCGGCCCTTGACTTCCATCTCCTTGACTTCGCTGCCCGGGAAGGCCGAGCCAATGCTCTTCTTGATGGCTTCGGCAGTGGGTT
>JACCDV010406139.1_pt1 | contig 10868 bp, 11 predicted proteins | sample 7446131 | NCBI WGS metagenome assembly JACCDV01 (sample SAMN15323448, study PRJNA562643) | freshwater metagenome | isolation source: river surface water | place: USA:Blue River Watershed | collected 2017-08-17
TGAGCAAAGGCGAGGCCCCTAAGGGGCGCACCTTCCGTGCGGGCGGCATGGTCAAAGAAGGCAGCTTGGTGCGTGACGGCAACACCGTGCGCTTTGTCATCACCGACACCGTGCACGACATTCCCGTGACCTATGTGGGCTTGTTGCCCGATTTGTTCAAAGAAGGCAAAGGCGTGGTGTCGCAGGGCAAACTAGGCGACGATGGTGTGTTTGTGGCCAGCGAAGTCTTGGCCAAGCATGACGAAAACTACATGCCTCCCGAAGCTCAGCATGCCATGGACGAAGCGGCTGCTGCCAAAGCGGCCAAGTCTGTGCAAACGCCAGCCCCCATCAAAGGCAACCCATGATTCCAGAACTCGGTAATTTCGCGCTTATGCTGGCGGCCTTGGTGGCTGTGATGCAGGGTGTATTGCCCATCACAGGCACTTTGGTGCGCAACCCTCAAACGCAAGTAACTTTGCAGTCCTTGGCACGCCCCACAGCGGCTTTGCAGTTTGTGCTGGTGGCCTTTGCGTTTGGCGCATTGGCCACTTCGTTTTTGAACAACGATTTTTCGGTGCTGTATGTATCGCAGCATTCCAACTCATTGCTGCCCAAACCTTACCAATTTGCTGCGGTATGGGGTGGCCATGAAGGCTCGCTCTTGTTGTGGGTGTTGTTGCTGGCCTTGTGGTCGGTGGCTGTCGCTATTTTTTCGCGTAGCTTGCCGATCGACATGGTGGCCCGTGTGATTGGCGTGTTGGGTTTGATCTCGGTGGGCTTTTTGCTGTTCATCTTGACCACCTCCAACCCGTTTGAGCGTTTGTTGCCCGCCGCGATGGAAGGCAAAGATTTAAATCCGCTGTTGCAAGACCCAGGCTTGGTCATTCACCCGCCCATGCTCTACATGGGCTACGTGGGTATGGCCGTTGCGTTTGCGTTTGCAGTAGCTGCTTTGATGAGCGGTCGTTTGGATGCTGCTTGGGCCCGTTGGTCGCGTCCATGGACGGTGGTGGCGTGGACCTTCCTCACCTTTGGCATTGGCCTCGGTTCTTGGTGGGCGTATTACGAACTCGGCTGGGGCGGCTGGTGGTTTTGGGACCCGGTTGAAAACGCGTCGCTCATGCCTTGGTTGGTCGGCACGGCGCTTATTCACTCATTGATGGTCACCGAGAAGCGCGGCAGTTTCAAGGCTTGGACGGTGTTGTTGGCCATTGCAGCGTTTTCCTTGTCGCTGCTGGGCACGTTCTTGGTTCGCTCAGGTGTGCTCACTTCGGTCCACGCGTTTGCGTCTGACCCCAAGCGCGGCGTGTTTATTTTGATTTTCTTGGCAGTGGTGGTGGGTGCTTCGCTCACGCTGTTTGCTTGGCGTGCACCACGCGTGGCCTTGGGTGGCCCCATGGAGCTGGTCTCGCGCGAGTCGTTCTTGCTGGCCAACAGTGTGTTGCTGGTGGTGGCTACCGCAGCGGTGTTGTTGGGCACGATTTACCCACTCATCATTGATGCGTTGAATTTAGGCAAGTTGTCAGTGGGGCCGCCGTATTTCAATGCTGTGTTTGCACCGCTGCTCGTGCCCACGGTATTTCTCATCATTCCCGGTTCGGTGGCGCGTTGGCGCGATGCGAATGTGCGCGAGATTGCGCACAAACTGCGCTGGTCGTTTGCGGGTGCGGTTGCTTTGGCTGTGCTCTTGCCCTTTGTGTTGGGCGGTTGGTCGCTCGGTGCTGCGTTTGGTTTGTTCCTCGGCTGCTGGGTGGCTTTGGGAACGACCCAGCAAGTGTTGGAGCGCGTGGGTAAGCCCGGCCGCATTGGTGCATCCTTTTGGGGGCAACACATCGCTCACTTTGGCATGGCGGTGTTGGTGATTGGTATCACCGGCGTCAAGTGCTACGAGGTCGAACGTGATGTGCGCATGCGCATTGGCGATGTGGTGACGATTGCGCCTTACACCTTCCGCTTGAACTCGCTCGACGAGGTCCGTGGCCCCAACTACAAAGCTGTACGTGCCGATGTGCAGGTGCTGCGCAACGACAAAATCATCGAAATCTTGCAGCCCGAAAAACGCCGCTATTTCTCATCGGCCATGGCCATGACCGAAGCAGGTATTGATTCTGGCTTCATGCGCGATTTGTATGTCTCGCTGGGCGAACCGCTGGACGATGCCCGCACCGAGTGGAGCATGCGCGTGTACTACAAGCCCTTTGTGCCATGGCTGTGGGGCGGTGTGTTGCTGATGGTGTTGGGTGGCGTGTTGGCCGCGCTTGACCGGAGGTATCGCAAATGAAAAAGGTCTTGATTCCTTTGGTGTTGTTTATCGGCCTCGTTGTCTTTTTGGCCGTGGGCTTGAAGCGTGATCCTCGTGAAATTCCGTCTCCCTTGATTGGTAAGCCTGCACCGCATTTCAGTTTGTTCACCTTGGAGCCTGGCGACGCGAAGTTTTCGCCCATCGACATGCAAGGCCAAGTGTGGATGCTCAATGTGTGGGCCACTTGGTGCGTGGCATGCCGCGAAGAGCATCCCGTTCTGGTGGCGTTTTCTGAGAAGCACCAAGTGCCGATCGTGGGGTTGAGCTACAAAGAAATCCAGCCGCAAGACCCCGCTTACAAATCACCATTTGACGAGAAGCTACAGCTCGCACGCGAGCGCAGCCAAGTTTGGCTCAAGCGCCATGGCAACCCCTATATGACCACCGTCATGGACCTCGATGGTCGCGTGGGTATCAACTACGGGGTGTACGGTGTGCCCGAGACTTACGTCATCGACAAGGGCGGAGTGATTCGCTACAAGTTTGTCGGGGCTGTCACGCCCGCGTTGTTAGCTGAAAAAATCTTGCCCCTGATTGCGGAGTTGAACAAATCATGAAACGTGTTTGGATGAATGGCGTTTATGCGCTCAGCGTTTCGATGGCCGTGTGGTTCACCCCGCAGGCAGCGCTGGCGCAAGCCACCTCTGCTTCGCTGGCTCCTGAACCCGTTGCGGCGGCCTCGTCTGGCTTGGTGGTGGGGCGCGAAGCCCCACTGATGGCCGAAGACCCCAAGCTTGAAGCCCGCTTGGTCGATATTTCGCAAGAGCTGCGTTGCTTGGTGTGCCAAAACGAATCCTTGGCTTCCTCACACGCCGAGCTAGCCGACGATTTGCGCAACGAAGTGCGTGAGTTGATTCGCTCAGGCAAGTCTGACCAAGAAATCAAAGACTTTTTGGTGTCACGCTATGGTGACTTTGTGCTCTACCGCCCCGAGGTCAAACCTTTGACATGGGTGCTTTGGTTTGGCCCGTTTTTGTTGCTGGTGATCGCCGCTATCTTCTTGGGTGTGTATTTGCGTCAACGACGTGCTTTGGCTGCGCCTGCCGCCTTGAGCGACGAAGCGCGAGAGCGCGCCAAGCAACTGTTGCAAGGTTGATGTGACTCCCGCACTCGCATGTATTTATGTCGCTGTGGCCATGATGGCCGTGGTGATGGTGGTGTTGAGCGTAGCGCTGTGGCGCGGCTCACAACAGGGCGCACGTTTGGCGGCGCATCAGGCTGATGCCATCAACGACCCTGCCAAAGCCAACGCCGCGGTGTACCGCGACCAAATGGCCGAACTCGACCGCGAGTTTGTGATGGGTAACTTGAGCTACGAAGAGCTCAAAGCAGCGCGTGACGAACTGTCTGAGCGCCTGCTCGCCGATGTGGCAGGGCTGGATGAGTCAAACAAGCCAACAGCTACTGCTGCCAGCGTGGTTTGGCGCAAGCCTTGGCTCAGCATCGGACTTTTGGTGTTTGTGATTCCTGTGGCGTCTATGTTGATGTACAGCGTGTTGGGCGAGCCCGCCGCGTTGGACCCGCGTGCATTGCAACAAGGTGTGGACGGTTCTGCAGAAGTGACACCTGAGAAGCTGACTGAAATGGCTGTGGCCCTCACACGCCGTTTGCAAGATGAGCCCAACAGCATGGAAGGTTGGGTCATGCTTGGGCGCGTGCAACGCGCGCGTGGCCACTTTGAAGAAGCTGCAGAGGCGTTTGGTAAAGCGCTGTCTCTCAGTCGCGATGACAATTTATCGATTGAGCGTGCAGAAGTGCTGGCACAAAAGAACGGCGGTAGTTTTGCGGGTGAGCCTTGGGCCATCATCCAGCGTGTGCTCACCGCCGATCCGCACCACCTCAACGCCTTGTTCTTGGCTGGTAGCGCGTCGTATGCCGAGCTGAACTTCAACACAGCCTTGCGTTATTGGGAGCGTGCCCGCGAAGTCGTGCCTGCTGATTCGCCTGATGCGCCAGAGCTCGACCGTGCAATTGCCGAAGCGCGCAACAAGATGGGCTTGCCAGCCATCCCTCCGCGTGCAGCCAGTGCCCCAGCCGATGCTGCCGCTAGTTCGCCCGCTACGAAGGCCGCCTTGGCGGCCAGCAGCATCAGCGGTCGCGTGACCTTGGTGAAGGAGCTGCAAGGTTTGGTAGCTCCCACTGACACGGTGTTTGTCTACGCCACGCCGGTGACAGGCTCGCGCATGCCGATTGCCATTTTGCGAACGACCGCTGACAAACTTCCCTTGGACTTTGTGCTGGATGACAGCATGGCCATGAGCCCCAATGCCAAACTCACAGGCATGGACGAAGTCACGGTGCGCGTGCGCATCTCTAAGAGTGGTCAAGCCACCGCACAACCCGGTGACTATGGCGTGAGTCTCACACCTGTGAAGCCCGGCAGCAAAGGCCTGAACTTGATGGTGCGTGACACCTTGCAGTCCACCGCACAGTGATGTTGTGAAGCAACTATGAAAAAAGCCCCGCAGTTTGATAACTGCGGGGCTTTTTGATTGGGGGTGTGCTGAATTACAGCAAGCCGTTCATACGTGCAAAGTGCAATGTTTGGGTACGGCTCTTCACGTCCAAGCGGCGGAACAAGCGCCACAAGTGAACCTTCACGGTGTGTTCGCTGATGTCCAGCTCGGCGGCGATGTCGCGGTTGCTCAAACCGCGGTCCAACATCACGATGAGTTGTTTTTGACGTTTCGACAATTTGGTCTCACCCACGGCCACAGATGGTTCGTCATCGCTGCCGTGTTCAGCCGCAAACAAGCCTTGAATGGCGGATGAAATTTCGTTGGCAGCTGTGGACTTCTCGATGTAGATGTCAGCACCGGCTTCGATGCAAGTCTCTTCAGCTTCACCCGCGGGCATCGAAGAAATCACGGCCAAAGGCACGTTGGAATACATGGTCTTGATGTCTTTGACGGCTGAGGTGCCTTTGACGCCAGGCAGCAATAAGTCGAGCACAAACAACTCGGGTTCACCGTTTTTGATGATGGCGGCTTGCAATTCGCTGAACTTTTCCAATTCAACAACTTTTGATGCGGGACGCATGCGGCGCAGCAACATGGCGATGGCTTGGCGAACCAAAGGATGGTCGTCAATGATGTACATACTCATTTTTATTACTCCTGAATCAATATTAATAGTTTAGCCCCATTGCGGCCCGAACATCCTGCATGGTTTCCCTCGCTGTTTGGCGTGCTTTTTCAGTACCTGCGTCAACAATCTCACGAACAACCTTGGGTTTGGTGATGTAGGGCTCAGCACGTTCGAGCATGGGTTGCTGCTCGCGCAAGATGGCGTCAATGATGGGTTGCTTGCAGTCCAAACAGCCAATGCCAGCGGTTTTGCAGCCTTGTGCTACCCATTGGCGCTGGCCTTCGTCGCTATAGACCATGTGAAATTGCCACACAGGGCATTTGTCGGGGTTGCCTACGTCGGTGCGTTTTTGGCGCGCTGGGTCGGTGGGCATGCGCTTGACCTTGTGCTCAATCGTGGCGCGATCTTCGCGAATGGCAATCGAGTTGTTGTAGCTTTTGCTCATCTTGGCCCCGTCCAGGCCTGGCAGCTTGCTGGCTTCGGTCAGCAGGGCTTGGGGCTCGGGCAAGATGATTTTGCCGGTGCCTTTGAAATAGCCGTTCAAGCGTTCGCGGTCTTGCTCGTCTAACTCAGGGGCAGAGGCGATGTAACCCAGCGCGCCTTCCATGGCTTTGACGTCACCGGTTTCTTGGTAGGCCTTGCGTGATTTTTCAAAGCGCTTGACGCTGTCTTTGGGCAGCTTGCCCAAGGACGCTTGCACTTTTTCTTCAGCGTTGGTCTCGCGGCCATACAAGTGGTTGAAGCGGCGTGCCGCTTCACGGGTCAACTCCACATGGCTGGCTTGGTCTTCGCCCACAGGCACGTGCTTGGCCTTGTAAATCAAGATGTCAGCCGCTTGCAGCAGGGGGTAGCCCAAGAAGCCGTAGGTGGACAAGTCTTTGTCTTTCAACTTTTCTTGTTGGTCTTTGTAGGTGGGCACGCGCTCCAACCAGCCCAGTGGCGTGCCCATGGCCAAGAGCGTGAACAACTCAGCGTGCTCTGGAATGCGGCTTTGCAAAAAGATGGTGCAAGCGTTGGGGTCGAGGCCAGCTGCAAGCCAGTCGATCACCATTTCGTACACGTTCTTCTCGATCACCTCACGGTTTTCGTAGTGGGTGGTCAGCGCGTGCCAGTCGGCCACGAAGTAGTAGCAATCCATGTCGGATTGCAAACGTACCCAGTTTTTCAAAGCGCCGTGGTAGTGGCCCAAGTGCAAAGCGCCGGTAGGGCGCATGCCGGAGAGAACGCGTTCTTTCATATCGTGCTTACTTATAGAAATCAGGGATTCAATAAAAATTCAAAGGGGCTGAGGATGATCGACAGCACAAAGACGGTCGAACTCATCAGAGGGGCCATCCAAATGCCATCGAGCAGCTTGAAAGCCACCAAACCCAAGATGATGTACATACCGTAAGGCTCAACCTTCGATAGCCACACCGCAACACGCCAAGGCAACAAGCCCACCAGCACGCGGCCACCATCGAGCGGCGGCAGAGGAAAGAGGTTGAAGACGAACATGGACACGTTCACCACCACGCCCGCCAAACTCATTTTCAAAAAGTAGGTTTCGGTCACGCCGAAGCCCTTCATCATGTAGAAAGCCAACAGCCAAGCGAGCGCTTGCAAGAAGTTAATCCCAGGCCCAGCCAAGGCTACCCAAATCATGTCGCGCTTGGGGTGGTTCAAATTGCCAAAGCGCACAGGTACAGGACGGGCGTAGCCAAACAAAAAGTTACCCCCTGTTGCAAAGTACAGCAGGGCAGGCATCGCAATCGTGCCCAAAGGGTCAATGTGTGGGATCGGGTTGAGAGTGACGCGTCCCAGCATCAGCGCTGTGTTGTCACCTAGCTTGTGCGCCACGTAGCCGTGTGCAGCCTCGTGCATGGTGATGGCAAACACCACGGGCAAGGCATAAATCAGGATGGTTTGAATCAGCTCAGGGAAATTCACAGCGTCATTGTCGCATTCAACACTTCAGGCTGAGGCGCACGGCCGTTTACAGGCCCAAAGTGCTCAGCGGACCACGTCCAGCGCGGATGAGTTCGGGGTCGCCACCGCCATCCATAGGTGTGAGGTCGACCACGGTGGTGGGCTCGAGCGGGCAAGCGCCCGCGTCAATCACGGCGGCGAGGTCGTGCTCGAAGCGGTCGCGAATTTCTTCGGCGTCGTTCATCGGGTCGGTCTCACCGGGCGCAATGAGCGTGGTGGCTAGCAGCGGTGCGCCGTGGAGTTCGAGTAAATCGAGCAAGGTTTTGTTCAACGGAACGCGCAGGCCAATGGTTTTGCGCTGCGGGTGGCTGACGCGGCGAGGCACTTCTTTGGTGGCTTCCAAGATGAAGGTGTAGGCCCCAGGGGTGGCCGCTTTGAGTAAGCGGTATTGGCGGTTGTCCACACGGGCGTAGTTGGCCAGCTCGGACAAATCGCGGCACAGCAAGGTGAGGTGGTGTTTCTCGTCGACTTGCCGAATGCGGCGCATGTGTTCGACGGCAGATTTGTCGTCGAGGTGGCAGACCAAGGCATAGCTCGAATCGGTGGGCACGGCCACGATGCCGCCGCGCTCCAAGAGTTGCACGGCTTGTTTGAGCAAACGGGGTTGGGGGTTGTCGGGGTGAACTTGAAGAAACTGAGCCATTATTGAATTCGGTCGGCGAGGGCTTCCCACACGGGGGTGAGCTGGCCCGGTAGCCAAGGCAAAGTGCCTAGGTCGATGCGGCTCTCGTCGGGACTATGAAAATCGCTGCCGCGTGAGGCGAAGAGGTCAAACTCTTGGGCCATGTCGGCGTAGGTCACGTACTCGGCTGGCGTGTGGCTGCCAGTGACCACTTCGACGCCTTGACCGCCGTGGTTTTTGAATTCGGTGAAGAGGGCAAATTCTTCATTGGGGGTGAAGCCATATCGCGCGGGGTGGGCAATGATGGCCATGCCTCCGGCTTGCACAATCCACTGCACCGCTTCTTTGAGTGTGGCCCAGCGGTGGGGCACGAAGCCAGGGTTGCCCTCGGTGAGGAAGCGGCGAAACACCTCGTTGGTGTCTTGGCAGGCGCCTGTTTCTACGAGGAAGCGTGCAAAGTGGGTGCGTGAAATCAACTCAGGGTTGCCTACATATTTGAGCGCGCCTTCATACGCGCCGTGAATGCCCACTTTGGCGAGGCCTTCTGACATTTCTTGGGCGCGTTCGCCACGACCGCCGCGTGTTTGGCGCAGGCCGTTCACCAGTTGTTGGTTGTGTGCATCAAACCCCAAGCCGACGATGTGCACGGTTTTGTTGGCAAAGGTGATGGAAATTTCAACGCCGGTGAGGTACTTCAAACCGTTGGCTTGTGCCGCCGCCAGTGCGCGGTCTTGGCCACCCACTTCGTCGTGGTCGGTCAAGGCCCAGAGCTCAACACCGTTCGCTTTAGCGCGAGCGGCCAATTGCTCTGGCGTGAGCGTGCCATCCGAGACAACGGAGTGGCAATGCAGGTCGGCGTTGAGGATGGATGAAGTCACGCCTTCATTGTAGGCGTGGCAAGGCTTGGCGCGCATTCGCGCTGGTAGCTTGGGCCAGCGCCTCTATGGAAATACCACGCAGCTCGGCCAGCACTTGCGCGATGCGCGGCAACTCTGCGGGCTCGTTGCAGCCTTGTGGCTCGCCTGCCGCACGTTGTTCGGCTGTGGTGTAGAGCCAATGCGGGGGAATGTCGGGCGCGTCGGTTTCAAGCACGATGGCAGAGAGTGGCAACTCGGTGGCCAAGCGGCGCAGTTGCAAAGCGCGGTCGTAGGTGAGTGCGCCGCCAAAGCCAAGTTTGAAACCCATGGCGATGAAGGCCTGCGCTTGCTGCAAGCTGCCGTTGAACGCGTGAGCAATGCCGCCCACCACAGGCGTGTTGCGTAAGCCTTTGAGCAACAGGTCCGCGCTGCGGCGCACATGCAAGATGACGGGCAGTTGGTGTTGTTGTGCGAGCTTGAGCTGGGCTTTGTAAAAGAGCTGTTGCTGGGCCAAGGCGTTGGGAGTGTTGAGCTCGGGCACAAACCCATCAAGACCAATTTCGCCCACGGCCACTAAGCGTGGGTCATCACGATGAGCCGTCAGTGCAGCATCGAGCTGTCCCAAATCAGCCTCGGTGGCTTGCTGTGTATAGAGCGGGTGAATGCCTAACGCGTAGGCGTCTTGTTGGGCATGTGCCAACAAGCGAACCGTGTCAAAGTTGGCGGCTGCAACAGCCGGAATCACACAGCACGCCACGCCTGCGGCTCGCGCACGTTGGTGCACGCTGGTGCGGTCAGCGTCGAATTCGCTGGCATCTAAATGTGCGTGGGTGTCGATGAAGCAAGTCATGTGGAGGTGCTGTGTGTTTGACAGACATCAAACAGGCACAACAGGTGTTGCCTGATACTTGAGCGCTATGGATTTTCTAACGAGTCCGCAAACTTGGCTGGCATTTGTCATGCTCACGGCGCTGGAGTTGGTGCTGGGCATTGACAACATCATTTTGATTGCTATTTTGGTTGACGAGTTGCCAGCGCATCAACGCGCCTTGGCTCGCAAAATAGGCTTGGTGTTGGCCATGGTCATGCGCATTGTCTTGTTGTTGGCGATTGCATGGGTCATGGGACTACTCAACCCCTTGTTTCATCTGCAAGGCATACCCGTGGCGGGGCGGGATTTGATTTTGTTTGGCGGCGGCTTGTTTTTGATTTGGAAAAGCACCGCAGAAATACACGCCACGGTGAGTGCGCCGGTGCGCCGGTTGCAGGGCCAGCCACGAGCTTATGCCAGCCTTGGTCGCGTGCTGCTGCAGATTATTTTGATTGACCAAGTCTTCTCGCTGGACTCAGTCATCACCGCTGTGGGTATGGTGGACGAAGTCGAGATCATGGTGGCGGCCATCGTGGTGGCCGTGGCCGTCATGATGTGGGTGGCTGATGCTGTGGCTGAGTTCATTCAACAAAACCCAACGCTCAAAGTTTTGGCTTTGAGCTTTTTGTTGATGGTGGGCGTGGCTTTGATTGCCGATGGTTTCGGCAGCCACATCCCACGAGGCTACATCTACTTTGCCATGGTGTTTTCAGTGGCTGTCGAGGCCATCAACATCCGTTACTTGCGCCATGCGCAAGACGAACTGTCTTGATTACCCCTGACTTGCCAGTGTGCCGCCCAAGGCAAACACAGAGTTGGGGGCGTTGGTTCTGATCGAGGCTTTGGGCTTTTGTGCAAATACGCCTCGCTTGGGTGAGCTGACCATGGGCGCAAGACCTGTTTTGGCTTGCTGCTCTGCGATCAAGCTGTGCAGGCTGATGGTGCGCATGTGGTCTTCCATTTTCTGGTTCAGTTGCGTCCACAGAGCTTCGGTCGACACATAGCCGTTTTGTGCGGCATTTGCGGGAACGTGTTCTTTTTCATCTGGGCTGTTCACAGCATCAATGATGTCTGCCACGCTGATGTGGTGAGCGTCGCGATTCAGGGTGTAACCGCCGCCGGGGCCGCGGGTGCTTTCCACCAAACCGTGTTGGCGCATTTTGCTAAAGAGCTGTTCAA
>JACCDV010883771.1_pt1 | contig 10868 bp, 9 predicted proteins | sample 7446131 | NCBI WGS metagenome assembly JACCDV01 (sample SAMN15323448, study PRJNA562643) | freshwater metagenome | isolation source: river surface water | place: USA:Blue River Watershed | collected 2017-08-17
CTCAAAAATTGTTCATTTCCTAACGATTTCTTAACAATAAATTTGGTCAATCTTTGTTAAACTTACTCCACTATGAAAAGACTTACCTTTCAGGAGATTCTTAAATGTTTAGAAAAGTTTTGTTACTTTCTCTTATGTCTTTTATTTTTAACACTCATGCTGCTGAGAAGATTAACGGTGCAGGGGCTACATTTCCTTATCCAATCTATTCCAAGTGGTTTTCTGAGTATCAAAAAACAAATAAAAATGTTGAATTTAACTATCAATCCATTGGAAGCGGTGGAGGAATCAAGAAAGTATTAAATCAAACTGTTGATTTTGGAGCTTCAGATGCTCCAATGACTGAAGCTGAATTAAAACAAGCAAAAACTCCTATTCACCAAATCCCAACCGTTCTAGGTACAGTTGTTGTTGCCTATAATGTTAAAGGTCTAGAAAAAAACCTAAAACTTGATGGTGCTACTATTGCTGGTATTTTCATGGGGACAATTTCAAAGTGGAATGATCCTGCAATTCAAAAATTAAATCCAAAATCAAAACTTCCTGCAACTGATATTTTACCAGTGAGAAGATCTGATGGTTCAGGGACAACTGCTGTATTTACTGAGTTTTTAGGTGGCGTTTCTGCAGACTTCAAATCAAACATTGGAGTTGGAAAAAACGTTAACTGGAAAGCGGGAATCGGAGCTAAAGGTAACGAAGGTGTAACGGCCATGGTTTCGCAAACTGACGGTGCTGTTGGATATGTTGAATTAGCTTATGCTATCAATAATAACCTTTCTACAGCAGCTGTATTAAATAAGGCTGGAGAATATGTAGTAGCAAATTCTGCATCAATCTCAAAAGCTGCTGGCTTCATTAAAGATTTTTCAAAAGAGTTAACGATCTCTACTATCAATGCTGAAGGCAAAGGTGTTTATCCTATTTCATCATTTACTTACTTACTTTTACCAGAAGACAAAGCTTCTGCTAAATTAAAAGAAGTAAGAGCATTTTTAAAATGGGCAATGAAAGATGGTCAGAAAATGGCTGAATCTCTTCACTATGCTCCACTTCCAAAGAAGATGACAGAAGCAATCACTAAAAAGCTTCAGTAATTTATTTCACTCAAGGCCTAGGTAACTAGGCCTTTTTTATTTTAGATCATATATTAATTTCAACATTAAAATACTAACAACAAAAATTAGCATTGGTCGTAAGATCTTTGTAGCATTTTTTGAAGCATAACTTGCACCAATAAAAGATCCAATCGTCATTCCTAAAGCAACAAGTAAACCTTCTTTAAAATGCACATAACCATTATGATAATAAGTTAAAAGAGCAGTTCCAGCAGAGAATGTATTGGCTAATTTTGAAATGGCGATAGCGTTTAATAATGGGAATCCTGCCACTAAATACAACCCTAAGAACATCATGGTTCCACCACCTGGACCAAAAAAACCATCGTAAAATCCTGCGAAATAAGCGGCCATGACAAAGTAATACCACTTCGCCCTAGTTCTGGGTTTATCCGAAAACAAATGATCTTTTTTAATCACTAAAAGTAAAATAAGTGGGCAAGTTAAAATCATTAAATAGTGAAAATAAATTTTATCAACTAAGGGGGCAACAGAGCTTCCAAAAAAAGATCCAAGGGCGCACCAGAAAACGTATTGAAGTCCTTCTTTAAATAATAAATTTCCATTTTTTGTATAAACAAAAAGTGCCACCAACGCCCCAACGGTTCCGACTATTTTGTTTGTTCCTATGGCATCAGGACCTGCTCCTACGACAAAACTTAGGGTTGGCAACGAAATGATTCCACCACCACCCACAACCGAGTCAATTAGTCCGGTAATGAGGCCAGCAATTGGTAATAATATTTCTTCAATCATGAGAATGAATTCTACAAATTAATTCTAAAATGACGATAAAAAATCGATATGAATTACCTTATTCTTATATTTTTAACTCTCTTAGCTTCCTGTGGCTCCAAAGAAGGCGGAACAAGTTCCGCGGGAACAGCTGCACCTGAAGTCTTAATCTATGGTAGTCCTCCAACCACTGGCACTGGAACTGATCCACTTGCTCAATACCAATGGCATTTAAATAACACTGGTCAGTTCACATTTGCGAGCTCTGGGGGAACCGCTGGTAAGGATTTAAACCTTCCAGCTGGTATGACGGAAACCGGAAGCGGGATTACGGTTTTAGTTTCAGATGATTCCGTTGAACATTTTCACGATGATCTTTATGACAATTGGTCATTATCAAGTTCATTAAATTTTTTAAATGCTAGCTATGCTGGATCTCCAGCTCCCGGATTAAGATCCGATGATACTCACGGTACTTCAGTGGCCGGCATCATTGGTGCTGTAAAAAACAATGGAACTGGTGGTTATGGAATTGCTCCCGAAGTCACTCTCGCTGGTGCAAATACTTTAAGCCAAGCTGTGTCTCAAGTTAATAGTATCTTTATTGCGCAAGCAAATACCAATGCACATATTGTAAATATGAGTTGGGGTACAAGCCAAGACGTTTATTCACCGATTATTTCTGGATACAAAGATCAAATTGAAAGTGCCACAACAACACTTCGTTCTGGTCGAGGAACAATCTTTATCAAGTCAGCTGGAAATGATTATGAAATTTATAAAGATGGAAAATATCGAGTAGGAAATTCTAATTTAGATGGAGACAATACTCTGCCTCAGATTATTTCTGTTGCTGCTTTAGATGCAGACTTTTTTAGCGCCTACTACAGCTCGCCTGGTTCTAATATTTGGATTTCTGCCCCTGGTGGAATTAACGGAACATCAGAGCCTGCGATTTTAACAACTGATCGTTTAGGTTGTAATTATGGTTATGCCAAATCAACGGTGAGCAATACTTTTAACCGCGATTCCAATGCTGTTAATAACGATGATTGTAAATATACTTCTTTGTTTAATGGAACTAGCTCTGCGGCTCCTATGGTTTCTGGTGCGGTTGCACTTTTGTTGGAAAAAAATCCCAATTTAACTTGGCGGCAAGTTAAAGCAATTCTTGCACAATCAGCGGCCAGTATCACTAGTCCCTCCAGCAATATTAATACTCCAGACGTAAGCTCAAGCGAGACAATGCCATCAGGCTTAGCTTGGGAATATGCTTGGCAAACTAACAACGCTGGATATCGTTTTCAAAACTGGTACGGATTTGGTGCTGTCGACATTACGGCCATGCTTAATTTGGCGAACACTCCTCCGGCCCTTGGAACTTTAAAAACTTATAGTGAGACTAAAAGTATCGCTCAAAGTATTCCGGATAACTCTTCAACTGGAACAAGTTATACTTTTACCGCAAACCAAACATTTACTCTCGAAGAAATTGAATTTGAATTTACCATGAGCCATCCAAATTTAGAGGAGATCATGATTGAAGTTATTTCTCCGCATGGTGGAACTCCAATGAAAAGCATTTTATTAAATGCCTACAGTGGTCTTCGCGGTGAAACGAGTATGTCTAATCAACGTTTTATCACCAATGCATTTTATGGCGAATCATCAACAGGAACTTGGACAGTTAAAATATATGATGCAAAAGCAGGCAATGGCTCTGGAACAGTTTCTAGTGTAAAAATAAATATGCGCGGACACTAGTAGGGGAATATAATATGAATAAATTTAACTTTAAAAAATTTGTTCTTTTCTTTTCATTTTTTGTCTTAGTTGGTGGATTCGTTGCCAATTATTTTTCCGAACCAAGCCGTGAAGAAAAAGTTTTAAAAGCATTAAATTATGATATGCGCTTTACTGAAAAAGTGGCGATAGATTTCACCAAAAGAAAGCCCACCTCAGAAAACAGTGATGGAAAAAAATCAAAAATTTCTGGCAATATCACTTTTGGTAAAAACACCACTAGCGAAATAGTCAGCATGTCTAAAATTCATCGCGACTTTAATGATTCACAAAACAATGTTGCACTAAATGAAACCTGGTCGCTGGTTAAAGACGTAACCGTGCTTAAATCACCAAAAGCGGAACACAGTAATTTTGCCCTTTATCGTTTTAAGGGATACTCATTTTTTCCTAAATCTATCCCTTTTTTGTCAGAATATCGTCCTGAAGAGCAATATAAATTGGCACTTCATAAGCAGAGTAAAATGATCGGTCTTGTGACGGGATCACTTTCAATAAAGCTTAAAAGCTTAAGTGAAAAAGAGAACATTTTGAGAGAATACAACCTAAACCTTCAGAATTCATTTGATCATATTCAATTGATGATTGCCTCTCCTTTAAATGAAGATGAACTAATCACAACTTATGAACGTCTATCTCAAGATGAACGTTTACTTAATTGTGAGTATGAAATCATCTATAGATTTGTGGAAAAACGGTAATTTGTTTAAGTAAAAAAGCTTCCTAGTTGATCTAAATGGGAAATTGACTGAGAATTATTCTAGTTTATTTCACTAAGGAAGCTAGATGATATCTAAATCTTTTTTGGCTAGTTTGTTCTTTGGTTTTATTTCAAATTCATTTGCTAATAGTAACAATGTTGATTTGGGACTTTTATATGCTATTGAAGAAATAAATCACGGCTCTCAAACATTTTCTCCAAGCTATCTACAATGCTTAACCGAAAAGCAGATGCTTCCCAATTATTATGTAGACTCAACTGAGGCCAAGTATCGTCAACAATGTGCTAGAGCACTTTGTGGCGCTCCTGACTACGTAAAGTCCGTCTATGTTAATAAAAGAAATATCAATCAATATACCAATCCTGATTTAGTAGCAAAACTAGATCGTTTAACACCAAAACTCCAAGCAGCTTTAAATAAAATTCGTGAAAATAAAATTGCCGCCCTTAAAGATGTTGAAAAAAATCTTTTAAACAACAAGGGTAATTTAAATATTAATCCTGAGAGCTGGGCAGGAACTGATTTTGAGCAAGATATTAACCGCCGAGTGTTTGATCAATACATAAAAATGGAATTGAACAACAGTGCGGCCAGTGGAAAAAAGATTACATTTAGCATTCCAAATCCAGGGGCGGTGCCCACTAGTGCTCTTGACGCAATTAAAGAGTATATTGCTAGTAAAGAATATTATCTCAACAATAATCTAAGTGAGCTAGCGAAGTATAATTTATACAACAAAGATGAGGCCATTAAGCTCGTTAGAGAAAGAGCTGCTTTTCTTACTGAAAAACTTAAAAAGGTTAATCCTAAAAGAAATAGTTTAGATGAGAACATTTTAAAGGAATCTAATTCGTCTATCGAAGCGGCCATTCGTAACTTTAGTAATCCACAGGAAATCTTGGAATTTGCCAATTCTGGTTTAAGTTCTATTGAAGGCTTAATTACTCAAAGAGATGATAAATATGTTGCCTCTTATAATCAGCCTCGTTGTACAAGTGCAACTTGCAAAAAGGCTTATGAAAGTTATTTGTCCATGTTAAAGCCCGAGTCGATTATAAAAACTTATAAAGATGCGCTTTCGACAAGTACGGCATTTGATCGCTCTATAAATAAATGTAAAGCCATGGTCGTAGCTAGCGAGTCCGATTATTCTTCAGCAATAAGATCTGAGCAGATTTTTAAAGAGGTTCTTCCTGAATTTCTCAAAAAGGTTGTAGGTACTTTTAGCCAAGACACTAAGAAATACTTCGATAATTATTTTAATAATAAGTTAGAAATCTCTAGTAAAAAATTCAATCCAAATGCCGAACTTTTTCCAAGCGCCAAACGATTTTCTCAGTTTGAACAATTACTCGACACTACAATTAGTGATAGAAACACACCTGAATATGAAGAATCCACAACACTGAGTGAAATTATTAAATATTCTGAAGGTGAAGTGCCAAATCCATTAGCACAAGTTGGTTTTTGTAATAGCGATGTTAATGCTACTTCATGGGATGCTTTTTTAAGTTTAGAAAAAGTAAAAAGTCTTCCGGCCGATTATAGAATCCCTGCTCACTTATTACCAAAGAAAGATACTATTTTTATCTCGGCTTTCACATGTTCGCATGCAGAAGTTGGTAAATCTGTCATCGCCCATGAGCTTGGCCATGCCTTAAATGACGGTTTCTATCGTAAGAATGCAAGCTCAAAAAGTAGAGAGCATTATTTAAAACTTAGAAAATGTGTCGCTGGTAATTATACCAATCAACCACTTTCTTTAGTAGATGGTGGCTTTGAAGGTGATGGTATTAAAACCGAAGAAGACACTGCTGATATCTTTGCTTACATGGCCTATAAAGACGATACGAATTTTTTTACTTGTTCAATGCTAAAACCCAACGACACCGAGACGAAGTTTGTCGATTTGTTTTTAGCTGAAGATTCTGAAAATAATCATTCATCAGCGTTTTCTCGCCTGATGATGGAAGCGATTAATAAGGGAATTAAAATGCCTCCGTCATGTCAGCTCGTCATTGATAAAAATAGAAACTTAATGGAATTTAAAAAATGTATCGAGTATTAATTATTTTTTTCACCTTCATTTGGTCTTCAGTTGCAATTGCTGATGTACTTACTGTTCAACAAAATCTTTTAAAGTATAAAGTTGAATACAGTGACGAACTTTTGCACTTAACTGGTGAAGGGATCGACCTCAAATTTAATTCAAAAAAATGTAACGAAGAGATGATCAAACAGACTGCGATTTCGATCAAAAATCAGCTAAAGTACAATTTTTTGCCTGTTTTACCCACTGGCGGCCTAAGAATCACTCAAGGTAGGGTTGAAAACTATGAAGATAAGGATAGCTTAAGGGGTCGTTTTTTTGCCAACCTTCCTAATCTTTTCAAACAATTAGTCATCGAAGAACAGCTAAACTGCAAAAAATGATTGCTTGTCAAACTTTTTAAGAGCGAGGTTAGTTGTTTTTATAGAAAAATGGTGTATCTTAAAAAAGTGCCTGATTCAGGCATTTATGTTTAATATGTCCGCGTAAAGTACTGTGTTCGTTTCGATGACCCCTGTCTCTTTAAGCGGCTCACCAAGCGCCTTAAGGAGGGTTTGTGGGTAAGAAGATTTATGTTGGAAACTTAGCTTATTCTGTTCGTGATCAAGAGCTAGCTGATAAATTCGGCCAGTTCGGAACTGTAGAATCTGCAAAAGTAGTTATGGACCGTGACACTGGAAGAAGCAAAGGTTTCGGCTTTGTTGAAATGTCTTCTCCAGAAGAAGCTGCAGATGCAATCTCTAGTCTTCATGGAACAGAGTTTAACGGAAGAAATTTAACAGTTTCTGAAGCTAAGCCAATGGCTCCAAGAGAAGGCGGCGGCGGTTTTAATCGTGGCCCAAGAGGCGGCGGTGACCGTGGAGACCGTGGTGGAGATCGCGGTGGAAGAAGAGACGGTGGAAACCGTTACTAATCTCGATTTTAATCATCAAGAATAGAAATAGCCACTCTTCGGAGTGGCTTTTTTTTGCCCGTAATTTCGTTTTTCATTTAGCATAAGAGAGTGAAAACAATTAGGGCAAAATCATGAAAGACACAATCAACTCCTTTATCCAAGAAGCTAATAAATCCGTTTTAGGCAAAGATCATGAAGTGAAGCTTGCACTTGCTTGCTTTCTTTCTCATGGCCACTTATTGATCGAAGATGTTCCAGGTGTTGGTAAAACAACATTCGCCAAAACTCTCGCCAAACTTTGCGGTCTAAGTTTTGCGCGCATTCAGTTCACTAATGATTTAATGCCAGCAGATCTTTTGGGAATGCAAATTTATTCCGCGAAAGAAGAAAAATTTCAAATGATTCCTGGGCCCATCTTTCATCAATTTATTTTGGCCGATGAACTTAATCGTGGAACACCAAAAACTCAAAGTTCACTTTTAGAGGCCATGGAAGAAAAACAAGTGACCCTAGATGGAAATACGATTTCATTACCAGAACCATTCTTTGTTATAGCTACACAAAATCCCCGTCACCAAATTGGAACTCACCTTTTACCAGAGTCACAGCTTGATCGTTTTATGATGAAAATTAAATTAGGTTATCCAGCAAGTGATTTTGAAAAACAAATGCTCGCAAGTGACAATCATCAAGAGGCACTACAAATAACAAAACCCGTATTTCATGATAAAAGTTTAATTGAAGCTTTTAAACTTACTCAAGAAGTACATGTGGCAGAAGAAATTTATCAATATGTTCTAAATCTTCTTCATCTCTCTCGAACTAATAATCACTTTCGTGGCCTTAGCCCAAGAGCCGGAAAAGATATTATTAAGGCCAGTAAAGCTTGGGCGATGATTCATCATCGTAAACACGTCTTGCCTGATGACGTTCAGGCAATTCTTCCTGCGACGATATCTCATCGCCTCGCTACACTACAGGGACTCTCTCAATCTGAAGAATTGCAACTTTGCCACAACCTCATCCAATCAGTGACAGTTGATGGGCGTATTTAATCGCTTTCAAGATTATTTTTTGAATCGTATCGCTCTTTCTGTTAAGAAAGAGCATCCTATTTATATTTTACCCACACTTAATGGATTAAAAGTATTGGGACTAAACTTTCTCTTGTTAGTCATTGGTTTAATCTATGCCAATAATTATGTCTTATTGTTTAATTTTTTACTTTTTTGCTTAGTTCTAAGTTCAATGTTCTACACTCATCACAACTTAAAAAATATTTATATTAAATCTATGACTGGAATTTCTGGACACAACAAAGAGATCGCTTTTCTAAATGTCACACTTAACTCAAACAACAAACAAAACAACTTTGAATTAAAATTGAAAATTCCCTCTGGTGAGTTTTTTGAAAACCTCATCTTTCCCGTTGATCAAATAGGCTTCCAAAAAGACTTTAGCTTCCAAATTCCGCTACCGGTAAAAAAAAGAGGACGAGCACAAATCGTGGGTTTATTTCTAGAAACTGATTTTCCTTTAGGGTTTTTTCGTTGTTTTACTTTTTACCCAATGGCAATTGATATGATTTTATATCCTGCGAGAATTGCCCACTATACAGAGCAGCCGGTTTCTAAAGATTCAATAATTCGATCTAATCAGCAAGATGATGATCAAGTTCACTTTCGCCAGTATCAAACAGGTGATTCATTCAATCGATTGGACTGGAAAAGATATGCCAAAGATCGACAAATGAACGTGATGTTTCAAAATTCACAAGAACATAAAGTTGACTTCATCAATATCCACACAACATTAAACGACACCGCGGACATCGTGGAAACCCATCTAGAGCAAGCTTGTTATGAATTACATTCATCATTTCAATCGGGAAGAGAGTTTGGCTTACTCGTAAATGATGTTTTAATTTTTGAAGCCAATAGTGGCGTAGATCATTTAGAACAATGTTTAAAATATATTGGTTTATATGAACATTAACACTCTTACTCTTTTTGTTATATTAAGCAATGTATCGTTATTGTTTGGAGAAATACCAAACGTTATCATTATTTATACCGTTTTTATTACCCTCTTATCTTTGGTTTCAAACAAAATCAAATTCCAATTAATTTTGAAAATCGCATTTCTGATCGGTGCTTTTTATTTATTAAAGCACTCCTTTCCAAAAATTACTCAAGCAGAGAGCGCCATTTCCTTTGTCTTTATTCTTGCCGGCTTGAAGTCCTGGGAGCTTAACAACGAAAAAGATCACTTCAATATGTTTCTAATCCTAGCGCTATCTGAAGCAGGTATTTACTTATTAAATCCAAGTTTTTTAATTTTTATTTTCGGAATTTTTAAAACTGTTTTTTATTTTTATTACATATTAACAATTCGCCAACATCGACTGGCCCAAATAAATTTTAAACGCCTCTTCATGTTGATTACTCCTTCCATTATATTCGCTTTAATACTTTTTTATACCTTCCCGCGCTTTACTCAGGGCTTTATCAACACATCTAATAGTGCTGCTTTGTTTATCGGTAATAAGGCAGATCTAAACTTTAAAGAACTTGGGCCATTAAACCTATCATCCAATAAAGTTTTTAAAGTTTATGGGCTAAACAACATAATTAAAAACCCCGAAGCAACTTACTGGCGACAAATGGTTTTATGGGATTATCATTTATCAGAGTGGCGCTCAGGAAATTTAAACTTAGTTTCCAAAGAAAAAAAATCACTTACGACCGATTCTGTCTCGAATGATCCTAAGGCGCTAAGCTATCGAATTGAAACAAATTCAATTCCCATTGATTATTTACCTTTTATTGATTTGTCTAAACCAAGCTTTCAAACCCTTGAGGTTAATCATGCTTATTTTGAGTTTTTAGACAATAGCTACAAACTTAAATCACCTCAACGAAATGGGGTTTCATATAATGTAAACTCTCATCCTTTAAACCCCACAGCGCTCACTACATTAATGAGCAAAAAAGCCACCAGGATTAAATCTTTAAAAAAGAATGAAATTTTTCAAAAATATTTTCACCCAGAAGATTTAGAGTTAAGTGATCAGGAAAAACTAGCTCTTTTAAACAACGTCTTTTCCAAGCAAGGTTTCACTTATTCTCTTTCACCTCCAGCTTATGATTCACTAGAAAGTTTTTTATTGATTGGAAACTTAGGGTACTGCTCACACTTTGCTTCATCCTATGCCTTTCTTGCGCGATTACTTGGCTTGCCTTCTCGAGTCGTAACCGGTTTTCTTGGTGGTGAAATAAATCCATTTGATGAATCTATTATTGTTCGTGAGCTCGATGCTCATGCCTGGGTTGAAGTGTATTTAGATCGCTCGGGATGGGTGAGAGTTGATCCAACAGAAATGGTATTTCCCGATCGATTAAGAATTTCAAATGCAATCATTGCAGATACAATTAATCCTACCTTTTTTAATGATCGATTTGGGTACTTAAAGTCAATTTCACTTTGGGGAGATGCCTTTAACTCAAAGTTTGATTCTTATTTATTTAATTTAGATAACGAACGAC
>JACCDV010081458.1_pt1 | contig 10867 bp, 15 predicted proteins | sample 7446131 | NCBI WGS metagenome assembly JACCDV01 (sample SAMN15323448, study PRJNA562643) | freshwater metagenome | isolation source: river surface water | place: USA:Blue River Watershed | collected 2017-08-17
TAAATTTCTTTTCAGCCAGTTTTTCTCCCAGCTCAAACCAGGATTCTCCAGCAGAGTCTGCAAGCGCATCAATTGCTCGGTATGCCTCTTCTTTACGAAGAATGGCTTTGGCAACGCTCATCTCGAACACCTCCATGTCACCCTCTTCAAAGGTAGAGAAGGTGGAAGGCTCGTCTATGTATTCGAAATCATTTAGGCTCATGGAGCAACTCTACCATTTTTATTGAACGTCTCGTACGTAATAGGCATTTTTTCAGCCCACAAACATTCCATCTTCTCGGCAACCATTTCGATTTCCCGCTGCGGGAAGCTAGGGAAGTGCGTACCTTTACGCATAGTTCTAAGGCTTAAGAAGTTCATAAGCGCCCTAGCATTCATGGTCACAAACATAGAAGAGTAGATGTTAACTGGAAGCACTGCCCTAGCAACCTCACGCGCTACCCCCTTGTCTAATATCCTCTGATAAGAGTCGTAGGCTTCTTTATTTACTCGCTTAATCTCAGCCGGGACCATAGTTTTCTGATCATAAGTACCCTCTTCAAAAGTATAAGCACCTGGTTTACCTACCTGGATTAATTTACGATCTTCTGAAGGCACATAGAAAACCGGAGCCAACTCTTTATAGCGTCCAGACTCTTCGTTATACGACGCAACCCTGTGGCGCATGAACTCGCGGAACACAAAGATAGGTGCCTCGATATAAAAGGTAAATGCATTGTGCTCGAACGGGGTACCGTGGCGATCACGCATTAGGTAGTTGATTAGTCCAGCATCTTTTGCTGGAGTCGATGTACTAGCTCCAGTAGAAACTCGTGCAGCCTTAACCACGGCCGCGTCGTCGCCCATTGATTGGACAAGCTCGACGGTCATGTCTGACCTAAATGTAATTGCGGTATTAGACATCTGCAGCCTTCTTAAGAACTACTCGATTTACAGAAGTCCAAGGAAACATAATTACTCGATCTGGATTGTTGCCTACACTAAACCAAAGACCACTACTAGTTTCTTTGATGATGGTACCCTCGTAGATACTTTCATCTGCGCATACAACAGATGCGTACATTCCGACACTGCTGTATTCGGTAAAGTGCTGAGCTAAAGACATCCTAGTTCTTTCTATTTGTTCATCCCTGCGGATACTCTAACATAAGTTCCTCGATAAATCTATCCGCATAGTGTGCTTGTAGGTGTACCCCAGGGTGTGCGTATTCGTCCCCTCGAACAATATCAGTGCCTATGTTGTAGTTCTTTTCACCATAAATTTCTAAAAGATCTTGGTGGCAAGATGGAGCTATCGAAGGGCAGGAACATTCCATCTTTGAGTGATATCCAACGCACTCGTAGTATCTAGAAGGGTCTAACTTAGGTTCATCCATAAGGATAAAATCTCTAGTCTTCGAGAAAGAAGTTTTTTTATAGCTAAAAAACTTTAAATCAAAGTAGTTCTTAAACCTTAAGTTTTCTATTTTATTTACATGATCAAGAGCTATTCTGGCTTCGTTGTCCCATGTTGTCCAAAGTAGTTTTATATTGGCAGCGGCGCAATATTGCTCTAAAAATCTGATGGATCTAATTGCATCGTATGTAGTAATTTCTTCGGTATAGATATTCTCGATCTTGTACGGTCTTTTTAGGTACTTGGTTTCTAAAAGCTGCGGCTTCATTTTTGCTCGGCTAGTGTAAAAACGCTGACCGGGGTCTCCAAAAGTTCCAGGATCTCCGCCCATGACATGACCAATAGATGGAGCTGTATCTAGTATTTCTCCATCTAACGGAATGACAAATCTGTCAAATCCTGGAAAAAGACATAGAAGATATTTAGGGTTACCGAACTCGGCAAAGTACGCAAAAAGTTTTTCTACAATCCAAGACACTGAAGCGCCAGGCCTAGACACAGAAGCAGAAGATGATAACCCGAAATGCTCGGCTACACTTGTCCACCATACAGCTTCTATCGGAACTCCCATTCCAAAGGTATAGGAGCACCCAGCTGTCAATAAATTGTCAGAACCAGAAAACTCTTTCCCACGGAAACCATGACTATTTATTACGTAATGCTGCCCTTGGTCACTATCGACGACTACTTTGCCTATAGGTAAGCCATTAATCTTTAAAGATTTTCCATCAAATATAGATCGATAAAAATCATTCTTTAGTTCAGCATCTAAGTTCAAGTTACTCCCCTCCCTGCGCTAGAAGCAGTTTATTTTTTATTAGGGTCGAGCTAATCCCTTCAGTGTACGGGATATAGATTAACTGTATGTTTTTATTATCTAGCCACTCCTGAGTGAACCCCATCTGCTTGTGATAGTCCTTAGACATCCAATCAGATCCCACCGCAATTATTGATGGATTCACTAGCTCTATTGCAGGCTTGCTATCAAACCCTCCTATGTTTTCCCCCACTGAAGTTACATACTTACAAGATAGCAACACTTCTAGTCTGTCTTTATAACCTACTACTGGCTTGCTACCCTTATAGCTTTCGACAAAATCGTCAGTGTTAAGGGACACATGAACACTTCCCAGCTTCGCGCAACTCTCTAAAAATTTAACATGCCCAGAGTGAAATAAATCAAAAGTTCCCCCTGTGTAGACCAAATCAGTCATTTTTTAGTTCTTCCATCTTTTCTAGTACTTGTTCTATAGTAAATTCTGTATTAGAAAATTCTTTTGCACTAAATACGCAAAAGACCTTGTCACTGATCAGGGAAGGGGTGTACTCGTGATTAGGCATAGGCCAACTAGTGTTGTGATTCAATACATAAATACTTGCATCCTTTTTGCAGACCACGGAGTTTAAAACTGAAGAACCGGTAAAGGTTACATAGTAATCGCAAGACGCTATCATCCCCATCTGCGTGGGATAGTCATAATTAGTGTGGCAAAATATTGAATATCCGTTATCTAAAAAATACTTCTCTAACCTGTCTTCGTCCTCGACCGAGATGTCTCTATACATTACGTCTATTTCCTGCAGTCGCGGCGGCTGCGTAAAGATCATAGATCTAAACTCATCTGGTCTATTCTCTACAAACTCTTTTAAACCTGCAGTGTCATCTTTACCCCAAGAGCTTATTGGAGCAGTAATGTCTACTGGAGTCCAGGTAACTCCATTAGATTTTAAATAGTCTAGATATCTACTACGTAGTCGAATCTCTTTGCTTTTTTCTTTTCTAGAGACGTATATCTTTTTAGGTCCGACTACTTTAGGTATGTTTCTAAGAAAAAACTTTCTAAGCTCCGGGACAACAAAATTTTGATACGACTCGTTAGTGAGTAGCTCAGGGTGCCTAATCCCCAGAGTAGAGAAAAATCTAATAAATCTAGTAGAAACAACATGCAGTTTTTCAATCTTTAGTTCACTTATTTCTTCTACTTGTAGAACTACATGGTCTGTTTCATTTTTTAGTTTTTCAATAGGCCAGGATACGTAGTCAGGCAGCTCCAAAAGTGTAGTGCTTTCGGGGATTCTAATTAGAGCTTTTAGATCAGGAATTAGAGTCTTGAGCGAAAAAAACTGACCAATATTGTCAAAGATAAAATGATAATACTGGTGTTCAGTAGCATCGACAATAAACCAGTTCCCAGCTAACCCCACATCCGAATTCTCTGGGGCGCTATCTGATATAGAGACCACGTTTGTATACGTGTATACCCCGACATCAAGAGCTTCTTTTGAACACTCTTCAAGCGAGTACGTGGACTTAATCATATCTACAGTATAAACGATTAGCAAAGTCCCCGCCATCGGACTCGAACCGATACTGAGCCGATTTTAAGTCGGGTCCCTCTGCCATTGGGGTACACGGGGTGTAGTCGAGACTGTGGGACTTGAACCCACGACGACCGAATTATGAGTTCGGGGCTCTTACCAGCTGAGCTAAGTCTCGTTTTTTGTAGTTAGGGCTAGCTTTCCCGGAAGTAGCTTTGTGCTTCTGGTCTGCAATCCAAGCGGCCTTAAGAACATCTCTGTAGTAAACCATGAAGCCATCCATGTAGGTCTCTAGGTAGCCAGCAGCAATATACTTTCGGATAGTTTCGCGGTGGATGCCACCCATCTTGGCAGCATCGCTAATCGTTACAAGTGGTCCGCGACTCATATATACCTTCTCTCTAAGAGCCCCCAGTGAATTCCGAGATCACAACCTCCGCTTTACAAGAGCGGCGCTCTACCGTTGAGCTATAGGGGCAGATAATTAGTATATATGTTTAGTCGTACTGCCGCAACCACGGAAATGGTCCGCAGAAGTATTTAGCCTCTTGGCGCTTATTCCCTTCAATAAAAAACCGGGCAGAGACTGATTCATCTCTTCCGCCAAGTCGATAGCATAAGGTTCGTAGTCCTGTAGTTACGAAATTATCATTCAATATTTTTTTAATTGCGCGAGTATAGATTCGATCAGCAACTAGCTTGTGCCTCCAAAGATGGCATGTAGCCTGGATTAGATCCTTCTTAAAAACATAAGTACTGGTGTCCATTAAGTATGAGTCGCCGTTAGAGTTCCAAACTGGCCAGAGGCCCAATGACTCACAATTGTCATCGCACAGGTATTCTTTTTCTTTGCTATAAATGGCCCTAAGAGAGAATGCCATATCTACAGAATTTTTCTCCATAGCTTCGATAGCGCTTGATAGGTGATTTTTTGTGTACCAATTATCTTGATCAAGAAATGCTATGTAGTCAGTATTGACTAACATCGGAACAGACGCATAAATCCTGTGGCCGATCCAACCATCAAATCCAGTATTCTCCGGTAAAACCATCAGCCTGGGATTAATACCAGAAACTTCGATAGCAGCAGCTACAGCACTCAAGTACTGCTTGCCATCAACCACAACTAGGTGCGTAACTTCACCTTCGTAGTCTTGTTCCGCCACACTAATAAGGGCGTCCACTAATTCAGGTCCACCAATGGTAGGCGTAATTACAGTCACGCTTCCAGCCATGATGCTCCTTTCCGCAGTCCCAACGGGATTCGAACCCGTGCTACCGCCGTGAAAGGGCGGCGTCCTAGGCCTCTAGACGATGGGACCCTAGGTGCTTACCGAATTTCGTAAGCAATTTCCTTGTGGTGCTTGACCTTAACTGTAGGGTCAACATAAGTAAGTATACCGTTACGTCGTGCATTTACGCAAAACGAGTAGTCTTCACCAATGTTTAACTCAAAGTCCATGTGTGCCCATTTAATTCTTTCCATCAAGAACCAAGGACGATCACACTTCTCGAACACACCACTCTTCATCGCCACAAAGCCAAAGCCAATGCCGTAACACTCTTGCGGCTCCGGGTCTAGCATAATGAAGTCTTGTTCGCGAACTACGGTAGGCTGCCCAGCTCCGTCATAAAAAGCAACCGCAACTCTGCCATCTGGTGCCGTCTGATACAGCCCGCCGACAATATCTAAATCACTTTCGTAGATAGTAGCGAATGCCTCAACGCTCCACTCAATATCCGAGTCAATCCAAAAAATCTTTCCGTACGTATAGGCACCACCGCCCACTTCGCGAGTTTCCCAGTTTGGCGTGTAGGAGTCCAAAGCGGTCAACTCTCTGGTACTGGAGATTAAAGATCCCTGCTTACTAAGAAATTTATAAGTCAATCCTTCGGAGTCTAGCCACATCAAAGTGCGAACAAGACTTGATACATACTCGGAATGCATCATTTTGCCAGGCGTGGCAATTAGCACGTCATAGTGAGGCTTAATCGTAGTCATAGTCAACTTTCGTTTCGTATTTCAGCTAATTTTGCTAAAAATATTTCTGCATAGTGAAGGTGCGGATGTATCCCTGGGTGAGATGCATAATTTTCTACTTCTACTTTATCCTGTCCATTGTAGAAATTATCTCCATATTTCTCCATGTACTCTTGGTGACAGCTACCAAGTCTGTGAGCCATAGACACATAATTTTTATATTCTTCTTGGTTCCAAGTCTTTTTAATTGTGTCTAGGATCTCTCCAAACTCTTCATCCCAAGTACTCCAGATTAGCTCTATTTTTGCAGCTTTACAATACGAAATCAAAATATTGATATAACCAATGGCCTCTACAGCCCCCTGCTCGGGGGAGATTATGTCCTGCAGGACATGAGGACGCTTGGAGTACTTAGGCCTAGTCTCTACCGGATTAGTGTTTAAAATTATGTCTCCAATAAAAATTTTGGAGTTATTGTCCATACCGTATCTAATTGTATTAAGTCCCTGTCTAGACGTGGCTTCGGTGCGTCCATAGTCAGGAAATAAGACAAAAAGTGTTTTAGGGTTTCCGTATTTGTAAAAATAGTTAAGTAGATTTTTTACTATGGTTTTAGTGGACCATCCGGGGTGGGATAGATTGACATGCTCTTTCTTCAAACTAGTAGCAACTACAGAGGCCCAGATGCACTCTACAGGTATACCTACACCAAAAGTGTATGAACATCCAGCCATAACTAAATCTATAGGCTTAAACTCTATCGACCTATAGCCATCTGAATTGTAAGTATATGTGTTTAGAGTGTCCCCGTAATTTAACTTAATAGAATGTTTAAAGTTAGTTGGAGTCTCTACTTCAAAGCTAGATATCTTTTCAAGTACTGGTGCATAGAAAAAGTCGTCCGACAGAATGCTCCCATCGGGTTTATCTATATAGTCTTTCATTTTGTCTCGGTTGCCTTAACTACTAACATCAGTAGATGTACTTGTTTGGATCTTTTTTAGTCGGGCAAAGTAGCTTTTTTACAGCTAAAAAAATTTTCTCTAAGTAGTAATAGATTCTTATCATCTTATGACATCTTTTTTGTAGTAGGTGGACCAAAGATTGACATCGACAGCATCGTTGAGCATTGGTTGCCCTTTTATGTTCAGGCTTGTATTTAATAGTACAGGGATTCCGGTTAACGAATTCCACTTAAGTAAAACTTCATACAACCCAGAGTGGTCTTTCTTATTTACAGTTTGTACTCTAGAAGTGCCATCGGCATGTACCACACTAGGGATCAACTCAGGCTTTAAGCACCGTGGCGTGTACTGCATATACGGCGAAGCGTAGCTCATATCAAACCACTCACTCGCATACTCTTCCAACACAACAGGGGCAAAAGGCCTAAACAACTCACGCTTCTTGATTAGGTTTACCTTATCTTTGATGTCAGGATCTCTCGGGTCAGCCAAGATACTTCTGTTTCCCAATGCCCTAGGACCGTACTCAGCTCTTCCAGATGCCACTGGTGCTATCTTGTCCACAATAAGGGCGTCTATAATTTTGTCTACGGGATAGTCTCCGCCCAAATCATGTCCTAAGTATGGCCCCTGCCAATCTAGGTGCTTACCATACAAAGCTGCAGCAGCTCCTAACGCTGAGCCAGCATCTCCAGGGTTAGGCATGATCCACACGTTGTCAAAAATTTTCCAAAGCATGGTGTTGGCTTTGCTGTTTAGAGCACAGCCGCCCATGAATACGAGATTACTTTTACGAGAGTGCACCCTCCAGCGCCACATCAAATCCCAAAGTCTGGACTCGTACACTTTCTGTACAGCGGCAGCAATGTCGAATCGATCCTGCTCTCCTATTGGCTCATCCCAGTCTGTTATGCCATAGTGGAAGTTGTACTTCTGGGCTACAACCGTAGGGAAGTAGCTATCTATCTTCTTCCAGTAACGCTTCGGGTCCCCATAAGCAGCCATTCCCATCATGATGTACTCTTCTTCGTTTGGCTTAAGCCCCAACAGCTGAGTAAACGCCGAGTAGAAAAGTCCAAAACTAGTTGGGTACTTCATCTTTTCGAGTGGCTTTATCTTGTCGCCTTCGCCAACCCATACCGACCCAGTGTCAAACTCACCGATTGCGTCTAGCACAACAATAAGGGCGTCTGTCATTCCTGATGTGTAGTATCCGGCCGCCGCATGTGAGTAATGGTGTTTAAAACTTTTTACAGGAATGCCCCTAAGCAGCGGGCTTGAGTTAAAGTACGGCTTCCCTCCGCCAAACCCGCCATACCTGGCAATTCTTAGCTTCTTTAACCACTCGCTCTCATAGTAGGCAATCTTGTCTGGCTTTCCGTAAGTAAGGGCGTCTGATATAAGCCCATCGTTTGTGTACCAGTCATTCTTTTCTTTGCTGTAGCGCTCCGCATGCCCAGCAAATAAGACTCTGCCATCTTGAATCAAGCAGACCGCAGCATCGTGGGTGGTCTCATTTATCCCTAAAATCTTCATTTAGCGTGATGCTTCCAAAGCATTTTCCATTTATTTTCGGGAGATCCAGAATCCCATGGTTTAGTTTTGCCAGCCCAGTGCACTACTAAGGGGTCCGAAATATCTAAGTTTTTATACATATTAATTAGATAATTAAAGTTGATTGGCATAGGCGTCAGATTGTTTCTAAACAATAGATTTAGTACATCTTGATCTCCCGCGCCTGTCCACAGGGTAATTTTTTTTGATAATTCAAGTAGTTTTTCAGAAATCAGATTATCTCTCCAATACTTGAGATCGACAACCATCACACCTGAGTTAAAGTATGCGAAATCCTTATACTGGGCATTATCTGGGAAATCCATTTGCATCTCGACAAAAGCCCCGATTGGGTTATTTATCTTAAAATTGAGCAAGGGAGATATGTCTCTCGTGATTATTATGTCTATGTCAAGATAGAGAGCTTTGTTGTAGTTAGGGAGCAAATCTGCCATAAAATACCTGTACATAGAGGCTGGCGGCAGTCGTAAGTACCGATATGTTATTTTGACAGATTCTTGGACGCTAGAGTCCTCCATTTGCGTAACTCGTATAAATTTTATATTTAAAGAGTTGTATTGCTTTTTTAGCGCCGGCTCCGGGATATCTGGCGGTATCAAAATAAAAACATCTAAATTTTCAGAAGAGTGGTAGTTTGCATTAATGCTGGATAAAAGTACTTCTGCTTGATTTAATAAATTTATGTCTGTAGCCAAAACTACGCAAGTTTCACTCATCGTCTTCTAGCTCTGCCTTTTTGTCTGCCTGCTTCTGCTTGTATTCGGCAGCAAGGTTGCCTATTGTCTGATTCTTATAGTGGACTCGTCTAACTTTGTCCACGCGGAAGCTTCTCCACTGCTCGGCACCCTTTGGACCGCCCCACACGTCTATCCACTCCTTACCCTCGGGAGTCCGAACTATTCGCATGAATCTGTAGCGCCCACGCTCGCCGGTAATTTTTAGCTCCGTACCCGGAGTTACGTTCCTACCATTGATCTGAAGCTCGGTGGTGTACTCCCATTCCGCGTTAGGTCTAGGAGCAGACGGCTCCTGCGGCTTACGCTTTCTCCCCATTTAAGTCTCCTATAGATGTTTGAAGATTAGGTCAGAGATTACCATAGCACTAATTACACGCTTGGTAGTTAGAGTATTATAAATATATGCCAGATCTTTACTACTTAGAGAAGAACGTGCTCAACGAAGAAGAGCTAGAATTCTTAGTCTCTTACACTATGGACAACCTGACTCCAGACCTGCGACCACACTATATGCACGCCGGTCCGGTTATGACCGGATTCCATGACAAAGAAGATAAACGATTCGATCCACTTCGTAGAGCTGTGGACATCTGCTACGAGACTTTTACTAAAAACTACGAAATGAACTACGACCGCTTCGAGCTTAAGCGGTTGTTTGGCAATGTTATGGATACCGGAGCAATTAACCACGCTCACGACGATGATGGCGATCGATATCCTGGCAAGCCAGACATCGAAGAGCACTACTCTGCTGTTCTAATGCTCAATAGCGACTACGAAGGCGGAGAATTTTATTTCGAGCATAAGGGCGTCCAAGTTAAGCTGGAAGCTGGCGACCTAATTATGTTTAGGGGTAACGCCGAAAACCTCCACGGAGTGCGAGAAGTGCTTTCTGGTAAAAGGATTAATGTAATCATCTTCTTCAGAAACTACCCATCTACTGCCACATTTAGCAGAGACGACTGGGAAGATCTGACAAAAGAATACGGAGAGTAGTGGACCTGGGGGGATTCGAACCCCCGTCCAGTAAAAGTTCCATCGTTCTTCTACAAGCTTAGGCTTTACCAGCCACGGTACTACATTTGTTGCTGTCTAAGGAGTTGTCCTATTTATTTAAAGCCTAGCTGCCCACTTAGGACTAGTGCTTTGCTAGGGGTTCTATCTACTTATTACTAAGCAGCTAGAGCGAATGTTGAACGTGATTCAGCATTTATTTTTTTGCCCGATCTAGGAGTTACGGGCGTCTCCGCTTGCTTCACCGACTTCAGTTCCACTGTCGAAACCAGTCAGGCCCTTATTAAGTTATAAATTAATTGTAACAGTAATTACTGCTTAGTTACAAGACGGCGCTTAATTGCATCAAACACCTTTGGGCGCTTCTTAGATGCCTTACCGTTCTTGCGGTCAGTTGTTGTCTTCTGTGGAGCTGGAGCTCCACCCTTACCTTTTGCCATTGTCTCTCTTTCTTTTTAGATATCTATGCCACGATTTGATGCGCGCCAAGTAGACGGGGAGTGATTAGCTTCCACGGCCTTCTTGTGTAGGTGATCCTCGTAAAGACGAAGAATGTGGATGCACGGATCTCCGCCATCCTCGAAGTCGGCATCTTCCGGCTCAGATGTCGGCAGCCCATCGTGAGTATTGCACACTGCTGGACCGCACCAACCCATACGGATTCCGTGCTCTAACCATTCTTCAAAATCTTGCATAAGAAAATAATAGCCCCTACCAGAGCAGTTGTCCAGTAGGGGCGTTTATTATTTTAAATTAGGCAGACTTTTTGGTCTCTTCTTCAGACTCTGTAGCCAGTGAAGGGTCACTGTCTTCCTGAGCCGCGCCACCAAATACAGTGTTGATTTCCTGCAGATCTAGCTTTCCGTCGGTCATGTATGCA
>JACCDV010923652.1_pt1 | contig 10867 bp, 9 predicted proteins | sample 7446131 | NCBI WGS metagenome assembly JACCDV01 (sample SAMN15323448, study PRJNA562643) | freshwater metagenome | isolation source: river surface water | place: USA:Blue River Watershed | collected 2017-08-17
GAGCTCGGGGTAGATCAGCGCAATGGCGGTGGCGCTGCCAGTGGTCGTGGGGGCCAGGCTCATCATGGCGCTGCGGGCGCGGCGCAGGTCCTTGTGCGGGGCATCCACCACCAGGTTGGTGTTGGTGGGGTCGTGCAGGGTCGTGATCTGCCCGTGGCGGATGCCGATGGCCTCGTGGACGACCTTGACGACGGGGGCCAGGCAGTTGGTGGTGCAGGAGGCCGCGGTGACGATGCGGTCGCGGGCCGGGTCGTACAGGTGGTCGTTGACGCCGACCACGATGTTCAGCACGCCGCCCACCTTCACCGGCGCGGCCACGATGACGCGCTTGGCGCCGCGGTCCAGGTGGCCTTGCAGGGTCTCGGGCGTGAGGAACTTGCCGGTGCACTCCAGCACCACGTCCACGCCCAGGTCGCCCCAGGGAATCTCCGCAGCGGCGGCGTGCGAGCTGAAGGACAGGCGCTTGCCGCCGATGCGGATGGCGTCCTCGCCCTCGGCCGCGATGTCGGCCTTCCAGCGGCCCTGCACCGAGTCGAAGGTGACCAGGTGCGCCGTGGCGGCGGCGCCGCCCTTGATCTCGTTGAGGTGCACCACCTCCAGGCGGTTGCCGGCGCGGGGGTCGTGGTCCGGCCGGTCGATGGCGCCAAACGCAGCGCGCAGGGCCAAGCGTCCCATGCGGCCCATGCCGTTGATACCGACTCTCATGCCTATGCTCCTGAATTCATTTCAATTAATGTTGAATTGTTGCGGGTGAATATGACAAATCGACGACACCCCCGCAGGCGATTGCCGGGCTCGTGAGGGCCGGCTCGATGCGGGTGGCGGCGGGAAATCAGCAGCCCGCGGAGCCACAGGCCTTTGCCCGTTGGGGCGCCGGCGCGCAGGCCTGGCCGTGGCAGCAGTGATCCACCAGGTAGCCCACCAGGCCGTTCATGTGCGCGAGGTGGGGGCGGTAGAACAGTTGTCGCCCCTCACGCTCCACCGTCACCAGGTCGGCATGGGCCAGCTCCTTGAGGTGAAAGGACAGGTTCGATCCAGTCACGCCCAGCATGACGGCCAGGGTGGAGGGGGTCAGGCCCTGCGGACCGGCCCCGATCAGCGCGCGGAAGATGCGAAGGCGCGCCTCATGGGCCAAGGCCGTGAGCGCGATGACGGCTGCTTTTTCGTTCATTATTCAAGCATAATCGAAATATTGATTTATTCCGGGCCTTTTCGCGCATGACTGAATTCGCTGTTCCGTCCTCAGGCGCTGCGGCCCCGGGCATCGGTTTTTTCGAGCGCTACCTGACGATCTGGGTGGCTTTGGGCATTGCTGCCGGTGTCGGGCTCGGGCTGGTGATGCCGTCGCTGTTCCAGGCCGTGGCGAGGATCGAGGCGGCACGGGTGAACCTGGTGGTGGCCGTGTTCATCTGGGTGATGATCTACCCGATGATGATTCAGGTCGACTGGAGCGCCGTCAAGGATGTCGGCAGAAAGCCCCGGGGCCTGCTGCTGACGCTGGCGGTCAACTGGCTGGTCAAGCCGTTCACCATGGCGGCGCTCGGCGTCCTGTTCTTCCAGCACCTGTTCGCGCCCTGGGTCGATCCGCAGTCAGCCAGTGAGTACATCGCCGGCATGATCCTGCTCGGCGTGGCGCCTTGCACTGCGATGGTCTTCATCTGGAGCCAGCTGGTCAAAGGCGATCCCGGATACACGCTGGTGCAGGTGTCGGTGAATGACCTGATCATGGTGGTCGCCTTCGCACCCATCGCGGCGTTCCTGCTGGGCGTCACGGATGTGGCGGTGCCTTGGGAAACGCTGGTGCTTGCCACCGTGCTGTACGTGGTGCTGCCCTTGCTGGCGGGCATGGCGACCCGCCGGGTGCTGGCCCGGCGCTCGCCCCTCGCCGTGGGGCAGTTCGTGGCGCGCCTCAAGCCGTGGTCGGTCGGTGGGCTGATCACGACCGTGGTCCTGCTGTTCGGCTTCCAGGCCGGCACACTCATCGCGCACCCCGGCGTCATCGCACTCATCGCGGTCCCCTTGATCCTGCAGTCCTACGGCATCTTCTTCATCGGCTGGTGGGGCGCCCGGCTGCTCAAGCTGCCGCACAACGTGGCCGGCCCGGCGTGCCTGATCGGCACATCCAACTTCTTTGAACTGGCGGTGGCGGTCGCGATTTCGCTGTTCGGCCTGAACTCGGGAGCGGCACTGGCCACGGTGGTCGGCGTGCTGGTCGAGGTGCCGGTGATGCTGTCCCTGGTGGCCCTCGTGAACGCCTGGCGGCCCGTGCAACCCGCGTGATCCCGTCCCACTCCCATGCCGATCGATCAGCTCAATCAGGACTGTGTCTGCCTGAGCCTGGACAAGGCGGAACTGGCGAATGCGCTCGATTCGCAACTGGGTAGCGCCGGCCTGTTCCAGCTGGTGCGTGAGCACTGCCCCTATGCCTTCTCCTCACAGCCGGTGTTTGTCGCGCCGGCGCAGCTTGCCCGCATCGCGCAGGTCGTGCGCGCGGTTGAATCGGTGGTCGCGCTGCCGGCTTACCGCGAGGCGGTACTCGCGCATGCGCCACCCATCGCGCGAGTGGGCGGTGGTGCGCAGGGCGTTTTCTTCGGCTACGACTTCCACCTGGATGCGGGCCACCTGGGGCTGATCGAGGTCAATACCAACGCCGGCGGCGCGATGCTCAATGCCGTGCTTGCCCGCGCCCAGCGCAGTTGCTGCGGGGACATGGACGGCCTGGTACCGACGCCTGCCAGCGTGGACCGCTTCGAACAGCGCCTGGTGGACATGTTCCGCCGCGAGTGGCAGCTGTCGCGTCCGGACGGTCCGCCCCTGAGCCGCATCGCCATCGTCGATGACGCGCCGCAGCGGCAGTACCTGTACCCGGAGTTCCTGCTGTTCCAGCGGCTGTTCGAGCGCCATGGCCTGCAGGCCGTGGTGGCCGATCCCGGCGAGCTCACCTGGCGCGAAGGCCAGCTCTGGCACGCGGGGCAGGCGATCGACCTGGTCTACAACCGCCTGACCGACTTCTACCTGGACGAACCGTCCCATGCCGCACTGCGCGAGGCCTGGTTGCGCCAGGGCGTGGTGCTGACGCCGCATCCCCAGGCCCACGCGCTGTACGCGGACAAGCGGCTGCTGGCCTGTTTCAGCGACGAGGACCGCCTGCAGGCGCTGGGCGTGCCCGAGGCGACGCGACGGGTACTGCTTGACAACGTGCCCCGCACCGAACGGGTCACGCGCGACGCCGCCGACCGGCTCTGGGCCGCGCGCCGGGGCCTGTTCTTCAAGCCCATGGCCGGCTTCGGCAGCCGGGCGGCCTACCGCGGCGACAAGCTCACGCGCCGGGTGTGGGAGGAGATCCTGGCCGGCGACTACGTGGCCCAGGCGGTCATGCTGCCGGGCGAGCGGCGCGTCGAGGTGGACGCCAGCCCGCAGGCCATGAAGTTCGACCTGCGCGCCTATGCGTATGCCGGCGAGGTGCAGTGGGTGGCGGCCCGCCTGTACCAGGGCCAGACCACCAACATGCGCACCCCGGGCGGCGGCTTCGCGCCGGTGTACAGCAACGCGTCATCGAACTGACACGCCGTTGCCACGTGCGCGTCATGGTGGATGGCCAAACTGAAGGGCATCTACCCAGGAGATGCGCCGTGAAAGAACTGCCCACCCCCACCTTGCCGCTGTCACCGGTGTCCCTGCCCAGGGGGTCACTTCACCGAAGCTCTCAGCCTGACGGTCTGCAGCCTGCTCAGGGCGCCGCTGGCGCTATTTCCGTGGCTTGGGCGCGGCACGAGGACGAAGTCCGCGAGGCGCAGCGCCTGAGGTTCGACGTCTTGGCCGGCGAGATGGGCGCGCGCCTGTCCTCGCCGCTGGCCGGCCATGACATCGACCTGTTCGACGATTACTGCGAGCACCTGCTGGTGCGCGACCAGGCATCTGGCCAGGTGGTGGGTACCTACCGCGTGCTCACGCCCGCCCAGGCCCGCCGCGTGGGCGGCCTGTACAGCGAGACCGAGTTCGACCTGACCCGCCTGCGCGGCCTGCGCGAGCGCATGGTGGAACTCGGCCGCAGCTGCGTGCACCCGGCCCACCGCCATGGCGGCGTGATCCTGGCCCTGTGGGGCGCGCTGGCCGAGTTCATGGTGCGCAACGAGCTGGACACCATGATCGGCTGCGCCAGCATCCCCATGCTGCACGAGGGCGTGGTCAGCGGCGACATCGCCGCCAGCATCTGGAAGCAGGTGGAGAAGACCCACCTGGCGCCCATCGAATACCACGTGCGGCCCCGCCTGCCGCTGCCCGTCGAGGAGCTGGACTCGGACCTGCCGGTGGAGCCGCCCGCCCTGATCAAGGGCTACTTGCGCCTGGGCGCCAAGGTGCTGGGCGCGCCGGCCTGGGACCCGGACTTCAACACCGCCGACCTGCCGATGCTGATGCGCATCGCCGACCTGCCGGCCCGGTACCGCAAGCACTTCCTGGGACGTTGAACGATGCGCACTGCCTTCGACGCCTTCTCCGACATCGTGGGAGGCGCGGCCTGCGCAGCGCACGAGACGGACGCCCCCGACCAGCCCGGGGTCCCCGACGCCGGCCAACGGCGTTATCGCGCCGTTTTCATTTCCGACATCCACCTGGGCACCCCCGGCTGCCAGGCCGACGCGCTGCTCGACTTCCTCAAGCACCACAGCAGCGAGCACCTGTACCTGGTGGGCGACATCATCGACGGCTGGCAGCTGCGCCGCCGCTGGTATTGGCCCCAGGCGCACAACGACGTGGTGCAGAAGATCCTGCGCAGCGCCCGCAAGGGCACGCGGGTGGTGTACGTGCCGGGCAACCACGACGACTTCGCCCGCCAGTTCGCCGGGCACCCGTTCGGCGGCATCGAGCTGGTGCAGGAGGCCGTGCACGTGACGGCCGACGGCCAGCGCCTGTGGGTGATCCACGGCGACTACTTCGACGGCGTGATCCAGTGCGCCCGGTGGCTGGCCTACGTGGGCGACAACCTGTACGAGTTCACGCTCAAGCTCAATCGCCACCTCAACTCCCTGCGGGCGCGCATGGGGCTGTCGTACTGGTCGCTGTCCGCGTACCTGAAGCTCAAGGTCAAGAAGGCGGTCAACTTCATCAGCGACTTCGAGGTGGCCGTGGCCCAGGAGGCCCGCAAGCGCGGCCACCATGGCGTGGTGTGCGGCCACATCCACCATGCCGAGATGCGGGAGATCGGCGGCATCCTGTACTGCAACGATGGTGACTGGGTGGAAAGCCGCTCCGCGCTGGTGGAGCACCACGACGGCCGGCTGGAGATCGTGCACTGGCGTGGCGGAGAAGGTGAACCGGCGCGCCAGGACCGGCCCGAGCCGGCCTTCCACCCCCTGGAGGTCCATCCATGAAGATCGCCCTGGTGACCGATGCCTGGCTGCCCCAGGTCAATGGCGTGGTGACCACGCTGGTGGAACTGGTCAAGGAGCTGCAGGCGCTGGGCCATGAGGTGAAGGTGGTCGAGCCCGGGTTGTTCCGCACCCGGCCCTGCCCGGGTTACCCGGGGATCGACCTGGCCGTGCGACCGGCGAAGGACCTGGCCCGTCACCTGGACGCGTTCCAGCCCGATGCCATCCACCTGGCCACCGAAGGCCCGCTGGGCTGGGCGGCCCGGCGCCATTGCCTGCGCCGGGGCCTGGCCTTCACCACTGCCTTCCACACCAAGTTCCCGGAGATCCTGCACGCCGCGCTGAAGGTGCCGCTGTCCTGGGGCTACGCGCTGTTCCGGCACTTCCACCGCCCCTCGTCGGGGGTGATGGTGCCCACGCAGGGCGTGCTGCAGATGTTGGAGGGCCGGGGCTTTCGCAACCTGCGGGCCTGGACCCATGGGGTCGACACGGACCTGTTCGGCTTCCAGGGCCGGCCAGGCCACTTCGAGCCGCTGGGCACCCTGGCGCGGCCCCTCAAGCTGTTCGTCGGCCGCGTGTCCTACGAGAAGAACATCCAGGCCTTCCTGGAACTGGACATGCCCGGAACCAAGGTGGTGGCCGGCGTGGGGCCGCTGGAGGCCTCCCTCAAGGAGCGGTACCCCGGCGTGCGCTGGGTGGGCCTGCTGCCGCGCGAGGAGCTGGCGCGCCTGTATGGCGCGGCCGACCTGTTCGTGTTCCCCAGCCGGTCGGATACCTTTGGCCTGGTGATGGCCGAGGCCATGGCCACCGGGACGCCGGTGGCCGCCTACCCGGTGGACGGGCCCAACGAGGTGCTGGCGGCCCGCCACCCCAGCGGCCGCAGCCTGGGCGGCGCCATGCACGAGGACCTGGGCGAGGCCTGCTGGCAGGCGCTGCGCGTGCCCCGGGGCGAGGCGCGCAGCCGCGCGCTGGACTTCAGCTGGCAGCATGCCACCCGCCTGTTCACCCAGCACCTGGTACCAGCGCAGGGCGTGCAGCGCGCCGATGAAACCGGTTGTGTCACACCCCTGTCATCGATCGACTGAATAGTGTCATCGTCGAGTCATCGAAATGACATCAGAATGAATACAGTTCTCCAGGGTCCGGCGGAAGCCGCACTGACGCTGCTGGACCGCGATCACAGCATCCTGGCCTTCAACGAGCGCGTGCTGGACTGGGCCGTGCGATCCGATGTGCCGCTGCTCGAGCGGCTTCGCTACCTGTGCATCGTCTCGTCCAACCTCGACGAGTTTTTCGAGGTGCGCAGCGCGCCGCACCTGGATGCGCTGATGGCGGGCGACAGCAAGGGCACGTACAGCATCGAGTCCTTCGCCGCCCTGTCCGAGGCCGCCCACCGCCTGGTCGCGCGCCAGTACGCCCTGTACAACGACGAGCTGATGCCCGCCTTCGCCAGGGAGGGCATCGCCATCGTCTCGCATGGCGAGCGCGATGCGGCGCAGCGCCGCTGGGTCGACGACTATTTCCACCGCGAAGTGCGGCCGTTGCTGATCCCCGTGGGACTGGACCCCGCCCATCCCTTCCCGCAGGTGGCCAACAAGTCGCTGAACTTCATCGTGCGCCTGGGCGGGAAGGACGCCTTCGGCCGCGAGAACGACATCGCCATCGTCAAGGTGCCGCGGGTGCTGCCGCGCCTGATCCGCATGCCCGGGCGCGTGTCGGGCGGCCGCACCCTGTTCGTCATGCTGTCCAGCGTGATCCGCGCGCACTTGCACGACCTGTTCCCGGGCCGCGAGGTGCAGCAGTTCTCGCAGTTCCGCCTGACGCGCCACTCGGACCTGGCCGTGGACGAGGAGGAGGTCGCCAACCTGCGCACCGCCTTGCGCAAGGGCCTGCAGCAGCGTCATTACGGCCAGGCCTTGCGCCTGGAGGTCTCGGCGGGCTGCTCGGACTACCTGGCAGACACCCTGCGGGCCCAGTTCAACCTGCCCGAGGCGGCGCTGTACCGCGTGCCCGGGCCGGTGAACCTGGTGCGCCTGCAGCAGATGATCGACCTGGTCGACGCGCCCGGGCTGCTGTTTCCGCCCTACAAGGCGTCCTACCCGCACCAGCTGCCGCCTGGCCAGTCGGTCTTCGAGCGGCTGCGCCAGGGCGATGTGGCGATCCACCAGCCCTTCGAGAGCTTCGATGGCGTGCTCGAGTTCCTGCGCGAGGCGGCCCATGACCCGCAGGTGCTGGCCATCAAGCAGACCATCTACCGCACCGGCGCGGACTCCAAGATGATGGAGCTGCTGCGCGAGGCCGTGCGCCAGGGCAAGGAAGTGACGGCGGTGGTGGAGCTCAAGGCCCGATTCGACGAGGAAGCCAACATCAACTGGGCCGAGCAGCTCGAGTCCATCGGCGCCCAGGTGGTGTACGGCGTGGTGGGCCTGAAGACCCACGCCAAGATGCTGCTGGTCACGCGGCGCGAGGGCAAGCGCCTGGTGCGCTACGGCCACCTGTCCACCGGCAACTACAACCCGCGCACGGCGCGCCTGTACACGGATGTGAGCTACCTCACGGCCGACCCGCAGCTGACGGCCGACATGGACAGCGTGTTCACCCACCTGGCCAGCCAGGTGCGCGTGCCCCGGCTGCACAAGATGCTGCTGGCCCCGTTCCACCTGCACCGGGCGATGACCGAGCGCATGGACGCCCTGGCCCGTGCCGCGTCCGCCGGCGCGTCCTGCCGCATCGTGCTCAAGATGAACGCGCTGACCGACGAGCCCCTGATCCGGGCCCTGGTGCGCGCCGGGCAGGCGGGCGTGAAAATTGACCTGGTGGTGCGGGGCGCCTGCATGCTGCCGCCCCGCCGGCGGGGGGTGACGGACAACATCCGGGTACGCTCGGTGATCGGGCGCTTCCTCGAGCACTCGCGGGTGTTCTACTTCCGCTGCAACGACGAGGAAACGCTGTACCTGTCGAGCGCCGACTGGATGAACCGCAACATGCTGCGCCGCGTCGAGCTGGCCTGGCCGGTGACGGATGCATCCTTGCGACAGCGGATCGTCGACGAGTGCCTGGTGGCCTACCTGCACGACGACCGCGACGCCTGGGAATTGATGCCCGATGGCAGCTACCAGCGCGCGCCGGGCGCGGGCAAGCCCGGCAGCCACGGCGCGCAGGATGCCCTGATGGGGCGCTACGCCGCACGCGACAGCGTGGCCGGCCGCGCCCCGCGGAACGGAGGCTGAGGATGGACCTGATCCTGTGGCGACACGCCGAGGCCGAGGAACTGGCGGCCGACGGCACGGACCTGTCCCGCGCGCTGACGCCGCGCGGCGAGAAGGAAGCGGCGCGCATGGGCGCCTGGCTGGACAGCCAGCTGCCCGACACCGCCCGCATCCTGTGCAGCCCTGCGCTGCGCTGCGAGCAGACGGCGCAGGCGCTGGGGCGCAAGTTCAAGATCCGGCCCGAGCTGGCGCCCGATGCGGCGCCCCAGGCCTTGTTGGAGGCCGCGCAGTGGCCCGGTGCCCGGCAGGCGGTGGTGCTGGTGGGCCACCAGCCCACGCTCGGCCGCGTGATCGCGCAGCTGCTGGGGCTGCAGGCGGGGGAGTGCGCGGTGCGCAAGGGCGCGGCCTGGTGGCTGCGTGCCCGCGAGCGCAACGGCGTGCTGCAGACCGTCGTGGTGGCCGTGCGGCCGCCGGACCTCGCCTGAGCGGGCAGGCCTGGACCCAGTCCCAGGCCGGTGTCAGGCCTTGGCCGGACGGCCGGTCTTGATGGACGGCACGGCCTTGACGGCCGCCAGCAGGGCGGCGTCGTTCATCGCGGCCAGGGCCTTGATGCCGGCGCGCAGCAATTCGCTCTTCTTGGCAGGCGAACCCGCCTTGGCGACGCGCTGCTTGAGGGCGTCGATCACCTCGTACTCGGCCTTCGGGATGGTGAAGCTGTCACGCACCAGCTTGGGCTTCTTCGGCTTGTCGGCCTTGGGTGCCTTGGCAACCTTGGCGGGCTTGGCGGCCTTGACTGCAGGGGTTGCCTTGGCGGCAGCCTGGGGGGCCGCCTTCGTGACCGGCTGGGCCGCGGGCTTTTCCACGGGCTTGGCTGCGGGCTTCACGGCAGGCTTGGCAGAGGCTCGGGTCGCCGGCTTGCGGGCCGCCTTGGCGGATTCGGGTCGGGTGGCAGTGGCCATGTCTCTTGATCCTCGGTAAACAAACGATATATACAGTTTATACCGTTGTTGAGGTCGTGCGCAAGCCGCCCGCGCCTGCGGGCCGCTTGCGCCATGCAGGCGGTTACTACCCTTCGACCGTGAAGGACCAGGGCGTCTTCTGCCAGGCCACCGCTTCCTCGCGCAGCAAGTGGGCCGACTGCGGGTAGGCCGAGGCCCAGCCCGCCGGCAGGGACAGGGTGACCGCATGGTTTCGAGCCGCGATCCGCAGCTCCTTGACCTGAGGCTCGCGCCGTGCATGGCACAGGACCACGGCCAGCCGCAGGCACAGCAGCTGGTGCACGAAGACCTCATCCTCGAAGTCCACGTCCAGTTTTCGCAGCTTGCCCTTGTGGCCCAGCACCAGCAGGCTCAGGCGGTGCAGCTCCGTCTGCGCGAAGCCGGGCGCGTCGGCGTTGTCCAGGATGTAGGCCCCGTGCTTGTGGGCGTCGCTGTGCGAGATCACGCTGCCGATCTCGTGCAACTGGGCGGCCCAGGCCAGCTTGCGCCTGCGGCGCGCCAGATCGTCGGCCTCGTCCCCGCCACGCAGCTGCTTGAACAGGTTCCCGGCCACATGGGCGACGCGCCTGGCCTGGCCCGCGTCCACCCCGAACCGCGTGGCGAGCCCCTGTACCGTGGCGGACCGCAGGTCCCCCTCGAAATGTTCCCGGTCCAGCAGGTCGTACAGCACGCCATGGCGCAGCGCGCCTTGGGCGGCGTGCATCTCGTCGATCTGCAGCAGGTCGAACACCGCCAGCAGCACGCTCAGGCCGCCGCCGATGACCGGGCGGCGGTCCTCCTTGAGGCCCTCGAGCTGCACCCGGTCGGCGCGGCGGGCGGCCAGGAGGCGGTCACGCAACCACTCCAGGGCCTCGCGCGACACCAGGCCATGGTCCCAGCCGGCCATTTCCAGCACATCGGACACCGCGCCGATGGTGCCCGAGGAGCCGTAGGCCCGGTCCCAGGCCTCGCGAGGGTAGGTGGCCAGGGCCTCGTCGAGGACGGCCTTGGCGGCGACTTCCGCGCGCTCGAAGGCGGCCGCCGTGAACTCGCCGTGCGGGAAGTGCTTGAGCGACCAGGCGACGCTGCCCACGCGAAAGCTCTCCATCACCCGGGCCTCATAGCCCTGGCCCAGGATCATCTCCGTGGACCGCCCGCCGATGTCCACCACCAGGCGGCGCTCGGCGGACTGCGGCAGCAGGTGGGCCACGCCCTGGTAGATCAGGCGGGCTTCCTCCCGGCCCGCGATGATGTCGATGGGAAAACCCAGCAGGGGATGGGCGCCTGCCAGGAATTCGTCGGCATTGCGCGC
>JACCDV010014788.1_pt1 | contig 10866 bp, 11 predicted proteins | sample 7446131 | NCBI WGS metagenome assembly JACCDV01 (sample SAMN15323448, study PRJNA562643) | freshwater metagenome | isolation source: river surface water | place: USA:Blue River Watershed | collected 2017-08-17
CATCCGACGTATCGAGATGGGCAGATTCATCGTTCAATCTTTACGTGAGACGTGGTTCCAGATGTTCGTGACAACTGGACTGCTGATCGTCTTCAACATTGTTTACGTACAGATCACTTATTAATTCTTTACCGATGGGTTCGTCTACGGAGAAGTTTGCAAAACTTCCTTTGCCTGTGCACTCATGATCAACGATTTCAACCTCAAGGCAGGCCAAGGGTTCTTAGGAGTTGTCAGCTCGGATTACAGCAATATGGTCCTTACTCCCCAAGTGCTCTATGAAATATTCTATATCCTCATCAGTCTCAAAGTCATCTTTGAAATCTTCTCAGGCACCATAATTGATAAATTTTCAGAACTACGTGAAAGGGAAGAGTCGATCTAAGAAGACGAAAGCAAAGTGTGCTTTATCTGTGGGGAGGAGAGGTTCGATTTGGATCTTGAGTATGAGGGATTCTAGCCCCATATTGAAGAGAACCATAACAGTATTCACTATATTGAATACTTATTCTATCTGAGGAGGTGCCAAACCCGATAATACGGCATCATATAAAGGTACATTACTGATTGCAGGCAACGCTAATCATAGTAATGGCTGCCTGAACTCAACAGCATATGCAAGCAGGACAAGAGTAGATAAGAAGAGTAGTCCAAGGAACTCGACGCCAAGGATAAATTCATGAATTTCTGCAAGGAGAAAGCAAATGAGGTGAGGAGGATGAGTTTGAAAGTTGAGGGTATGATAAAGTAGCTGAAGGAGATGAAGAAGGAGGACAAGCAAGAGAAGGAAGTAAATTAAAGAATGAATTAATGATGCTTTTCTGAATTTATAAACGAATAAACATTATCAATAATAAGGTCTGTAGGCATTACTTGTAGTTGTTAATTGAATCCCCTTCTTCTTTAGCTTCACTTATCTCTGAGAATTCTCTTCACGAACCGGTAAAAATGTCTACTTTGATAAATTCTTCCTTCTCACAATATTCTCGTATACAATAGGCCTTTCGAAATGTCTTATTTCTTGAGCGAAGGGTAGTGATTCATGCTTTGCAGGAAGGCCCAAAATTATATTCTTAGATAATTGGTTGCTAAGGAATCTACTATTTTGTAGGGAGTGTAAAGAGGAAAGTTGATTTGTTGGTGAGTGAGGTTTTACAGATATTTGATGGGTTCTTGGATACATTTGAGCCGAATGGCCGTTCGATAATGATCTTTTTAGCGAGTAAGGGGCAGAAGATAGACGGTGAAGAGAAAAGACTCCCTATTTTAGGGATTGATCCAAAGATTGCTTCAATGATGGATCTGCCTGCTCAAAGTGTGCTGTCTACTTCAGCTGCTCGTTAGATACCTCATGAGAAACATAAGTTTGACCCTTGGGGCTATATCCAATATACTGCCTCTATTCTTTCAAGTGAGTCTTTTTGGGACTATCAAAATGGTTGCTTGGGAAAGATTGGATGATATTGGATTATTTGATAAGGCTGTTTTGGGGTCGAGAGTACTCAGATTTAATATAGCTGCTATTTGATGCGGAATTATTGACTGGAATATACCTAATAAACTGAGGCTTCCCAGTATTTGAAATTTAGTGGCTCTCCACTTGCTTCGAATTCACTGATAACTAATTTTTACTGCTTTACAAGCTTTTAAAAGTAAAGCCCCGCACAAAATCGTCAAATTTAAGACGAGGACGACTAAAGTATTTTGGCTCTTCAATGGTTTCGTGGCTGACGGCAGATTTTAGGAAGAGGCTGGATAACTTATTACTCTTTCCCTTCCAAAAAGTACCTTCTTTGGCGTTGGAAGACTGTATGCCTTCTTACTATTTGAGGGGAATACTTTGCTTGGAGTTAACTCGGTGCTTATCGCTGACTACTGAAACTTTAGTTGTCTTCTTGTTAATAGTCGAAAGTATTAGCTGCCCTGTCTCATCGAGCTCCTACCTATTCGAGTTATAAATGCTGCTTTATTCATTCTTACTGTTTTAATCCTTTTTCTTCAAAGGCGATTGCTTCTCTATCGTCTCTCCACTTTGCACCTCACTGATTCGCTCCAAAGATTTGTTGAATATTTGCTAATTACGAGAAAGCTTAGAAGCTTATCCCCAGTTTTAACTCAAAACTTGGGATGTCACTTACTTTGCATTGCCGAATTGGTTAACACCGAGTTCCTTTTCGTCCAATTATTACGCCTTTTGCAGCTGTTGGTGTGCCCCAATTTAAGCATTCATTAATTCCCTAATTGGATGGCTTGTTAAATTTTATTTGGGGTTGGAGTCTTATAAGATATCTCTGCTGTAGTGAAGGGATGACTAAAGGTAAGAAGTTTGATGATTATTTGAGACATTTTTATTATTATTCTAAGGATTGCCTATGAAATGGATAAGCTCTTCTAGCTTTTGCTTCACTTCTCTTAACTTACTATCCATCTTTGAATTGTCAAACCTGCCTTTGGAACCAATTAAACTTGTGCTGGTCTTGGTCGGACCCTTATTGTCAATCATATGAACCATCTCCTTCAAGATATTATGGTTCAGTACTAATTTCTGCCCAAAATCCAGCTCAGCTGACTCATCGTCATATATCTTGCGCGAAGAACGCACATTAGTTAAGACACTCTCGAGCTGCACCAAAGGAATCCCATACCTATTGTGGATCTACTGCATGAAAGGTTCATGCACGCTATATTAGTTATCAACACTCTACAAGTTTATTTGCAACTATTCATTTTGATAATTCACTGACATTTTAAATTATCAAACAACCATTCAGATAATATTATTGCATCATTTCTTGCCTACCCTCTATTCCTAAGGCCTCTCAGTCTGTGCTTTTGGTCTTTATTGGGGAGGAAGTTATTGTTTGAGTTGACTGGGTGGGCTATTGACTTAAAAGGGATGTATATTTTTGTTGAGATGGATAGGTCTGAGCCTCTGTAGCTGATTCTTTAGGCGTTCATACTATGAGATCTATCTACTTATCTTTTTTCGATATCTTTGCACATCACATCGGTTGTCAACAATATTCTGAGCCAACATTTTATTCTATCTCTCGATCTAGAGCTCCCGAAGGATTCCTTACTTACAGTGTGTCTTCAATCTCTTTCTCGACTCCTAGCCTTCCTTATCCACTCTCACTTTCTGCCTTGCATTTATCGTGCTGAGTGACTTCAAAAGCCTTTGGTTTTCAGCTTAGCATTTGCTGGCTAGCAGCTTTTCCTTGAAGCTTTTAGAAGCCTGTTTTGACTTCTTTAGTATCTCACTGATCTTTTTCTGCTCCTAAAATATGCTTTTCACGTTCGATTTCTTATGGTTGATCTCGATAATCTTATTTATATGCTTTTCGTATCTTCTCAGCATTTATGCATTTTGGAGTGTATTGACGCTCATGCCATTGACTGTACTGATTTCGCTCATTCTTTAATTATTTTAATATATTTGCTAGTGATGATAATAAAACACAATCATTTTTTGGAGAGTATTTAGGTTATTTTGCTTTTAAGATAGCGATAGCCAAGTTTTTTCTCTTCATTGAAATATTTCTGGTTTTTGAGGAAGGCAACCTAAGGGGTGTATATTTTATCCCAGTACTTTTGGTAGCTTCCCTCCTCAACGCTCTTGAGCACCATGTAGACTGAGAATAGCTCATTCACTAAGCTATTCAAACTCTATACTTTGTTGTTACTAATCATTCCATTAATCTCCTTCATCGTCTCATTGCAGAATGCTATAGTCCTCTAACGAATGAATTTGTCACTAATCATTAAATCATTCCTCAACTATGCCTTAAGCTCAGAGCCAACTGAGTCCTGTGAAAGGAAGTATTCCTTGAGCATATTGAGGGATAAGTTAAACTGCAGAATTTCTTACTTAAGAATTCTGGCTAGTTGCTAGCTCTTCTTGTCCTAGAAGTCTTGGTTATTCCATTCAACGTAACAGCTATTGAGGATCAAATATGCCTGCTTGAGGAGGACATACCCAAGTTCTTCCCCAAACGGCTTGCTCGATGCAAATTCCGATAAGTCCATAATGAAGTAGCTTAGATTTCGGTTTTTATTGATTTTGCGCACTAAGCCCTCATTGGACTTGGCCCTTGAAATCTATACTTTGCTAAGAGTTCTACTAATACCAATCAGAATATTATCAAAGGAGAGTGCTGATGGCGTTTTACTCCGACTAGAAACTACATCCAGTGATGACTTCTATCTTCTATCTTACGAATGTGTATCTTTCATCTTTGAGTCATTGGCAGTATTAACAGTATTAAGTCTCTTCAGCCGGCTTCGATCTAAAGCCTTGGTGGACTTTAACAAAGATTTAGACTGTGTCAGCCTTGATTGAATAGGCATAAGCTCTTCAGGAATATCTTTAAGTAATGCTTCCAGTGACTGGATAATCTGTTGAAGGGTTGGACGGTGCCTAGCATTTCTATCTGTCATCTTCACGATCAGTTTCTTAAGCTCTTAGGGGTAGACTTGGCTATTTGACGTATTGGCGTTTATAATGTAATTATAAATTTGGCCCAGGCTGAAAATATCAGCTGAGCACGAGCATTGGTTCTCCTAGAGCACTTCATTAGCGATGAAGATGGATTTGAGTGTATTGACGATGGGGAAGATGTTTTTGACATTGTTTTTGTATATGGCTAAGCTCCACTCGCAAAAAAATATATTTTAATTATCTTGCAACAAAATATTGCTGGGGCTCAGGAACAGAAAGACTATTTACTTTACATGGTAACTAAGCAGAGCCTTGCCCACTTTCACCATTATCCTCAGTTCTATATTCACTCCAAAAATACTTTATTCATAGGTTCGTTGAGTCTGGCAGAAGTTGAGCAGGGAGGTGCCGACAAATTAATCGTAGACGACATAGAGGCAGTTGGTGGTTTTGATCATTTTTTGGCACTTGGGTGAGTGAGGAAGTTTGACATGTTTGAGCAATTAAACTAGATGAACATGCAAGTACTTTAGCGGACGATTCTCTGAAGGTTCAGTGCGTTGACCTCGTCTTCCCTCTCCTTGCTCTTCACGCACACAACCGTATCTTTCAGGTATTTGACTCTTTTGAGCATATAGTACTTCTTCAATATCTTATGCCTCGCTAACCAAACTTCAGCTAAAATTATTCACAATTGTACATTCATCGGGGTTTATGTATTGTACGGACTCAAGCACGTAGTTCTCAACTGTTTTTACTTTCTAAGGCGATTTCGCCATTATATTCATTAACAAATTTATTACTGAAAGAAAAATCGTACCGCCATCTAAATAATACAATCGTCATCTCCCCCTTCACATTCCTTTACTTCCCATTCAAATATACCGATATAAAATTGTCTTGTATAATAATTAGCTATGGATTGAGGAACCAACTGTTCATATTCGATAATAATATTACGACAATCATACAATTATTACATTTTTTAGTTCTTTCGCCCATATTTCGATGAAACTAGGCCATCAGTTGCAATGCATGATGAAAGTATGATATTGTAGGAAACTTCAATTTGAAAGTAAATATTTGATATTTATATTAATAAGTTCACCTTATATTTCTCGAACAATGAATCCCCATTGATCAATCAATCACTATCACTGGCACTATCTTCTTTCGCTTCTACGCCTACTCCTTCTCCTTCATCTGCACATATTCTCTGTAGTTGAACTTGCCTGAAGAAGACGACGCGCCCTCACTACCTTTCCAGTTGTAAGCACTCTCACCCTTCTTGGCTCCACTCAAATCGAAAGACAGATCCAACATTTCCTCTCTTGGCTGCTATCCAAGGGTTACCTTGTTCATCTGCTTGCTGATCTCTTTCAGTTCTTTCCCCATGGCATAGGAGTAGTTGCTGGCCACATCGTCATTGAGTTAATCGCGCCTGGCTTTCTTGTCCCTTGAGCTGGACCTCGATCTGGACCTCGATCTGGACTTTGATTTTTCTTCTCTGTGCGCTCCAGGATTATTATTTTTGCCAGTGTTCCACTCTTTCCTATTCTAGGACTAGTATTGATTGTAAAGATTCTCTGAGTTGATTTGCTTTCTCACTTAGAGTTTTTCCCTTTTGAGTTCCAAAATGAGCTTCTCTTCCTCTCTCAGCCTCATTTCTTGATTATTGAAGATGTCCTTCGAATCCTTGTATGAATAAATCAGATCTTCCTTCTCAGGCTATATTTAAAGGTCCTCAGTAGTTGCAAATCGAACTTGCACGTCAATTATTCTTTCCAGATGGGTGTAAGGCTTCATCTCGAACCAACCTACATCAAAAGAGTATTACATTTGGGGATTATAAGTTCCTCGCTTTATCGCTTTAGTGCAATTGTAGATGGCTCCTTTGCATTAGACAAAATGGCATTCCAAGCATCCTCAAAGCTGCCGAATACTAACTTACAGTTGGAGTCATTGATCCTCTTCACCTCATTTGTGTTGAATTACTGCTTCAGCTTCTTGAATTTTTTGAAGTCAGATCCAAAAAGGATAAGTACATTTGGCACACTATCGGCCTGGAAATTCTGCTATAGCCTTGGACGGAAGTGCTCTTTACCAGGCTCAATGTATTTATTGTATTCGAAGAATTTGTTGAGTCTTTTGAGTAACTGGGATTTAGCATGAGGCTCCTCTTTGAGGGCTTATGCACTGAGCTGGAACTGTAGGTCAAAGGCAGTATTGCCTGATGGGATGGCTATCTGAGGGGCTATTTCTACTTACATGGGTTGCTAGTCATCGTCGATGTTGATGTATTCCTCCTCGGCCTTCATTTATTACTTCTATTATTTGATAATAAGAGTCAATGCACATCTTATAAATACACACATACACACAAGATACATCAACAAACATACACCAATATGCACAACCTCACAAGACCTGCCTATCTAAGCTGATAGAGCCAGGATGGATTGTTAATGTTGTCAGCTATTCCTGATTATCATAGGTATTAAGTTATCGGCGATTTAAATAATATTTTGTTCTTAATAGGAATGGAATTGCAATAGCTTCGATTTTTAATATTGTTTAGAAACACAAACAATAACAATCATGGACTTCGAATATCCCTCCCATGGCAATGTTGACATAGTCAAACAGCTCAACCGCCTTGACAAACTCACAAGCAAACTCAACCTCACGCTCAAAGACGTGCCTGAGTCTCATCCCATCACCAAACATCAGAAGGAAAAATTAGTTAAATACGTCACTAATGATAAGCCCAACCTCTTATTTCACTATATTTAGAAGGAAGTTATCGCTCCTGACCACTAGGTAGGGGCCAAGGGCTCACGGTGGAACCTCCTCCATCTATGCGCAAAGTATGATGCAGTCGACTGCACAAAGATCCTCCTCAGAAAGATCTACCAGCAAGATGAAGATGACTACCTGCAAGTGGTGAACGATAGAACACTTTAAGGGTATACTGCCCTCATGATTACTGTGATTTACCAATCCAATCGTACGCTTTAGGTGCTGCTTCGATATGGGGGCTCCGACTTGTCGATAATGTAATCCAGCAAGCTGAGGGCATATGATTTGGCTTTGAACTATCGTAACTAGAGAGCGATTAAGGAGCTAATCGTGTACGAAGATAGATGCAAAAAGCAGATGTATTTGAACAAGGAAGAGTTGGGGGAGTAAGTAAAGGTTGCGCAGGAGAAGGGATGGGTAAACTCTGTTATGAACTGTCTCTTCGACTATCTACTCTGCCTTAACCGATAGGAACTCGACAACTAGCCAGCCAACCATGCCATCATTCAAAAGATTAATGGCTTCATTAAAGGAGACGAGAAAATGAATGAGATTGACTCAGTGAAGATAGGGTCCAGGAAGGACATTGATGATTATGAGATTGAGTGGAAGAGACTCTCACAGATACAAGGCCAGAAATTTATACTCTTTGATAGCTTCAAACCCTTAGACATCACTGAAAATCAGTTCACACTTCGAAATAATCTCATCCTCTTTCAAGCACTCAGCGACTACTCCTGGATTATCAAAAGGGCCATTCATAAATTATAACAAAAACCTCCAAAAAGCAATGAGATGCATAAATTTGGGATTAGCCTATATAAAAATTTTAGCACTGTCAAATTCTAAGTTGACGAATGCGTGCCTTTCATTAAGTAGAGAGGATAGATAATGTTCTTGTCTAATGCTAATGAAATTTGGCCTCATCTCCTCCAAAAAGGACTGGCCAAACTATATAGAAGCTACCTTTAGCTCAATGGAATAGTGCCTTCCTAGACTTTGGAAGATGTCACAGGGTTCTATTCCCACTCAATCCCCCTTTCTTCCTTCCCTGCATCTGCCTTAATCACTGACCTGCAATAACTGAGCATGAAAGGCTATCTGCTCCTTTTGTAGGGGAAGTAAAAAACTGAACTTAATACATCTGAGAATTCACAGTTTTATTCCATCCTAAATTACTATTAGAAAGGTAGTGTGAAGAAGCTGCTAATAAACTGTCCCAACTTGATTGAGAAATGGCCATAGCAGAAATAAAATCGGCAGTTAATGATTATAAAGAGTCACTTCAACAAACACAACCAATCTTGCGTGTGGATCGACTAATCCAAACTCACTTATTACTTCAAGGACTTAACCCTCTGCTATTTACGCTCCAACTATTTGAGAAGCGAGCTCAAGATCAAGATGAAGATCAAGCAGGAGGAAGAGGAGTCAAACAAAGACGTGCTATAGGACAATGGAAAAGTCATCAAAAACTATAAAAAAGCCATCTTCTTCAAATTCAGAGTCGAAAACCATAAGATTGATGATCCCATTGTCCTTCAGCTGGTAGACATGGAGACCAAGCACAGGTTTGACCTCACAACTCTTTCTGGATGGAAAAATGAGGGGTCTTAGATCCTTGTCCATTAAGCATAATCCCCAACTTGCAGATAGCTCACAAAGATTTTGCCTGAGCCTGGTGAGTATACTTGCATGTACTAAATCAGATAGAAGCAGATAGTGGCGCCATGTAAGAGTTCCTAGCTTAACAAAAGCATAATAAAAAGCAGGAAGGAAGAAATGAAGACTTAGAAGAAGGTGAAGCTAAATTTGGGTCCCTAGCATCTCAAGTAGCTAATGCTCCTCTCATGGTGGAGCTAATCCCTTCATATTGAGTACTTGTAGGAGGAGTTCGGGTCAATCTAGTGGTTGAGTCACTTTAAGAACTATTCAATCCTCAACTGGTCCCACCTCATGAAGGACAAGCATTAGGAAGACTGCTTCCTCTATTAGACTGTCAACAAAAAGACTATCCTACTGATCAAGACTAAGAAAGTTAAGAAAGTGTTCATGCAACTTTTAGACTTCTCTCTCGAACAGTGGCGAAAGCCCAATTCCTTAATTGAAGGCTCATTTGTGAAATCGTAGTTTGGAGATTCAATTGAGCTTGTCTCTTAGCCCAAAAATAATAACTTCTTCTATACAGTCATCTACAACATTCCCTTATAGATTTTGGATCGGGAAAAGAAGATTAGGTTCTTGTATGAATATGATGAGTGACAGTTCTTTGATATGTTCGCTTTATTATTTGTAATTACTATAATGGGAAATGATAATAAGAGTTAGGCAAAGGTTGGAGCTTGTTCTCCTCCAATAGATTTGAACACTCTCCAAAAATAATAAAGATAAGTAGATGAAGCAGTTCGAAGGCTTGTACCTAAGTACTCTAAAGCCCAATTAATCTAACTAAAAACTCAGGTTGTGGCAGGAATCATGTATCACCTTACGTATCGAATGAAAGAGAGTGCACACTTGGTAAAGGTATGGAGCCAGCCATGGAACAATAATTTCTTATAGATTGAACTGGAAGATGGCACTAAGATAAAGGGGTGATTACGCAGCATATGTGTAATAATCTATAAATACAAGCGTTTATATCAGGCCTACTTCTTGACCTCCTATTTGCTGGCACTATTTGCCTTGGCTGCCTTCCACTCTTCGAACTATTTGAGATGCTTTTCTCCAAAGTGGATGAGTATTTCATCTTCCTCCACTTTCTACTCGTCGAACTTGCAGATAAGTTTCTTTTTTTTGGAAGATTTCTTCTTCTTTATGATGTTCTCCTTGCCGAATTGGAGCAGGAGCATTTCGTCCTCAGTGAGTTCCTCCTCGTCTTCCTCTTCCTCGGCGTCCTCGAACTCCTTCATCATTTACTTCATCATGTCTTCGTACATCTTATTCATCATGTTCATCGACATACCGCTACCCCCTCCTCCTCTCTTCCTGCGACTCCCTCCCTTCTTCTTGCTCCCTCCCATCATCTTAGAAAACATCTTCTACATCTCTGCCATATCATCGTACTAAATACTTACTCTATTCTTACTGCGAGGAAGTCGTCTAAGAACTCTTCGAAAAGACCGAAGTCCCCCATGAACTCTTGGAACTAAGCAAACTCAGCGAATTAGTTCTCAGCCACTCCATATTTATCGTAGTTTTCTCGCTTGGCTGGGTCATTAAGCACTAAGTTACTGTATGAGCTACCTGTGTATGCCTATGTAATTTGTGTAAATTTGATTTTGGCCTTTTCCTTATCTTCATTTTTATCGGGGTGATGCTTCTTCAATAAGGATGGATAATACGAGTGCTAACTTGCGGTATGCCTGCTTGACCTACTCATGGGAGGCAGTCTTGGTAATGCCCAGACACTCATAGTAATCAACTTTGGACATAATAAACTATAATCAAATCAATTCGCTTATTCCAACCAAATTTATTAAATCATTTATTGTATAAATACTTAAGTACGTATTTCCCAACCATATTATAATATGAACGATAAAGATAGAGGAATAGTATGAGTTTTAGACTGCTATTTTCCATGATTCATTATATATATTTAGCTTTAAATCCTTGATAATTATTAGCCC
>JACCDV011225971.1_pt1 | contig 10865 bp, 10 predicted proteins | sample 7446131 | NCBI WGS metagenome assembly JACCDV01 (sample SAMN15323448, study PRJNA562643) | freshwater metagenome | isolation source: river surface water | place: USA:Blue River Watershed | collected 2017-08-17
CCATTGGGTGCTTTAAAATCTGTGATTGAGATTGTTTCTCCAGTGCTAATTGTCAAGGAATAGCCTCCTTGTGATGCACTGAAGCCTCCAATATTTAATGTAAATGGAGTGATTGACTGCGCACTAGTATTAATACTAATGAATAAGACTAAGAATAAATAAAAATGCCCCCTCATAATTCAAGTTTTTTGAAATGCTGGGGGGCATTATTTGTACAATTTACAAACTTTTTTATTATAAATAAAATATATATAATAAAAACTAATTCTGTGTAACCACTAAATAAAGGGCTAGATCTCTCCTTTCCCGTCGATCCAATCTTTTACAGCAGCTGTTGTGACTGATTTTGGACGCTCTAATGGGAAGCCTAAAGCTCTGTCCCATGTTAAGCTAGCCAATACACCAAGTGCACGACTTACAGCAAACAATACAGTATAGAATTCATATTCAACAATACCATAGTGTACTAATAAAGCCCCACTATGTGCATCCACGTTTGGCCAAGGATTTTTAACCTTTCCTAATGATTCTAAAATTGGCGGCACAGTTTCATAAATATTCCAAACAGTGTTCACTAACTTATCGTCTGGTAAATGTTTTTTACCAAATGCCATTTGTGCAGTGAAACGAGGATCTGTTTTTCTTAATACAGCATGACCATATCCTGGCACTACTTTTCCTGAAGCCAATGTTTTTTGAACATAGTCCACAATTTGTTCTTTAGTTGGACTATCGGAACCAATTGCTTCTTGCATTTCAAAAATCCACTTAATCACTTCCTGATTTGCCAATCCATGTAAAGGACCAGCTAGGCCATTCATTCCAGCAGCATAACTTAAATAAGGATCGCTTAATGCAGAACCCACTAAATGTGTGGTATGAGCAGACACGTTACCACCTTCATGATCTGCGTGAATGGTCATGTATAAACGCATTAATTCTTTTGTGCTCTCATCTTCAAAGCCCATCATGTAAGCTAGGTTACCTGCCCAGTCTAATAATCCGTTTGGATGAATATGCTCGTTGTTCTTATATTTTCTTCTGTAGATATATGCAGCAATTCTTGGCAATCTTGCGATCAAATCCATTGAATCATCATAAGTATATTGCCAGTAATCTTTTTTATTCATCCCCTTTGCATACTCTTGTGCAAATTTGCTTTCAGTTTGCAAAGCCATCACTGCTGCAACATACATGGTCATTGGATGTGTACTCAATGGAAATGCATCAATCACATCAAATACATGTGATGGCACATGACTTCTTCTTTGCCAGTTGCTCGTTAATTTTTTAACATCTCTATCTGATGGTAATTCACCAATCATCATCAAGTAAAATAAACCTTCTGGCAACGGCTCAGAACCACCTTCTACTTTCGGTAACTTATCTTGTAACTCTGGAATTGAATAACCTCTAAATCGGATACCTTCTTGTGCATCTAATAAACTAGTCTCTGTAACTAGACCAGTCATCCCTCTCATTCCTTGATAAACTTGTGCTAAAGTGATTTCACCTATCTTCTTATCACCATGCTCTTTAAGCATTTCTTTAATCTCTGAAGCAGCAGCAGTTGCTTTTTCTCCAAAACGGTCTTTGATCTCTTCCATATGCCCAATTATTATTGTTAAAAAATGGTTTAAAATTGGACACGAAGTTAACTAAGAAATGGTTATTTAGGGGCTTTTTTGTACAAATAATAGACCACAAACATAAAAATAATGTTAGGTATCCAGGCTGCTAAAAAAGGAGGCAAATTACCCTTCGTGGAAAAGATGGTTGAGAATCTATCTGTAATAATAAACAAAGCAGCAATAGTGAACCCCATAGCTAAATGTGCCCCACTTCCACCCCTTACTTTTCGACCTGCAATAATGGCCCCAATAAGGGTTAAAAGCAATACGGTGATGGGTGTGGCATCTCGTCTATAACGTTCTATTTTTAACTCATTTAGCCCTTCGGACCCCCTCAAAGCTTCCATCTTGATTTGTTTAATCAACTGCATGGTCGTCAATTTGTCTTTGGCATACTTATCCTTTTCAAGATCCACTGGTTTAAAGGGATATTTTTTGTTGAGACTAGGTATATATGAAACCATTTCTTTTTGATCTGTGATTTTTCTTTCTAAAACCTCGGTTAAAGCCCAGTCTTTTTTTGCAGTATCCCAAACTATGGATTCAGAACGTATATTATAAACCACTTTATCCCCTTTAACAGTGTATGCAAAAAAGTTATTACCCCTTTTAGTAGAAGTATCATAAGCGTAAATACCAGCGTAAGTAAAAGAATCAATCCTGAAATAATAATCGTTTGAACCTCTCAATAATGCGTTATAAGAAGAATTGGCATCAATATATGTTGCTTCAAAATCTCCTCTAATATTATTTGCTTTTGGAATAAGCCATTGATTGGATATCCATAATACAAAACCTAGAAACAATCCGCCAATCCAATAAGGCCTTAACCATCTATTATAGGATGTGCCACTCGCTAAAATAGCAACCACTTCGGTTTGTCCAGCCATTTTAGAAGTAAAAAAGATCACCGCGATAAAAACAAACAACGGGAATAATAATGCAATGATATGTGGTATAAAACCAACATAATAATTTTTAATGATCTCTGAACTTGTTAAACCTGAACGTACAAAATCATCTGTTTTTTCACTCACATCAATCACCACTGCAATGACTGCAAAGAAGAAGATGGCAAAGAAAAATACTGCCAGAAATTTTTTTAGTATGTACCAGTCCAGTTTTTTCAATGCTTACAATCTTTTACTAATTTGAGGAATCATTTCTGTTTTCCATGCTTTGTAATCCCCGGCAATAATATGTATTCTAGCTTGTTCAACCAACCAAAGATAAAATGACAGATTTTGTATACTCGCCAATTGCATCCCTAGTATTTCATCGGCTGCAAATAAATGCCTAATGTATCCCTTTGTATAATATTGACTCATTTCATTTGGAATACCAGGATCAATTGGACTAAAGTCCTTATACCATTTTTTATTTTTAATATTAATCACACCTTGAGAAGTAAAAATCATACCGTTACGCCCATTCCTAGTTGGCATCACACAATCAAACATATCGACGCCTAAATCGATCGCTTCTAGGATATTCCAAGGGGTACCAACACCCATTAAATAACGGGGCTTCTCCTTTGGTAAGTTTTCACAACATAATGCAGTGAATTCATACATTTCTTCCTCTGTTTCTCCCACACTTAACCCTCCGATAGCATTTCCTACTGCATTTTTTGAAGCAATATATTCACAAGAAGCTTTTCTTAAATCTTTATACAATCCTCCTTGCACAATCGGAAATAAATTCTGTGTATGCCCATATAAATCGGGTGTTTCTGCTAAACGATTAAAACATCTATCCAACCAGGTATGTGTCAAGTCCATACTTTTTCTTACATAGTCATAGGTGCTTGGAATGGGAGGACATTCATCAAATGCCATGATGATATCAGCACCAATACTTCTTTGTATATCCATCACATTTTCTGGACTAAATAAATGCTTACTTCCATCAATATGTGATTGAAACACGACCCCTTCTGGCTTGATTTTTCTATTAGAGGCTAAAGAGAAAACTTGGTACCCGCCACTATCGGTTAATATTGGTCTATCCCAGCCCATGAATTTGTGTAATCCACCAGCGGCTTCTAATACTTCTGTTCCTGGTCTTAGATATAAATGATAGGTATTGCCTAATATAATTTTTGCATCAATGTCTTGCTTTAACTGTTGTTGAGTCACTGCTTTCACAGATCCTATGGTACCAACAGGCATAAAAATAGGTGTCTGAATGACCCCATGATCTGTGGTAATCGTCCCTGCTCTTGAAGCACCTTGTTGACTCTCTGCTGTTAATTCAAATTGTAATGCCGCCATGGGACAAAGGTAAGGTCAAAAATCTTTACTTTTGCGCTATGATAATCAACTTACCCATTTCATCTACCCTTCTAAATGAAATACTTATAGGCTTTTTTGCCACCGTGATCGCTATTCAGGTTTTTTACTATTTATTCTTTTTTTTAAGACTTGCTATTTATAAGAAGCCAAAAAAAACAATTCATGTAGAGCATCCGGTTTCTGTCGTGATTTGTGCACGTGACGAGGCGCATAATTTAGCCAATACCTTACCTGGGGTTTTAGTACAAGAATATAGTACAACCCATGAAATAGTGCTGGTGAATGACAACTCGGAAGATGAAACAAAGTATTTGATTGATGAATTTAAAAAGTCATTTAAAAACTTGAACCCGGTGCATTTGACACAGGAGGCTAAAATGATCGCTGGTAAGAAGTTCCCACTTTCTATGGGAATCAAATCTGCAAAAAATGAAACTTTATTATTAACTGACGCGGACTGTCTGCCTGCAAGCGAACATTGGATACAATTAATGCAGGATGGATACGATGAAGGGAAAGAAATTGTACTTGGATATGGTGCTTATAAAAAGAAGCCAGGCTTATTAAATAAATTGATTCGTTTTGAAACTTTCAATACTGCTTTACAATATTTTTCTTATGCCCTAGCTGGATTGCCTTATATGGGAGTGGGCAGAAACCTTTCTTATAAACGTGAACTATTTATAAAAAACAAAGGCTTTTCTTCTATTAATCAAATACCTAGTGGGGATGATGATTTATTCATCAATCAAGTGGGAAATAGACGCAATACAGCCATTGTAGTAGATCATGACGCCCATACATTAAGTGAGCCAAAAACTAGTTTTAAAGACTGGATGACCCAAAAATATCGTCATTACACAACAAGTAAATTTTACAAGAAGAAACATATTTTTTTGTTGGGTCTTTTTTCATTGAGTCAATTTTTAGTCTACCCTGCATTCATTATTGCACTTATATTTACAAAAGCCTATTTAATCCTTATTGGTTTATGGGCTTTGAGAACCATTTTACAAGGGCTTATTTTACGTGGTGCGATGAAAAAATTAAATGAGCTAGACCTTTGGCCATGGTTCATTTTATTGGATATATGGACATTATTCTATTATTTGATTACCTTGCCTAGCGTATGGAAAAGACCTCAGAAAAATTGGAATTAATTACCCGCTACTTTGCGGATTTCACTCCTGAACAATTAGCTCAATTGGCAGGACTAGAAGCTGCTTACCAAGAATGGAATGCAAAGATCAACGTGGTATCCAGAAAAGATATTGATCAAATATACCTGCACCATGTATTGCACTCTTTAAGCATTGCTGCAATTGCAGAATGGGAACCAGGTACTCAGGTTATTGATATAGGTTGTGGTGGTGGATTTCCAACCGTTCCCTTAGCCATTTTTTTTCCTGAAGTCAAGTTCTACGCAGTCGATAGTATTGCTAAGAAATTAAAAGTGGTAGATGCTGTTTGCGAGATGGTAGGGATTAAAAATATTGAGACAAAACATACCCGAGTAGAAGATATAAAGAATAAAAAATTCGATTATGCTGTGAGCAGGGCTGTAGCTCCATTAAAGGATTTATGGAGATGGGCAGGACCTGTGCTTGTTAAAAAACCAAATCAGCCCAATGGCTTGATTTGTTTGAAAGGCGGCGACTTACATCAAGAAATTTTTGAAAGTGGCACACGCCCAAAGATGATGCCTATTTATGATATTTTTCAGGAAGATTACTTTAAAGAGAAGTATATCATTCAGGTTAAGAAATAACACTATCTTCTCATAATTATTTTCTTTTTGCTAGGTTGTTTAACATTGCACAAAACTTGTATATACCGGTAATAAAATGGCTTCAACCTACTAAAAGTTCTTGTTTTGGGCCAAAAAATATACATTACAAATTAATGAACAATCATCCAATATGTCCCATATTTGTTAGAAAATATCAAAAGAGAGAACTGTTTTTTTCTAAAATGGAAATAAATAATAACATCAAAACACAAATAATTTAATTCTACCCAACGGTTTAATATAAAATAATTGATACTTCATACTTATTTTTGTAGTTAAATTGATATTTATTGACAATAATATCCCAAAGATTAATGTAATTTAGCCAAACATTTTAATCTCAGATAATCTATAATTTTTGAAGAGATATTTACAAAAAATATAACATAACAAAATGAATTTCGCAAGTTTCAGAAATACTAAGCTTTTTTATTGGTCTACATTAATATCACACAAGCTTTTTTTTAAAATGAAGTTAAAAGCTAAAGCAGAACTGCTTTATTGGAAAATTAAGAAATTTGAAGAAAAGCAACTAACTAATCATCATTACAAGTTTTTTTTTACTCAATATTTTGATTTAGACGAAAGTTTTTATGACCAAAAAAAAATATTAGATATTGGGTGTGGTCCAAGAGGTTCATTAGAATGGGCTGATAATGCTCTTGAACGTTATGGGTTAGATCCATTAGCTAACAGTTATAAAAAAATTGAGGGTAATCATCGAATGAAGTACATCCAAGGAGTTTCTGAGGATATTCCATTTAAGGAGAATTATTTTGATATTATTACCTCTTTTAATTCCCTTGATCATGTGGATGATATTGAAAAGTCAATTATTGAAATCACAAGAGTTTTAAAACCAGGTGGTTTATTTCTACTAATTGCAGATATTCATGATATGCCCACAATTACAGAACCTTCTGCATTTTCGTGGGATATAATGTTGAAATTTGAAGTTAATTTCAACATACTATCTGAGAAGCATTTTGAGGGACATCAACTATATAAAAGTATAAGGGAAGGAGTGCGCTTTGATCACAAGAATGAAAAAAAGAGATATGGTGTTTTAACATGCAAATTGGAAAAAAGGTAATTAATTAGTAATCAGTAAATTATATAAAATTTCCGCTATTAAATATTGAACAGCTTAATATTTAATAAAAACGCTATGATAAAGCAAAATTCATTACTTTACTTTGTAAGCTCCCTTATTTTAGTGCCTCCTATTTTCGCTTGTGTAGCTCACTGCTGATATGCTGTCAAAATGATATGCGTCTAATAATGCGCTTCTTATGCTTCCATTGTTTCGTTCAATGAAAGCATTTTGAGTAGACTTGCCTGGCAAGATATATTTAACCCCATTGGAAAAAATCCTTTTTAACTCGGAGACATCCATACCACCCTCAAAATCCTTTAAAATAACAGCAATCTGACGTGGATTATGACGTCTTTTTTTAATGATTAACGTTTTTTAAAGTTGTAAAAATGTTCACTTTTAAAACGTACTATTTTTGGGGGAGCTTACAGTTATGAAAAGTGAACAAACAATTTACCAAAAAATTAGCCATAAGTTTTAGCAAGTCTTATTAGTAGTTCTTTATAGTGTAAAAAGTTCTATTATCTTTTCCTTGCATTGTTATTAGTTTCAATTCTGTTGCTTTTTTCAAATCTCGTGAAGCAGTTGCTGATGATATATCTTTAAATGTATTCATATAATCTTTTCGTGTAAATTGGTTTGGTGAAATTTTTAAAAAATATTCAATTCTGTCTATTGCTCTTAGCGTGCGATTATTGAAATTTAAAAGCTCACCAAGAGAATGATCAATTACTTGCAACATATATTCAATGAATATAGTTGAGTTTCCAAATTTGTCACTTAACGCTAAAGATTGATAATATTCATTTTGTGTTTTGTTGATTAAGGTTTCAAAAGGTAAAAACTCAAAAACTGGATATTTTTCCATTAGAATAATTGTTTGCCACAATCTTCCAATTCTTCCGTTTCCATCAAGAAATGGATGAATAAATTCCATTTCGTAATAAAAGACACAGCTTTTATCAAAGCTATTTCATCTGATTTCTTTAGATAAGTGAATAAACTTTTCATCAAAAAAGGAACATTCTTGAATGGTGGAGCAACATGCTCAACATCTACACCTTTTACTATCCCAACACTTTTGTTTCTGTACTTTCCAGGATTAACAATTAATCCTTTCATCATTATTTGGTGCGCATTTAAAAATGACTTTTCATCAGTAGCTTTAAAGCTTTCCAAGTTTTCATATACTTTAATTGCATAGAGTACTTCAGTAATATCTTTTTCGGACCAATCACTCTTTTGTTTTCTATTAAGGCAGTAATTTGTTCTTGTGATAGTGTGTTTCCTTCAATTTGAAGTGATGAATAAATTGTCTTAATGTTATTTTGCTTGCGTAGAGTAGTAGATTGCTCGTTTAAATAGTTAGCATTTACTTCTCCAATCTTTTCAGAAATTGAAGTTATCAGTTTTAAAATATGCTGTGTAATATTATATGGCGGCTTCACTGATGCTATCATTTGATACTATCAAAAATATGTATTGTATCTGAATGCGCAACAATCTAGCTCATAATGATCGATGCTAGGCTAGTGGCGGCTTATAGAAAGTTTTTTTTCATAACCGACCGAGCAAAGTTAGGAAAAAGAAAAGCACAGTTTAGCGAAAAACTTGCGATGAGAATTAGCATGTGTAAGCGGTAGGCTTTCTTAGACACAATACCATCCAACCAGTCGATTAAATACACTGGATTAAAGGGTCTGCCTTGCCATCCTATTATTTCATTAGCAACAGCTTCCTTAATAAGTGAGATGGTATAAGTGGATACGTCAATCTTACACAGTTTATGAGATAGTGCTACTTTACAAATAAGGCGTCCAATCGGACGCCTTATTTGTAAAGTCAAAGTTTTAAAACAACATCTTTATTAATTCGGGATCTCTATTTTGTTATTACTTCTGTTAATATCTGGCATACGATGACTTGGATCTATTTCAATTGACTTGATAGCACCCAATGGTTGTGTGCTTTCAAACGTATATGTTGGATGTGCCCATTTCCATTCAGGATGATTGATTTGTTTTAATGTACCTTCCTGTGCCTTTCCTCCTAACATTAAATCTAAAGGAATATAATGCAATTCTGAACTACCATCTTTATAAGTCACCACTACTTCTATTGGCATTGGGAATTTCCCAACTCTTTGAATGCTAATTAATGCTGCATTACCGCTTACTTGAATATCATTTAAACCATAATCAATGGTCTTTGTACTATTCACCCAATATTCTTTTAGCCATTGTAATTGCAAGCCACTAGTTTTTTCTGCTACCCTTATAAAATCATTTGCATTAGGGTGTTTAAATTTCCATGTGTTATAATAATTCAACATCAATTGATCTCGCTTAGCTTCTCCCATAACATATCCAAGTACTCCTAAAAAAGTTCCTCCCTTGCTATATGCTGCATTGCTATAGGCATAGTTGGTATTAAAATGATCTGCATGGGTAGACATAGGCTCTTCTAATCCACTTTTTGCCAATGCTATATAACCGTTATAATTTCCATTTTGTACTGCTGGTAATAACTTTGCTTGTCGCTCTAAGCCCACTTGAATTTGCTTTTTTGCAGCATCACTTATATAAGGAGATTGAGCTGCAAAATTAGTTTCATAATAATGACTCACCATCTCCTCACCATAACTTGTAAAGCCTTCGTCCATCCAAGCAAATAAACTTTCATTAGAACCTAAAATATGCTGGTACCAGCTATGAATCCACTCATGAAAAGCAGTACCCAAACTAGGCCCTACTAATAAAGTAGCCATTGCATATTCCATACCGCCATCACCTCCTTGAATAAAGGAATATTGAGGATAAGGGTAAGCGCCCATTTTCATTTCCATAAATGGCAATACTTTTTCAGCAGCCCATAACACATTCGCCCAAGCACTATCCGCTTTTGCGTCTTTTGCTTTATAGTAAACATGAAGGGTTAAACCTTTGCGCACTTCTTTAGATAAATGTTTAAAATTATTATCTGCAAACCAAACAAAATCATGGATGGTGTTGCCTTTGAAATTCCACACCTTATTTCCATCTTTGTCTAATGGTGCTGTTGGATTTTGTAAGACACCAGTACCGCCCACCATATAAGACTTATCTAATCTTAAGGTTACATCATAGTTACCCCAAACACCATAAAATTCTCTCGCTATATAGGGGTTGGTATTCCATCCCTGGTAATCATATTCCACCAGTTTTGGATACCACTGGCTCATAGAATAGCGTACCCCTTCTTTATTGTCTCTACCAGACCTTCTAATTTGTACAGGCACTTGTGCCTCAAAGCTTAGGTTCATCTTTACAGAAGACTTAGGTAATATGGGTTGCGTCAAAACCACTTCTAAAATAGTTTCGTGCTCAATTAACTGTTGTGCCTTTCCATTGATGTTGATGGTGTTTACTTTTTGAATACCATATTCTTCTGGCTTTAAATTTTGAATACGATCACGCACACGCATATCCCAATCCTTCACTTCCTCTCCTCTTCTATTGGTAAAAGTTGTTTTACCCAACTCTCTACTTCTTGCATCCATATTTGAATTGGGCTGAAAAGCATTCCAATACATATGGAAATAGACTTTGTGTAAAGTGTCAGTTGAATTGTTGGTATACAAAATCTCTTCGGTACCCTTAACCGTATTTTTTTGTACATCTAAACTAGCATCAATTTTATAATTGATCTGTTGTTGCCAACGCTCCGGTTGCGCAAACAAGTTAGTTGCCAAGGTAAAAATGGCAAAACCAAACATGAAAAGCTTCTTCTTCATAATGTAGAATTAAGAAGCTAATTTAAGTATTTTATGGTACTTTGAAGCTATATCAGATAGATAATAGCTTCAAAGTAGATAGTTGTTATTTTTTGATCAGCTCTGCCACCAATTTTTCTAGTACTTCTAAACGCTTCTTTTGATCCTCAATTATTACCTGTTGATCTTGAATCGCTTTCACCATTACAGGTAATAAGTTGTTGTAACGAGCTTCTAATTTCTCTGGATTATCCTCACTTACTAAATCTAAGTTCGTTCCAATTAAAGAAGCTTTTTGCAAAGC
>JACCDV010555877.1_pt1 | contig 10864 bp, 2 predicted proteins | sample 7446131 | NCBI WGS metagenome assembly JACCDV01 (sample SAMN15323448, study PRJNA562643) | freshwater metagenome | isolation source: river surface water | place: USA:Blue River Watershed | collected 2017-08-17
AAACGGTAATGTTACTTTAACAGGAACTAACGAATACCAAAATGGTACTTTCTCAGGTTCTGAAGGTTTAAGTATTGACCCTGTAACGGGAGCTATTGATGTAATGGCAACTTTACCAGGTACGTATACCGTTACTTATACGATGTTACCAACTACTTATTGTGAGGCACAAACGGCTTCTACAACTGTAGTGATCAACCAAGAATTAACATCAAACTTTAGTTATGATGCAGCTGCTTATTGTACTTCAGCTACTACTATTACTCCAACAGTAACAGGTACTGCAGGTACATTTACAGCTTCTCCATCAGGATTATCAATCAATGCTACAACTGGAGCTATTAATTTAGCTACTTCTGCAGCAGGAGAATATACAATTACAAATACAGTAAGTGTGGCAGGTTGTGCTAATAGTGTATCAACAGCAGTTGTTACGGTTAACACAGCAGTGGCAATTACATCACAGCCAGGTAATAGTTCTGTATTACCAGGAACAGATGTTAATTTCGCTGTTACTGCAACTGGAACTGGTTTAACTTATCAATGGCAAGTAAGCACAGATAATGGTTCAACTTGGACTAATATTGAAGGGGCTACTGCAGCTACATTAAGTTTAACATCTGTTTCTTCAAGTGCTCAATATCAAGTAATTGTTTCAGGAGCTACAACTTGTGATGCTGTTACAAGTAATGTAGCTACATTAACAGTAAATTCAGCGGCTATTGCACAAAACCCAGTAAATTTCACAGCTTGTAGCGAAGGAGCAAATACTGCTACTTTCTCAGTTACAACTACAGGTGAGGTTACAGGATATCAATGGCAAGTAAACGAAGGTTCAGGTTGGTCAAATATCACTAATGGTGGTATTTATGCTGACGCTACTTCTGCTACTTTATCATTGTCTGGTTTAGCTTTAGTAAATAATGGATGGCAATTCCGTTGTGTGGTAAATGAGACTGTGGTTTCTAATCCAGCTACATTGACTGTTAATATTGCAGTAGCTATCGATAAAGATCCTGAAAATGCTACTGTATGTTCTAATGGGTCTGCTACTTTTAATGTTGTTGCTAATGGAACTGGAGTTTCGTATCAATGGCAAGTGAGTACAAATGGTACCGATTGGACAAATGTGGCTGGTGCTACAAGTGCTACTTTAACACTTAATGCAATCACGCCATCAATGAACGGTAACCAATACCAAGTGATAGTTTCTGGAACTGCACCATGTAGTCCAGTAACTTCAAATGCAGCTACATTGAATGTTAATACAGCAGTAGCTATCGCAACACAACCAGTAGGTGCTACTGTTTGTATCGATGGTGCTGCAACATTTACAGTGGCAGCAACAGGTTCAGGTTTAGCGTACCAATGGGAAATGAGTACTAATGGTACTTCATGGTCACCAGTAGCTGATGCAACAGAGGCGTCTTTAATCGTTTCAGGAGCTCAGTTAGCTATGAATGGTTCTCAATACCGTGTAGTTGTTTCAGGTGCTACAGCTTGTAGCTCGGTTACTTCAAGTGCGGTTACATTAGTAGTAGATCAACCAGCAGCTCCAGTATTTACACCTGCTGCTCCAATTATTTGCGAGGGTAATGTTCAAACATTATCAGTAGCTTCTAGTTCAGTAGCACAAAATGGTGTGATTGGAACTGGTTCAGTATCTAATACTGGAAATACTCCTTTCAAAGGATGGTGGGGAGGTAATAAAGTTCAATATTTATACTCTGCAGCTGAGTTACAAGCCTTAGGTTATACTAATGGTACCGTAATCACTTCATTAGGTATGGATATTACAGCTTTTTCTAGTCCTTTTACTTTCAATGGTTTCACGGTGAGTATGAAAAATACAGCTTCAACTGTATTAACTTCTACTCTTGAAACAGGTGTTACAACAGTTAAGAATTCCTCAAATTATGTTTTATCAGGTACTGCACCATTTACAGTGACTTTACCTTTAGATAATCCATTTACATGGAATGGAACTTCAAATTTATTAGTAGAGTTCTGTTTTAATAATAATAATGGAGGTGGTTCTTCGTCGAACTCAGCAGATGTTATGTCGTCGACTACTATGACTAATATGGCTACATATTTTTCGGCTGATAATACGTCTACAGTTTGTTCAGCACCAGGTACTGCAACGACATCAACTACAAGAGCTAATATGCGTTTTGGAGTAAATGGTGGTAGTTTAGTTTGGAGTCCTACAACTGATTTGTATACTGATGCAGCTGCAACTGTACCATATACAGGAGGTCATGCTACAACATTGTATGCTAAACCAAGTGCGCCTTCTCAATATACGGTTACTGTGACTAATACAAGAGGTTGTACTAATGTAGCAACAGTTGAGGTAGATATACTAGCACCCGCTACTTTAGGGTCTATTACACAACCAACAACTACTTGTGCAGGTTCTCAAACTACATTCAATTTAACAGGTTTATTAGCCAATAGTACTTCTACAATCAGCTATACTGTTAATGGAGGTAGTGTACAAACTATTGAAGGTGTTATTGCAGATGCTTCGGGTAATGCTTCATTTGCAATAGCTTTAGCTGGATTTACTAATGGTCAAACATTAGCAATAACAGCTATTACGAGAACAGATTTAATACCAAACTGTACTACTGCGATTACAGCAAATAATACAGTAGCTATTTCTGTCCAACCATTAGTTACTTATTATGCTGATGCAGATAGTGATGGTTTTGGAGATGCTTTAGTATCGGTAGTTTCTTGTCAAGGAGCTCCAATAGGTTATGTTTCTAACAATACCGATTGTAATGATGCTAATGGATTAGTTAACACAACTTCTATTTATTATGTAGATTTAGATGGTGATGGTTATGGAGTTGGCGCCCCAGTTGCTTTGTGTGAGATAATTGCACCAGCAGGTTATGCTACTAATAATACGGATTGTAATGATGCAGATGTAACTGTATGGCAATCAGGAATATTATATGTAGATACAGATGGCGACGGCTATGATAACGGTTCAGCAACAGTTTGTTACGGAGCAACTACCCCAGTAGGTTATGCTACAACTACAAATGGTTCAGATTGTAATGATGCTAATGCAAGTATTCATACTTCAGTTATGTATTACGTAGATTTAGATGGAGATGGATATGGTTCTACTGCAACAGCGATGTTATGTGAATCAGTTGCCCCATCGGGTTATTCTGTAAACAATACGGATTGTGATGATGCTAATGCTTTAGTATGGCAAACAGGGGATTTCTATGTAGATGCTGATGCGGATACATATGGAGTGGGTCAAGCAGTTTCATTATGTTATGGAGCTAGTGCCCCAACGGGTTATGCCTTGAATAATACGGATTGTAATGATAACAATGTTATGGTATGGCAATCAGGATTATTGTATGTAGATTCAGATGGAGATGGATATGATGATGGATCGGCAACGATTTGTTATGGATCAACGCTTCCAGAAGGATATGTTGCTACTACAAATGGTTCAGATTGTAATGATGCAGATACGGCTATTCATGAAGCAGTTATGTATTATGTTGATTTAGATTCAGATGGATATGGATCAAAAGATACCGCTATGTTGTGTGTTTCAACTGCACCAACAGGATATTCATCAAACAATACGGATTGTGATGATTCAAATGCATTACTATGGCAAGAAGGTCAGTTCTATGTAGATGCTGATGCTGATGGCTATGGAGCGGGTAATTTAATCACGGCATGTTATGGAGCTAGTACTCCATCAGGTTATTCATTAGATAATACAGATTGTGATGATATGAATGGACAAGTTTGGAGAAGCGCTACATTCTATGTAGATGCGGATTCAGACGGCTATGATAATGGTTCAGCAACAGTTTGTTACGGAGCTACTACCCCGGTAGGTTATGCTACAACTACAAATGGTTCAGACTGTAACGATTCTAATGCCAACATTCATACAGCAGTTATGTATTACGTAGATGCTGATGGTGACGGATATGGTTCTACTACAACGGCTTCATTATGTTCGTTGACAGCGCCAGAAGGTTATTCATTAGATAATACAGATTGTGATGATACCAATGTACAAATTTGGAGAAGCGCTACATTCTATGTAGATGCAGACGCAGATGGCTATGATAATGGTTCAGCAACAGTTTGTTACGGAGCTACTACCCCAGTAGGTTATGCTACAACAACTAATGGTTCAGATTGTAACGATGCAAATGCTCAAGTATGGCGTACAGGCAGTTTCTATGTAGATACTGACGGAGATACATATGGAGCAGGAACTGCGGTTTCATTATGTTATGGAGCAAACACTCCATCAGGTTATGCGACACGTGCAGGGGATTGTAATAATTCAAGTGCATCGGTTAATCCGGGAGCTACAGAGATTTGTGGTAACTCAATTGATGACAATTGTAATGGACAAACTGATGAGGGTTGTGTTGTAACAACTAAAATTCAAGATTCTCAATGTGGAGCTACTTTAGCGGCTTTAAATACGTTGATTTATGTAGATGTTATACCAGGTGCTACGGCATATAGATATGAGGTTTCAGGAGGAGGATATGCTTCGCCAAGAATTTTCACGGGGGCAGATGGTATTAATTACTTTAACTTAACTCAAGTTTCAGGAGGTGCTACATTTGAGACGACGTATTCAGTACGAGTTGCTTATAAGTCAGCTGGAATTTGGAGAGCTTACGGTACATCTTGTAATGTAACTACACCAACTCCAACTACTAAAGTTCAAGCTTCACAATGTGGGGTAACTTTGGATGCAGTTACAATTACTATTTATGCAGATCCAGTAGCCTTGATTAGTGCATATCGTTTTGAGGTTACTAATGGTAGTACTACTCGAACTTTTGATACAGCCAATGGGGCTACCAACTCATTTAAGCTAACTCAATTAACAGGAGGAGCTACCTTAGGTATGGCTTATTCGGTACGTGTAGCTGTTAAATACCCATCAGGTGTTTGGGGGCCATTTGGTCAAGCTTGTATGGTTTATACTCAAAGTACTAAAGTACAAGCGTCACAATGTAGTAGCACGTTAGATACTCCTAGTACGTTGATTTATGCAGATGCTATAGCATCAGCTGAAGCGTATCGTTTTGAGGTTACTAATGGTACCACAGTTAGAACTTATGAGACTGCATCTGCAGCAATTAACTACTTTAGTTTAACTCAGTTAACAGGAAGTATTTCTTACGAAACTCCATATAGTATAAGAGTAGCAGCTAAGTATGCGGGTATTTGGGGAGACTATGGACAATCATGTATAGTATCTACAGGAGCGGCTTTAACTAAAGTTCAGTTGTCTCAATGTGGTACTACTTTGTCTACTATTTCCACTCCAATTTATGTTGATCAGATAATAGGTGCTACAGCATATCGATATGAAGTTTCAGGTGGTGGATATGCTTCTCCAAGGATTTTTACTGGAGCAGATGGTATTAATTACTTTAACTTGACTCAGGTTTCAGGAGGAGCGACATATCAGACTACTTATGCTATAAGAGTTGCTTATAAATTAGGTGGTGTTTGGAAATCGTATGGTCCATCGTGTAATGTTACCACGCCGGAGCCAACAACAAAGGTTAAATCAACACAATGTGGTGTTACTCTAGCTACAATATCTACTAGTATTTTTGCAGATGTTGCTTATGGAGCAGTAGGTTATCGATTCGAGGTTACTAATGGAGCAACGGTAAGAACATTTGAGACAACAAGTGGTAGTAATTATTATTTTAATCTTACTCAATTGCAAGGAGGAGCGATGTATTCTACAACTTATGCAATACGAGTAGCTGTTAAATATGGTTCAGGAGTTTGGGGTCCTTATGGAACTACTTGTAATGTTACTACGCCAGGGGTTACAACTAATGTATTCCCTTCACAGTGTGGCGTGACTTTAACTTCAATAGCAACAACAATTAATGCAGTTGCGATTGCAGATCCTTTAATTAGTGCTTATCGTTTTGAGGTAACTAATGGTAGTACCGTGCGTAATTATACTACGGTTGATGGATCTACAAGTTATTTTAAATTAACACAATTGTCTGGAGGTGCTTTGTTTAATACTACATATGCTATCCGAGTAGCAGTTAAATACAATGGTGTATGGCAAGCATTCGGAGCTTCATGTAACGTAACAACACCAGCAGTACAGACTATTAAAGTTATATCTTCGCAATGTGGAGTGACAGTATCTCCAAGTACCGTAGTTAGATCAGAGCTTCCTGTAGTGGCAGCTACTAAGTACCGTTTTGAATTAACGGATGGTTCTACAGTATTAACATATGAGAATGTAACAAATACTTTTAGGTTTAGAGATGTGATTGGTTATCAAATGGGTAAAACATATGGTGTACGTGTGGCTTATCAATATTTAGGTATTTGGTATGATTACGGTCAGTCATGTAATTTAACATTACCATCTGCAACCACAAAAGTAAGAACTTCTCAATGTGAGACAACTGTTTCTGATAGAACATGGATATACACAGATGCATTATCTGTAACTCCAAGTAGGTATCGTTTTGAGTTAACTTCTGGGTCAACCGTGTTAACTTATGAAACTACATCAAGTAGTTTCCGATTTAGAGATGTTTCGGGTTACCAACCAGGTACTGCATATTCTGTACGCGTGGCTACACAATACAATAATGTATGGTATCCTTACGGAGAAAGTTGTGTAATCACTACTTCAGGTACTGCACCAACGACTAGACAAGAAGTTGTAGAGGAGGATGTTACAAGTAAAGTAATCTTTACAGTTAAAGGATATCCAAATCCATATACGTCTTACTTCACATTATCGTTGGATAGTCCAAGCGATGCTATGATTCAAGTACGAGTATTTGATATGACAGGCAAACTAATCGAAGATAGAGAAGTGGCGCCGTCAGCATTAGAGAGCTTACAACTAGGATCAGAATGGTCACGTGGAGTTTACAATGTAATTGTAACACAAGACGACCAAGTGAAAACCATACGAATGGTTAAACAAGAGTAGTGATAAATGTATAGTGCTCAACGCACAAAATACACTTCATTATAAACAAGAGGAGGCTGTCTTACGACAGCCTCTTTTTTTTGTACTAGTAATTTTTAAATTGTATTTAAGTTTTTAGTATACTACCTTTGAAAAAAAAAACAAGTTATGAAAAAAGTAAGTTTGTTCTTTATTTTATTTTTTACTTTGCATTCAGTAAGTCAAACCCAATCCTTTTCCTTTACAAGTAAAGGTTTGACTCCATTTATAAATGAAGAATTCCAAAACAAAGACCGCAATGAATTGTATGAAAAAACATTAAATTGGCTTATTATTAATAAGCAAAAAGGGAAAATTTTTGTAAAGGAAACAAAAGAAAAGGAATCTATTTTGATTGAATTCATAAAATCAAAAATATTATGTGATAAATACCAAGAAGTTTTACATTGTTATGATGTTAAATCTACCCTATTATTGTCTTTTTTTAATGGTAGTTACAAGTTTGAGATTGTTACAGTTGAGTTGTTCATTCCCTCTGAAAATAGGTGGGTTAATTTTCCATTGGAAGCGGATCATCAAAATAAATATTTTAAAAAAAATGGCAACATACATAGCCGATATAAACTCTATCCTAGTACTATTTCAAGTATTTTTAATTCATTTAATGAAATTTTGAAAAACTATATAGTTAATTCAAAGTAAGTTATATAGAGTCGTTGCGCATGAATTAAAACGCTGATGAATCAGATTTGCTTGCACAAAATGCTAATGGTGGCGGATATTTTACACAAAGTAGTACTAAGTTTTGCAAAGAGTTACACGGAGTTTTTTTGTCCCGAAGCTTCGGGATGTATTGCATTGAGAGAGTACTGCAGAGACGTTTCACTTATCAAAGTTTTCTGAACCCTAGTTTGTTATGTTGGTAACCATATCTTGAATAAATGATTGTGGATTGAATAGGAACGATTTATGTTTTGGATTTTCGGAACACAGATTAAAGAAATTGAAATAATTTATAAAATTTTTAATCAAAGCTAAATTTCTTAGAAGGTATTGTCCCATCGAGGTCACGATAGCTATCAGGAATAGTGGTGTAACTAATTTCAATCGAAAACCTAAAAAAAAACAATAATTCTATAGAAGGATTGTCCCCTTGAGGGGACTTTAGGGGTGTAACTATTCCGACCCTGCGGAATTTAGGGCTGTAGCATAATTCAACTAAAACAATAAAAATAAACACATAAATTAGTACTCTTAGTGCCCATAGTGCCTTCCTTGAACACCCAGTGGTTAAACACCAAATTCAATTGAAAACCATACAAATCAAATCACCTTAGAGGGATTGTCCACTCGAGGTCCCGATAGCTGTCGGGAACAGTGGTGGAGCTAATTTCAATTGAAAACCTAAAAAAACAATAATTCTATAAAAGGATTGTCCCCTTGAGGTCCCGATAGTTATAGGGATTAGGGGTGTAACAAATATCAACTGAAAACTGATAAAAACCTTCCCACCCAGTTTGTCATGCTGCCAAGCATCTCTTGAACAAGTGAAGTTTTTTTAGAACCCAGATAAATCGGTTAAAACTGATGGTTGCGTTTTTTGGAATCTAAGCCACTGTAACATGAACACTACTTACTGACCACTGGTCACTTACAAACCACCCTTGAAGGCACAGGTTCTATTGGTTTTAATGAAAAAAAGTAATCCTACCTCCGTCACTTCGAGTTTTTTTATAAAATTGCCCAAGCTATTTTATAAAAAATGTATCGAGAACTACTGAAAACAAATCTCAACATACGTAAAGCTATTATTCATTACCTTTTGCCTTTAATTACTTCATACAAACACATCAGTAATTCAATAGAAATCATAATAACAAATCGTCTAAACGGTGGCTGAGGCTCTCGAAGTCACTGTTGAAACTGATCACTACTTGCTGACCACTGACCACTAACCAACGAAGCCACCGTCAAACGGAACACTAATTACTTAACACTGCCAACCAACAAAAAAGCCCGTACCTTGCGATACGGACTTCATCAATTACAATCCCAATGGGGGTAGGAACTTTACACCACCTCCATCAGGTACAACACATTATGTGAGTTATTTTTCAGCGGATACTGAACGCCATTCAATTCCTGAAAAAATTCAATCAAGAAATAATAAAAAGTACTTCCAGTACCTCCTGGCATTCCACTTGGAGTAAGAGTTAAACTTAAAGACCCGTCAACCAAAGCAAAATTCTCCTTCGGGCTGTAAGTGGTACCATAATTCTCCAATTCAAAATCTACTGAAGCCACCGAAACACTAAAACTAGCATGAGTAGCTCCTTGTGGTAAACTCAAATTAGTAGCAGGATTAAAGTTAGTAATACTAACTTCACCTGTGGTTGTATCTAATTCATACTGCGATCTGAAAACAGAATTGAAAGGCGAATTCAAATTGAAATCAAACCCACGAAGTGCTTGTTTACCCTCGTCACTTGCAATACCAATCCATACTTTTCGGTCACCACGTGGAGAAGTAAAATCCAAATTCTTTATACGACTCATCGCTTGCGACATCCTACTACTAACGCGATAATCTTTCGCTAAAGACAATAAATTAGCCACCGATTTACGCATCAATTGCCCCGTTTTGGCATTATGCCCAAATTCAGAACCATTCTCTCGGGTACGTTGAAAAGCAGGGTCGTTCTTAATACGACTTTTATCAACACCCCCTTTTTTTCGAATCAACATCCCATCTTTCGACTTATAAAAAGACATCCCTTGTAAGGTTCCCTTAATCTCAAAAATTCCATCAAACTTTGCCATTAGTTGCTCTTGTTTAAAATTAATACTACGAAGTCATTACTTCTTTTGGATCCTCTAACTGCGGAACGCGATTTCTGAAACCCCGTTTCCTGTGTGTAAAATACATTTTTCATTGTATGAAAATTTAGATGAAAACTAAAACCGTTGCGCACCCAATTTTGCCTTCCAACACCCCAAAACTATAGCATAAAACAACACCTCAAAAAAACTAGGTATGTATAGTGTAAAACATTACATTACAATACTTTGAATTGAAAACATTACACCAAAATCAAGAAAAATAGAGTAAAGTGTAAAAATTACAGTAAAGTGGAGAAAACAGCTCCTAAAAACCTAAAAATACAATAATTCTACAGAAGGATTGTCCCCTTGAGGGGACTTCAGGGGTGTAAAAAAGTTGAACTAAAAACAATAAAAATAAATAAATACATAAATTAGTGCTCTTTGTGCCTTTCTTGTGCACCTAGTGGTTAAACACCAAATTCAACTGAAACCCATACAATTCAAATCACCTTAGAAGGATTGTCTCCTCGAGGGGACTCTAGGGGGTGTAAAGAAGTCCAACTGGAAAACTTAAAAATATAAAATTCAATCGCAGGATTGTCCCCTCGAGGGGACTTTAGGGGTGTAGCATAATCCAACTGAAATACATAAAAATAAGCATATAAATTAGTACTCTTAGTGCCCTTAGTGCCTTCCTTGTGCACCTAGTGGTTAAACACCAAATTCAACTGAAAACCATACAAATCAAATCACCTTAGAAGGATTGTCCCCTCGAGGTCCCGATAGCTATCGGGAACAGGGGTATAAAAAAACTCAACTGAAAACTAAAAGAACAATAATTCAATAGTAGAATTGTCCCCTTGAGGGGACTTTAGGGGTGTAGCATAATCCAACTGAAATACATAAAAATAAGCAAATAAATTAGTACTCTTAGTGCCCTTAGTGTCTTCCTTGTGCACCTAGTGGTTAAACACCAAATTCAACTGAAAACCATACAAATCAAATCACCTTAGAAGGATTGTCCCCTCGAGGTCCCGATAGCTATCGGGAACA
>JACCDV010058997.1_pt1 | contig 10863 bp, 10 predicted proteins | sample 7446131 | NCBI WGS metagenome assembly JACCDV01 (sample SAMN15323448, study PRJNA562643) | freshwater metagenome | isolation source: river surface water | place: USA:Blue River Watershed | collected 2017-08-17
CCCTCATTCAAGCTTTTTGCTAGAACATACACAATTTCTGGGTTGCGATGAAATGAGCGATCGCCAATCACACCACTGCGGGCATAATCCAAGTCCAAAACGGGCGTGAAACTAAAGTCAACTCCACACGCTCTTAGCTCGGTTGCAAGCACGTAGCCGCATGCGGTTGCTGCCTTCATCGCGGAAATTGCAGAGCTTGCCCCAACTCCATTGCGCATCCATAGATCACCCAGGCGGCGCATAGCAGGAAGATGCGTAAACCCATCCGTTTTACAACGTTGTACTCGACCTCCCTCATGATCAATGCATATCAGAATGTCAGAGCGGACTTGCTTGATTGATTTAGTGAGTGCAGTTAATTGTTTACGAGATTGGAAGTTCCGCCCAAATAAAATTACGCCTCCCGTCAAGGGATTTTTTATGCGTCGGATATCGTGTTGGTTTAAGGTAATCCCCTCAATATCCAAAATAATGGGGCCTGGGTTATAAGTCGATTTTTTTTGGGTTGCCACGGTCTCATCCAAGATAGTTTTGTGGATCAAAGCTGGTAACAATGGGTGTGCCGTAACTGACAACCACAAACGCCATCACCATTTCTTGCTCGTCAGTCACTGTCACATGCGCATGCCATTGTTTATCTTCCATAAACTGCAACAGAGCCCCAGAATATTTTGTATAAGGCTTACCACTGGGCTCATTGAGTGTTTGCAAAGATCGCCAACTCATTGGCATGTGCATACCCAAGCCAATTGCTTTTGAAAAGGCCTCCTTAGCTGCAAAACGGGTAGCCAAGTAGGCCATGCCCCGCTTGTGATTACGACTAAGTCGCTCTTGAAACACCCGATACTCGTCATCCCCCAAAACCCGTTTGGCTAAGCGTCCTTGGGTACGCTCATAGGCAGCCTGTAAGCGGCCCATCTGTAGCAGATCGGTGCCAATTCCGACAATCATTGCGCGCGCGCCTCATTCATGAGCCTGCGCATATCCCGAATCGCATTGGGAAGACCCTTAAAAATAGCCTCTGCAATGATCGCATGCCCAATATTCAGCTCGCTAATTTCAGGGATTTTGGCGATGGGCTGAACATTTTGCTCATTCAAACCGTGTCCGGCATTGACTCGAAAACCTAAACTCTTTGCATAGCGTGCAGCCTCTGTAATTCGCTGCAGCTCAAATGATTGATGCTCTATTTGAGCATCTGCATAGGCTCCAGTGTGTAACTCAATTACATGTGCTCCAAGCTCCTTAGCGACATCAATTTGGCGAGGGTCTGGATCAATAAAGAGTGATACTCGAATACCAGCAGCCTGTAGTTGTTTGGTAGCAGAATGGACTTGATCCTGATGAGTGATCACATCGAGCCCGCCTTCGGTAGTAATTTCGGTCCGCTTCTCAGGGACCAAGCACACATCCTGCGGCTTAACCTGAATCGCAATGCCCAGCATCTCCGTTGTAATTGCACATTCCAAGTTCATACGGGTTCGGATCAAGGGTCGAAGCGCAAATAAATCGGCATCTTTGATATGACGCCGATCCTCACGTAAATGCAAGGTGATCAAATCAGCGCCTGCTGCTTCGGCAATTTGTGCCGCCATGAGTGGATCGGGATAGGATGTCCCGCGAGCATTACGCAGGGTTGCAACGTGATCGATATTGATTCCGAGCTCTAGTGGGGCCATACCGAATATTAAAGCCATAGTCCCACTTAGATCTTTTTTAGATCAATCAAAATTTGACGAGTGGTCAAAGTCTGATCTTGCAAGTGAATACCTAAGAGGAAACGCATTAATTGTTTGCTCTGGCTTAGGGTCTCTGATCCCGAAAAGTCTCCCTGCGCCATGGCTCGCAGTGCCGACCCCTCAAGTACCGGCCAATGACTAGGGTCATCGGGTTGCCATGGACGGATCCCCTTCTCGGGCTGATAGACATATCGCTCGCCATCAATTGGTTGCGAGCGGGTCTCCACACAATGATCAAGAGCTGCAGCATATCCAGTCTCTCGCAAAAGGGCCAGCTCAAATGGTCTTAAGGTTTGCTCGATCGATGGTCCGGCGGACTCGATTTGTGAGAGCGCATAAACTGTCTCGGCATAATGATCGTAGAGCGACTCGTAGGCATCTTCTCTAGCCAAAAACTTCACCAGCAACTCATTGAGATAGAAACCACACAAAAGTGCATCTCCAACCAAAGCCGGAGAACCTCCGACCCATTCTGATTTAGTGAGAGTTCTCAGTTCTGATTTACCACTCCACGAGATGAGCAGTGGCTGAAAGCGCTGCAGAACTGGTCGTAAGCTCGAATGAGGGCGCTTCGCACCTTTAGCGATTAATGCCAGTCGTCCGTGCGAACGGGTAAATACATCCAGAATTAAGCTTGTCTCTTTATAGGGAATACTGTGCAGCACAAATCCCGGCTCATCCAGAACACGAGTTCCTGCCATTTATTCCAAACCCTGAGCACGTAGTTCAGCAAGGTCATCCGCCCAACCCCGCTTCACCTTCACCCAAGTCTCCAAGAAAACTTTGCTATCAAACAATGCTTCCATGTCTAAACGAGCTTCGGTCGAGATCTTTTTTAGCCGCTCACCTTTCTGGCCAATGATCATTGCCTTATGACTGTCACGATCTACCAGAATGGTTGCAGCAATACGTCGCATTTTGCCATCTAGCTTGAACTGGTCTATCACCACAGAGCTTGAGTACGGCAACTCATCACCGGTATAACGAAACACCTTCTCGCGCAAGATCTCAGCAGCCATAAAGCGTTCGCTACGATCCGTCAGAGTGTCCGGTTCGTATCGCGCCTCGCCCTCCGGCAAATACTCTGCAATTAAATCCAATAAGCGTTCAATATCATCCTTGTTCTTGCCACTCATTGGAATCACTTCAGCAAAGGTTTGCTCAGGACTTGCAATTGTTTGCGCTTCACAACCCTTGGTTTGCTCGGCAATTGCCCCCCATGGCTGTGCCATTTTTTTCATGAACTCAAAAAGTTCCAGATCACGAGCGTCGGAATTATCAAAACGCGACGCAAATAAATCCAGCTTATTTGCAACTAATAGTACCGGCTTGTCATTTGGTAATAAACGCAAAACGTTGACATCATCGGCGCCCCAGTAACCCGCCTCCACAATGAAACAAATAACATCAACGTCGTGCAAAGTGCTGGTCACGGTTCGATTGAGGGTTTGATTAAGGGTATTCATGACGCGCGTCTGAAAGCCCGGAGTATCGATAAAGATAAACTGCGCGTGCTCACGCGTTTGCACCCCCGCAATTCGGTAACGGGTAGTTTGCGCTTTGCGCGATGTGATGCTAATTTTTTGACCTACAAGTGCATTTAATAAGGTGGATTTGCCCATATTGGGCCTGCCCACTAATGCGATCGTACCGCACCTAAACACTTCAATCCTTTAACTTAAGAGGTAACTGCCCTTTAACCGGATCGGCTTTGGCAGCTTTCTTTTTTGCAGCACGAGTCTTCTTGGGCTTACGCGACTCTTGTGGCAAGGCTTTTTGTACAGCAACCAGAGCAATTTTTGCGGCTCCCTGTTCTGCAGCACGCCGCGATGCGCCCTCCCCCTTTACGCTTACCTTGAGATTCGGAACAATGCACTCGACCTCAAACTGCTGATTATGAGCAGCACCAGTCGTGGCCACCACGTTATATGTGGGTAGAGGTAACTGAAAGCCCTGTAAATACTCTTGTAACAAGGTTTTATCGTCCTTACCTAAGGTTTTGGGATCCACGTTTTGCAAGATGGTGGAGTAAAGTTTACGTAGACTTGCCTTTGCCGCCTCGAATCCTCCATCAATAAAAATTGCCCCCGCAATGGCTTCAAGTGTATCGGCTAGGATTGAAGGCCTACGAAATCCACCGCTTTTTAACTCCCCTTCTCCAAGCTTGAGATAGTCCGATAGCATCAAGGCTTGAGCAATTTCATACAGCGCTTGTTGCTTTACCAAGTTGGCTCGTACCCGTGATAGATCGCCCTCATCAAGATCGGCATAACGCTCATACAAAATCTCAGCAACTACACAGTTCAATACAGAGTCTCCCAGAAACTCGAGGCGCTCATTATTCTTTTTACTATGACTGCGATGGGTTAAAGCTTGAGTTAATAAATCAGGCTTTTTAAATTGATATGCCAAGCGATCCTGCAGTGGGCCAAGATCGAGTGTTACCCGGGCATTCATTACTGAAAGCTTCCAATTCGGCCAAGTGAACCCATGTTCAGCCAAATGAAAAAGGCGCGACCAACTAAGTTTTGATCGGGTACAAATCCCCAGAACCGCGAATCCAGACTATTGTCGCGGTTATCACCCATCACAAAATAATGGCCTGCTGGCACCTTACAGCGCAGTGCAGTTCCTTGATATTGGCAGTTCTCCGATCCAGGGAAGTTCTCGCCTTGGTAGATCGTGCTGCGATCGGGATCATTCAAAATCTCATGGACATTGCCACCAAGATCGGCTGGAAAGCTCTCTTGGTAGAGCTTGGCATACCGCATGCTCTCAGGATCAAGGTAAGGAGCTCCACCGGCGTATTGAAGTGGCTTCCCGTTAACAGTGACCTTTTTATCCTCGTAGAGGATGTCATCACCAGGAATCGCAATCACGCGTTTAATGTAATCAACCGACTGATCTTTGGGATAACGAAAGACAACCACATCACCCCGTTTTGGGGTGCCGATATTAATAATTTTCTGGTTGATTACTGGCAAACGAATGCCATAGGTGTATTTATTGACAACAATGAAATCTCCAATCTGCAGGGTTGGAATCATCGATCCGGATGGAATCTTAAATGGCTCAATCAAAAATGAGCGCAGAATGAATACCGCCAAAATAACCGGGAAAAAACTTGCCGAATACTCCAACCAAAGTGGCATCCGCTCAATTCCAGCAGCTTTGCGTTGTGGGGCAAAGTAGAGTTTATCGGCAACCCATGCGATACCCGTGATGATGGCCAAGATGAATAAGATAAGGGCAAAGTTCATTTTTCTTCCACCTGAAGGATGGCCAAAAATGCTTCTTGCGGAATTTCAACATTACCCACTTGTTTCATGCGCTTCTTGCCCTCCTTTTGCTTCTCGAGCAACTTACGCTTGCGAGTAATATCACCACCATAGCACTTCGCCAATACATTCTTACGTAAAGCCTTGACGTTTTCTCTGGCAATGATATTGCTACCAATTGCCGCTTGAATTGCGACATCAAACATTTGTCTAGGAATAATGCCGCGCATCTTAGCAACCACCTCGCGACCGCGTGACTGGCTATTACTTCGATGCACAATAATGGATAGGGCATCAACTCGATCCCCATTAATTAGGATATCGACCTTTACTACATCAGCTGGCCGATACTCTTTGAACTCGTAATCCATCGAGGCATAACCCCGTGAGACGGATTTCAGGCGATCAAAGAAATCCAACACGATTTCTGCCATTGGTAACTCATAAGTGAGCTGTACTTGACGCCCTAAATAGGTCATATTGGTTTGAATGCCCCGCTTACCAGTACATAAGGTAATGACCGAGCCAACATATTCTTGGGGCATATACAGATTGACTGTCACAATCGGTTCTAAGATTGTCTCGATCTTGCTAGGGTCAGGCATTTTGGAAGGGTTATCCACCACAACCTTCGTGCCATCACGCTGCTCCACCTGATAAACAACCGTTGGCGCGGTTGTAATCAAACTCATATCAAACTGCCGCTCTAAACGCTCTTGCACAATTTCCATATGCAATAAACCTAAGAAACCGCACCGAAATCCAAACCCTAAGGCTTGAGAGACCTCCGGATCAAACTGCAAGGATGCATCGTTTAATTTGAGCTTTTCCAAAGACTCACGCAATGCATCGTATTGATTGGCTTCTACTGGATATAAACCTGCAAATACCTGTGGCTTAACCTCTTTAAATCCAGGCAGCGGCTGTGGCGCAGGGGTACGACCCTGTTGACCGGATGCATGGGTCACGGTATCACCCACCTTGGCAGCCTTCAACTCTTTAATGCCAGCAATAATGAATCCGACCTCGCCTGCACTGAGCTGGGGACGAGTCACTGACTTCGGAGTAAAAACACCAAGCTGTTCGACCAAATGAGTGGATCCAGTAGCCATCAAGGTAATTTTGTCTTTTGGTTTTAGGGTGCCGTTCACCACTCGGACCAACATGACTACACCCACATAGTTATCAAACCATGAATCAATAATTAAGGCTTGCAGAGGTAATGTGGCATCACCCTTTGGTGGCGGGACGCGCCGAATCATTTCTTCTAAAACATCAGCAACACCAAGTCCTGTTTTGGCAGAACAGGTAATAGCATCGGTTGCATCAATACCGATCACGTCCTCAATCTCTTTCTTAGCTGATTCAGGATCTGCAGATGGTAAATCGATCTTATTGAGGATTGGAATGACCTCTACACCCAGTTCAGTAGCGGTGTAGCAGTTAGCCACCGTTTGCGCTTCAACTCCTTGGCTGGCATCGACAACCAACAATGCCCCTTCACAGGCAGAAAGAGAGCGACTGACCTCATAAGAGAAATCGACGTGCCCTGGGGTATCAATCAAATTAAGGTTGTAGGTTTTCCCATCTTTTGCCTTGTACGTTAGGGCAGCGGTTTGGGCCTTAATCGTAATGCCTCGCTCGCGCTCAATGTCCATGGAGTCGAGAACCTGCTCCTCCATTTCACGGTCGGAAAGACCGCCACACAGCTGAATAATACGATCGGCTAAGGTTGACTTACCATGGTCAATATGGGCAATGATGGAGAAATTACGGATGTGATCCATTGGCGCTGTTCGATAGAGGTCTTGATAAAACGCCTTGTCGCAACGCAACACAATGATGCGCTGCAATAAGATGTCTTTTCCCTATTGTACTGGGAGCAGAAAAATCAGCGCTTTTCCCCACCCCCAAAAGAAATAACCCAAGAAAAAGGGGTGACTTTTTGGTCACCCCTTGATGGTTTTGTTCTTATATCCGGATTTACTTCTGAGCGGGTCGGATGGGTACCACGATGGTGGCATCACCGCGACGCACAAAAATAGGTACCGCCTTACTGGGGTCGAGGGTTTTGGTTACCGACTCAAATTGCTTAATCCCTGCAATATCGGCATCTCCAATTCGGACAATCACATCTCCAACCCGTAAACCTGCTCTAGCAGCGGCACCATCACCCACATTAGTAATTTCAACCCCACCTTTGCCGCCCAATTCCTTATTTTTGGCCTCAGTCAATTCGGCAACACTGATACCCAATGATTTGTTTGCCGTGCCAGCTTGCGGAGCTGGAGTCTCTGACTTGCGTGCAACCGCTTTATCGGGCTCTGCATCCGCAACCACAACCGTTAGGTCACGTGTTGTCCCTTTGCGCCAAACTTTAACCGTTGCAGAGGTACCGGGTTTTGTCTCACCCACAATACGAGGTAGATCGGTGGACTTATTAATATCACGCCCGTTAAAGCTCAAGATCACATCACCGGCCTCAATGCCGCCCTTAGCTGCAGGCGCACCAGGTTCCACATTGCGGACAAAAGCGCCGCGTGGTTTACCAAGCCCAAGGCTCTCAGCCACATCTTTATTGATCTCACCAATCGCCACGCCAATTCGTCCACGCACTAAACGGCCGGTGGTTCTTAATTGATCTGCGACCCGAATGGCCTCATCGATTGGAATTGCAAATGAAATTCCCATATAGCCACCTGAGCGACTAAAGATTTGAGAATTAATACCAATCACTTGGCCAGCAGTATTGAGCAATGGTCCACCAGAGTTCCCGGGATTGACTGCGACATCGGTTTGAATGAATGGCAAATAGTCTCCTGTGTCACGGCTTTTGGCTGACACAATTCCAGCAGTTACGGTATTCTCCAAACCAAAGGGTGAGCCAATCGCTACAACCCACTCGCCCACTTTCACCTTAGAGGAGTCACCTAAAGGCAGCCTTGGTAAACCGGTGGCATCAATTTTTAGGACCGCAAGATCGGTACGCTTATCTGCGCCAAGTAGTTTTGCCTTGAACTCACGCTTATCTGTTAGGGTGACATAAATCGTTGTTGCACCTTCAACTACGTGTGCATTGGTCATCACAATTCCGTTGGAATCAATAATGAATCCCGAACCAACACCGCGTTCAATTTCTTCTGGTTGGCCACGTCGATTACCCTGACCGCGAGGGGTATTGGGTGCTCCTGGAAGCGGTACCCCAAAAAAGCGACGAAAGAATTCCGCTTGCTCATCAGGTATGCCTGGGACAGAGCCTTGAGCCTGTTGATTGGATAACCTCTCGGTAGTACGGATATTAACCACTGCGGGACTAGCCTTTTCAACCAATTCCACGAAATCTGGGATCGCTACCCGAGGAGGCTGAGTGTTTGTCTGAGAGGAAACCGTCGGTGAAAACGACAGGATTCCCCAGCTAAATACTGAGAAAACGACCAATAGAATTTTTTTCATACCAAATTGAGCTTTGCTCAACCCATTAGTTGCAATACTTCAGATATTAGGGCTTTTTCCCAAATATCAAGGTACCGTTGGTACCCCCAAATCCAAAGTTGTTTTTCACAGCGTAATCAATTTTGAGATCCCTAGCAGTATTGGCGCAGTAATCAAGGTCGCATTCGGGGTCTTGATTAAAAATATTGATAGTCGGTGGTGATTTTTGATGGTGCAATGCAAGAACTGTAAAGACCGATTCAAGGCCCCCAGCGCCACCCAATAAATGGCCCGTCATCGATTTCGTGGAATTCACCACCACTTTTTTGGCATGATCGCCTAAAGCTGCCTTGATGGCATCTGTCTCATTCTTATCGCCCAAGGGTGTTGATGTACCATGTGCATTTACATACTGAATCTGATCTGCCGTAATCCCCGCATCACGCATTGCATTGACCATGCAACGGCGCGGTCCATCCATATTGGGGGCGGTCATATGATAGGCATCACCGCTCATTCCAAAGCCACATAACTCCGCATAAATTTTGGCGCCACGCGCTTTCGCATGTTCGTACTCTTCGAGAACCATTACACCAGCACCCTCACCCAAAACAAATCCATCGCGGTCTTTATCCCAGGGGCGCGAAGCAGTTGCAGGATCATCATTACGGGTCGACAATGCCCTGGCAGCTGCAAAACCACCAATGCCCAGAGCAGAAATGGTCGACTCAGCGCCGCCGGCGATCATGACATCTGCGTCGCCATACTGAATTAAGCGAGCAGCCAAACCAATACTATGCAAACCGGTCGTGCAGGCGGTCACCGCCGCAACATTGGGACCCTTCAGATTAAAGAGAATACTCAAATGCCCAGAAATCATATTAATGATCGAGCCTGGCACAAAAAATGGTGAGATACGGCGCGGACCACGAGACAGTAACTCGGCATTGGTATCCTCAATCATTGGTAAACCACCAATTCCTGAGCCGACTAACACACCAATTCGCTCGGAATTTTGATCGGTGACCTCTAAACCACTATCTTTAATCGCTTGGGTTCCGGCTGCGATTCCATAATGAATGAAAGTATCCATATGCCGAGCTTCTTTGGCAGAAATGTAGTCCTCGACATTGAAATCTTTAACCTCACCGGCAAAATGCACACTAAGTGCTGAGTGGTCAAACTTAGTGACTGTAGCAATACCAGTCTTGCCCGCAATTAGGTTATCCCATGCGGTTGCGACTGAATTGCCAACTGGTGAAATCAGACCTAAGCCGGTGACCACCACGCGACGTGGTTGATTTGATGCGGGCACGGCTTAGCCTAGATACGAATTAAGCCTGTCCAGCTTTCGTTTTTGCGAAATCAATCGCAAGCTGTACAGTGGTAATTTTTTCAGCCTCTTCGTCTGGTATCTCAATACCAAACTCATCTTCTAAGGCCATTACCAATTCAACTGTGTCAAGAGAGTCTGCGCCCAGGTCGTTCACAAAAGAAGACTCATTCTTGATGTCTGCTTCTGGCACGCCTAACTGCTCAGCCACAATTTTCTTAACGCGTTGTTCGATGTTGTCCATTCATTCCCTCCGGGACTTGTTAAAACGAATTACAGGATTTTATCAGTTTGTTTGTGACACCGATCATTTGACGGGAGACTCAAGCCAGATATAGGCCGCCATTGACATGGAGGGTATTTCCAGTGATATAAGCTGCCGCCGGAGAGGCCAAGAAAGCGACTGCCTGAGCAACATCCTCAGGGGTTCCTAAGCGAGCTAGAGGAATATTGGCTTTAAGGCTATTTTGCTGGTCTTCACTTAAAGCGCGGGTCATATCGGTATCGATGAATCCGGGTGCTACGCAATTCACAGTAATATTACGGCTACCAATCTCACGCGCCAGAGCACGGGTCATGCCAGCAACTCCCGCTTTAGCAGCCGCATAATTTGCCTGACCAGCGTTACCCATATGCCCAACAATCGAGGTGATATTAATAATCCGGCCTGATCGAGCCTTCATCATGGGTCGCAACACAGCCTGTGATAATTTAAATACCGAACTCAGATTGGTAGCAATCACATCGGACCACTCATCTTCCTTCATGCGCATTGCTAATTGATCCTTAGTAATGCCTGCGTTATTGACCAAAATATCAATGCGCCCAAATTGCTTGACGATCTCCTCAATCATTGCCTCACAGGCGGCTCCTTCTGTGACATTCAAGACCTTACCAATGCCCTTAGATGCGCTCAATCGCTCGGAGATTGCATTCGCGCCAGACTCTGAGGTCGCGGTACCGATCACGATTGCGCCACAAGATGCCAATTCAGTGGCTATTGCCTGTCCGATACCGCGCGATGCGCCGGTTACTAGTGCTACTTGATTTGTTAAATCGAGGTTCATAAGAATTTCACAAA
>JACCDV010387663.1_pt1 | contig 10863 bp, 7 predicted proteins | sample 7446131 | NCBI WGS metagenome assembly JACCDV01 (sample SAMN15323448, study PRJNA562643) | freshwater metagenome | isolation source: river surface water | place: USA:Blue River Watershed | collected 2017-08-17
CCGGGGGGCTGCTGCTTGGCCCCTATGAGGTTGGCGCGCCAGCCTGCTATGTTGATGGCCCGGCCGCGAACAGCGAATATGAGCTGTTCCCCGATGCCCTCGAACGGCTTGAGCCCTATGTCTTGGCAGCGATGAAACGCGTCCCGGCCTTTGGCGAGGTAGGGATCAAGAAGGTCTATAATGGTGCGATTGCCTATACGCCCGACGGTTCACCGATTGTCGGCCCGGCATGGGGCCTCAAGAATTTCTGGCTGAACGAAGGGCATAGCTTCGGGGTAACCGCTGCCGGCGGTGCCGGATGGCAGTTGGCCCACTGGATCGTGGATGGCGAACCGACCATCGACATGATGGGTGTCGATCCGCGCCGCTTTGGTGATTATGCAGGGCGGGGCTTTCTGATCGAAAAGAATGAGGAAGCCTATGCCAAGGTTTTCACCGTCCATTATCCGGACGAGGAGCGCGAGGCCGGACGGGCGCTGCGGCGCACGCCTTGCTATGATCGCATGAAAGCATTGGGTGCAGTGTTTGGTAGCGTGTTTGGTTGGGAACGGCCCAACTGGTTTGCGCCCGAAGGCTATGCGCTGAGCGAGGCAGACCTCGACAAGCCCGATGTGCTGTTGAACGACAATCACCCCGTGGTCGAGGGCGAACCCATCCGGGAAAAATGGTCGTTCCGCCGCTCAAACTATTTCGAGCATGTGGGCAATGAATGTCGCCATGTGCACGAAAAGGTCGGCCTTCAGGATATGAGCGCATTTGCCAAATGCGAGATATTCGGGCCCGGTGCGGAAGCCTGGCTTAACGAACTGCTGACCAATGCCGTGCCGCAAAAGGTCGGGCGCGTTACGCTATCCTATCTGCTGACAAGCAAGGGCGGCGTGCGCAGCGAGTTCACCGTCTATAAAATGGCACCGCAGCGTTATTATCTGGTCTCGGCAGGCGCTTATGAACGGCACGATCATGACTATCTGAAAAAGGCCATGCCGCGTGACGGCTCTGTCAGCTTTGAGCGGCTGACTACGGCGATGGGCGTACTTGTCCTTGCCGGCCCGCGTTCGCGCGACGTTCTCGAAAAGCTGACCGATACCGATCTGTCTAGCGCGGCTTTCCCATGGCTGACCGGCAAGAAGATCAGCATTGGTCTGGCGCAGGTCGATGCCCTCCGTGTCAACTTCATAGGTGAGCTTGGCTGGGAAATTCATCATCCGATCGAGATGCAGAATTACATATTCGACCGGTTGATGGAGGCTGGTGCCGAATTTGACATCAAGCCATTTGGAATCCGGGCCATGACAGCAATGGCTTTGGAAAAGAGTTACAAGCTGATCCCGCGCGAATTGTCGGTGGAATATTCCGCCTATGAAAGCGGATTGGACCGCTTCATCAGTCTGAAAAAGCCGACATTCCATGGCCGGGATGCCTTGCTCGCCTGGAAGGATAAGGGCTTTGCAAATAAGCTGGTGACCATGGAAGTGCATGGGGTGACCGATGCCGATGCGCGCGGGTCTGAAGTCATTTATCTTGGCGACGAGATTGTCGGGCGGGCAACCTCTGGCGGCTATGGCTGGCGCGTCGGCAAGTCGCTTGCGCTGGCAATGATCCGGCCGGATTTGGCAAGTGAAGGTGCAGAGTTTGAAATTGCGATTTTGGGCACCCGCCATAAAGCGACGATCATTGCAGATTCGCCTTTTGATCCTGAAAATGAGGCGTTGAGGAGTTAGGGTCATGTCCCATTTCGAATCAATCGCATCGCAGCTCGCCATGGACCGCAAAGGCCATACCTTGCCGCGCGCACTCTATGTCAGCGAAGAGGCATTCCAGTTCGACGTCGAGGTGATGCTCAAATCGGTTTGGCTTTACGCCTGCACGGGCGCCCATGTGAAAAAGCCGGGCGATTATTTCATCTTCGAAGTGGCGAATAATTCAATCATCATCGTGCGCGGGCGCGATATGGAAGTGCGCGCTTTTTGGAACAGCTGTCGCCACCGCGGCGCAAAAATCTGCCTTGAACAAAAGGGGTCGTCGCCGCGGCTGATGTGTCCCTATCACCAATGGACCTATGGCCTTGATGGCAAGTTGCTGGCGGCCCGCAGCATGGCCGATGATTTTGCGAAGGCAGACCATGGCCTCCATCCGGTCGCGCTCGAGAATATCGGCGGCTTGATTTTCATCTGCATGAGCGACAATCCGCCACCAATCGATCGGGTAAAGGCAGACATTTCCGAGCAGATCGCGGTCTATGATGTCGAAAAGCTCAAGGTCGTGGTGCAGGATGATTATATCGAAGACGCCAATTGGAAACTGGTGATGGAGAATAATCGCGAATGCTATCATTGCGATGTCGGCCATCCCGAACTGATCAGTGTGCTCGGTACTTACGGCTTTGGCAAAGGCCTGCCCGAAGATGGCGATGCGGATATTGTCGACGATAGCAGCTATGATGCCTTGGTCGCGGCCAAGCGGGAAGAGTGGAAGGCGCTCGGCATTGATCGCGATTTGATCGAATTTCCTGATGGCTGGTGGCACCGCGTCGCGCGGTTGGCGCTTGCCAATGGTGCCGTGACGCAGTCGATCGATGGTAAACTAGCCTGCCAGAAACTTATCGGGCCCTTCAAGGAACCTGAAACATCCAGTCTTTCGGTCTGGACGCAGCCCAATAGCTGGCACCATTTCTGCTGTGACCATGTGGTGACTTTTTCGCTAACCCCCGTTTCCGCCGACAAGACGTTGCTGCGTACCAGCTGGCTTGTGCATGAAGATGCGGTTGAGGGCGTGGACTATGATCCCGACCATATCACCGCGCTCTGGCGCGCGACCAATGTCCAGGACGGTCATTTTTCAATGATCAACCACCAGGGAATCAACAATGATGGCTATGTCCCGGGGCCCTATGCCGTCGAGGAAAAGTTGGTCGAGGATTTCAAGGATTTCTATGTCGCTGCGGCGCGATCGGCTTTGAAGGAACTGCGTTGATGGCACCGCTTCCCGCGCATGGATCGGTACGCCTGTCTGCCGGGCAATGGCAGGTGGGCGAACGCCCCGGTGAGCGCATCCGCGCGCTGGTCGATGATCCGCGTGGTTATCGCAGCCTGTTGATGCAGGTTGCCCCGGGCCCATTGGGCGCGCTCCATGCGCATGAAGAGATTGAGCAGATCTATGTGATCGAAGGCGACTTTTTCGATGATGACGCAAGCTATGGCCCCGGCGATTTCTTGCTGCGCATGCCCGGCACGATGCATCGTGCCGGCAGCCGCAACGGTTGCACGATGATGATTGTCTACACTCCCTTGATTGAGAACCCGAAGTGACCCGTTTCAGCGCTTTCAGCCTTTTCGCCAAAGCCCTTGGCGGCCATCAAAGCTGGCCCGAACAATGGCCAGACGCCGCCCCCAAACCCGCTTATGACGCGATCATCGTCGGTGGCGGCGGCCATGGCCTGGGGGCTGCCTATTATCTTGCGAAGAAATACGGGATCACCAATGTGGCCGTCTTGGAAAAGGGCTGGATTGGCGGCGGCAATACCGGGCGCAACACTACCATCATCCGGTCCAATTACCTTTATGATGAAAGCGCGCATCTTTACGACCATGCCGTAAAGCTCTGGGATGGCTTGAGCCAGGAACTGAATTACAACACCATGTATTCAAAGCGCGGTGTGATGATGCTCGCGCATAATGTGCATGATATCCAGAGCTTCAAACGCCATATCCACGCAAACCGGCTTAACGGTGTCGACAATGAATGGCTGACCCCGGAACAGGCCAAGGCCTATTGCCCCGCGCTCAATATCTCACCCGATTCGCGTTATCCTGTTCTTGGTGCGGCCCTGCAGCGCCGCGGCGGCACGGCGCGGCATGATACGGTCGCATGGGGCTATGCCCGTGCAGCGGCAGCGTTGGGCGTCGACATCATTCAGAATTGTGCGGTCACCGGCATCCGCCGCGACGCGAATGGCGCGGTCGAAGGCGTGGAAACCACGCGCGGCTACATCGCTTGCAAGCGAGTTGGCGTGTCGGCAGCTGGCAACACATCGGTGATCATGCAGATGGCGGGCCTCGATTTCCCGCTCGAAAGCTATCCGCTGCAGGCATTGGTATCCGAACCGGTCAAGCCGACCTTTCCCTGCGTCGTCATGTCGAACACCGTACATGCTTATATGAGCCAGTCTGACAAGGGCGAGCTGGTGATTGGCGCGGGTACCGATCAATATGTCAGTTACTCGCAACGCGGTGCGCTGCATATTGTCGAACATACATTGGCGGCGATCTGCGAAATATTCCCGATCTACCGCCGGATGCGCATGCTGCGCACATGGGGCGGTATTGTTGACGTGACACCGGAGCGTTCGCCGGTCCTCGGCAAGACCCCTGTCAAAGGGCTCTATGTCAATTGCGGCTGGGGAACGGGAGGCTTCAAGGCAACACCGGGGGCAGGCGATTTGCTGGCATATACGATGGCCAAGGATGAACCCCATCCAATCAACGCACCCTTCAATCTTGATCGCTTCCGCAACGGGCGGTTGATTGACGAAGCGGCAGCTGCAGCGGTGGCCCACTGATGATCCTGATCCATTGCCCCTATTGCGACGAAAAGCGCGCCGAGATTGAGTTCGCTTATGCTGGCGAAGCGCATATCGCCCGGCCCGTTGATCCCTCCAAATATAGCGATGAGGAGTGGGAGCACTATCTGTTCATCCGCGCCAATCCGCGCGGGCGGCATCATGAACGCTGGCGGCACGCCCATGGCTGCGGACGCTTTTTCAATGCCGTGCGTGACACGGTGACGGACAAGTTTGAAACCACCTATAAAGCAGGGGAGCCACGCCGATGAGTGGCTATCGCTTGGCTAATGGCGGACGGACAGACCGGAGCCAGCCGCTTCAATTTAGTTTCGATGGCAAGAGCTATTCGGGTTTTGCAGGCGATACGCTGGCATCGGCGCTGCTGGCCAACGGCGAGACGCTCTTTGGCCGGTCGTTCAAATATCATCGCCCTCGCGGTCTTTTAGCTGCAGGCAGTGAAGAGCCCAATGCGCTCATTTCTGTTGATCGGGGACCCGGTCGGTTCACCCCCAATCTGCGGGCCACCAATGTCGAAGTGCATGATGGTCTTTCCGCCGTACGCCAGAACCGCTGGCCTTCGCTCAAAACCGATCTGGGCGCGATCAATGACCGGCTGGGGATGTTCTTCCCTGCAGGTTTTTACAACAAGACCTTCATGTGGCCGCGTTCTTTTTGGGACAAGCTTTATGAACCTGCGATCCGGCGTATTGCGGGGCTTGGCGATGCCCCGACCGAAGAGGATCCGGACACCTATTCTGCGACCTATGCCCATAGCGATGTTTTGATCATCGGTGCCGGGCCTGCCGGCATTGATGCTGCGCTCGAAGCTGCGTCGACCAACAAGCGGGTCATGCTTATCGACGAGCAGAGCGAAGCAGGGGGCGGCGCCTTAGCTGACCCGTCGCTTCGGGCGTGGTTGGAGCGCAGCATGAAAGCGCTGAAGGAGGCGACCAATGTCACCATCCTGACCCGGACCACCGCTTTTGGCTATTTTCATGACAATTTCATCGGCGCGGTCGAAAGGCTGACCGATCATCTGCCCGACGCAGGTGATGCGCCGCGCGAAAAGTTGTGGCGGATAAGAGCAGGCGAAGTGATCCTGGCTCAAGGTGCGATTGAGCGGCCCTTGGTGTTCGAAGGCAATGATACGCCCGGAGTGATGCTTTCCTCTGCCGCCAAAGTTTTCGCCAACCGTTATGGCGTCGCGGTCGGTAAATCGGTCGCATTGATGGCTGTGCATGACAGTGGCTGGCATGATGTCTTCGCGTTGGCAAAAGCGGGCGTGGGGATTGCGGCAATCATCGATGTGCGGGCCAACGTCGATCCATCGTTGATCAAGGCTGCTGCCGAACTCGATATTCGGGTAGAGCTTGGCGCTGCCGTGATCGGCGTTGCCGGACGCCATTGCGTCAAAAGCATTGAGGTTGCATCTACCTCTGGTTCAAATCGACAGAAAATCGCCTGTGACGCACTGCTGATGGCAGGCGGTTGGACGCCCAGCGTGCATCTGTGGTCGCACAGCAAGGGCACGCTCAAATGGCGTGATGATCTGGGTGCCTATGTGCCCGATCAGCCCAATGAAAATGTTCGCTGCGTCGGGGCCTGCGCAGGGGCTTGGAATTTCGGCGATGGCGAAGTGATCGATATGTTGCCGACCCCGAAAGACCCGGCACGGATCAAGGCCTTTGTCGACTTCCAGAATGATGTGACCGCCAAGGATATTCATCTTGCCGTGCGCGAAGGGTTCCGCTCGATTGAGCATATCAAGCGCTACACCACCAACGGCATGGCGACCGATCAGGGCAAGACATCCAATCTGAACGGCCTGCAGATTGCATCTTCGGCACTGGCAAAGCCCGTGGTCGATATCGGTCTTACCACCTTTCGTCCGCCCTATACGCCGCAGACTTTTGGGGCGTTGGCGGGTCATGCGAAGGGGCCACTGTTTCAAGCAACGCGGACCACCAATATCGATCGCTGGGCGGAAGAAAATGGCGCAGTCTTCGAACGGGTCGCGCAGTGGCGGCGCGCCCGATACTTTCCGCAAGCCGGCGAGGATATGCACGCAGCGGTCAACCGCGAATGCGTCGCGGTGCGCAACAATGTGGGGATTTTCGATGCCTCGACCTTGGGCAAGATCGAAGTGGTCGGGCCTGATGCGGCCGAGTTTCTCAATCGCATGTACACCAATCCCGGGAAGGCGCTTGAACCCGGGCGATGCCGCTATGGGCTTTTGCTCAAAGAGGATGGTTTTATCACAGATGACGGCGTGTCGGCGCGCCTGGCCACTGACCGCTTCCACCTGACCACGACAACGGGCGGCGCGGCGCGGGTGCTCAACATGATGGAGGATTATCTCCAGACCGAATGGCCTGACCTGAATGTCTGGCTGACCAGCACGACCGAGCAATTTGCGGTGATCGCTTTGCAAGGGCCGATGGCGCGCAAGCTGCTGGAGCCGCTGGTGGAGGGAATTGATCTTTCCGCCGAAGCTTTCCCGCATATGGCGATCCGCGAAGGAACGATCTGCGGAATACCGACCCGCCTGTTCCGCGTGAGCTTCACCGGGGAATTGGGTTTCGAAATCAATGTGCCGACCGCTTATGGCCGCGCGCTTTGGGAACGGCTGATGGCCGAAGGCGCGCAATATGGCATCACGCCCTACGGCACTGAGGCGATGCATGTGCTGCGCGCGGAAAAAGGCTTCATCATTGTCGGACAAGATACCGATGGCACGGTGACGCCGCAGGACGCCGGTCTCGATTGGGCAGTGGGCAAGAAAAAACCGGATTTCGTGGGCAAGCGTTCCCTCGCCCGACCTGATATCGTTGCTGGCGGACGCAAGCAGCTTGTTGGGCTGTTGACTGAAGATCCGAACATCGTTCTGGAGGAAGGCGCACAAATTGTAGCCGACCCCAAACAGGCAATCCCGATGACAATGATCGGTCATGTCACCTCATCCTATTGGAGTGAGGCTCTTGGACGGTCGGTTGCGCTTGCGCTTGTGGCGGGCGGGCACGACAAAATGGGCGAGACGCTTTACATCGCGATGCCGGGCAAAACATATAAGGCTAAGGTCAGCTCAATGGTCTTTTATGATCCTGAAGGAGCGCGGCTCAATGTCTGATCTTTTGACCCGCGCTGAACCGGTGCCGACAGAGCCGTTCGTCACAGCGGATGTGAAAATTAGTCTTGCCCCGCCTATGGCGCGATATTCGCTGCGCGCGCGGCAAGTACAGGCGCTGGAAACCTTGCTCGGTGTGAACATGCCGAAAAAGATTGGCGCGACTGAAGGCGGCATCATCTGCCTTGGTCCGGATGAATGGCTGTTGCGCGGGGCTGCGGGAATGAAGCTTGCCGACGGCAGCGGATTACCAGTCGCAATCACTGACATCAGCGAACGGTCTATCTGCATCACGATTGAAGGCGCCGCAGCTGCGGCCGTGCTGATGGCCGGTTGCCCCCTTGATCTCGATCAGTTCGCAGTCGGCAGGGCGACGCGGACAATTTTTGAGACGGTGGAAATCGTCATCGTTCGCGAGACAGAAAACCGATTCCAGGTCGAAGTCTGGCGCAGCTTTGCGGATTGGCTCTGGACGGCGCTGACAACTGCTGCAAGCCATTGACCAATAAGGGGGGGGAAGATGACTGACTGGGCGAGAAAAATTGATTTGGGGCGCTATGGTCAATCAAACCGCACCTGGTTGGGGATGACGGTCAATCCTGCCGTATTCTTTCCGATTGCCCTGATTTCGCTCTCCGTCATCCTATTCAGCGTTATCGCGCCGCAGTCTTCGGCCGATCTGTTTTCTTGGTTGCGGGCATCGGCGGTATCGCAGTTCAACTGGTTTCTGCTGACGGTTGGAAATCTTGTCCTTCTGTTTTGCATCGTAGTTGCGCTTTCGCCGCTTGGGAAAATCCGGCTTGGCGGCAAAGATGCAGCGCCGGAATATTCCCGAGTGGCTTGGTTTTCGATGCTTTTCGGGGCGGGCATGGGCATAGGGCTCGTTTTTTACGGCGTCGGTGAACCGGTCACGCATTTCACCTCTTCATTGGCCGGTGGCCCGGCTGCACCTCTGGGTGGTGCTGCCGGCGACATTGATGGTGCACGGACCATGGCAATGGCTGCAACGGTCTATAATTGGGCCCTCCATCCTTGGGCTATTTACGCCATTGTAGGCTTGGCGCTCGCTGTATTTTCCTTTGATTTCAAAATGCCCTTGTCGCTTCGCTCGGCCTTTTATCCTTTGATCGGCACACGGGTTTGGGGACGTGCGGGCGATGTGATTGACGTGCTTGCAGTGTTCGCCACACTTTTCGGTCTCGCTTCGTCACTGGGGTTGGGCGCGAGCCAAGCGATGGCTGGTATTACCTATCTTTATGGCATTCCCAACTCGACGCTGGCGATTATCGCATTGATTGCGATCATGGCCTTGGTAACATTTTTCTCGGTACGCGGCGGAATTGACAAAGGCATTCGCTTCCTGAGCGAAGTCAATATGTGGGTCGCCCTTGGCCTTATCATCTTCTTGCTGGCTACGGGTGCAACCATGGTTTTGCTCGGCGATATCTACCGGAACCTTGTCGCCTATATTCAGTTGCTGCCGGCCTTCTCCAATATCTTTGGTCGTAATGATACAGGCTTTTATAACGACTGGACCGCCTATTATTGGACGTGGTGGATCAGCTGGTCTCCCTTTGTCGGACTGTTCATGGCGCGTATCTCGATTGGCCGCACCGTGCGTGAATTTTTGGCAGGGGCGTTAATCGCGCCGACACTGCTGTGCGTTCTGTGGCTAACGGTTTTCGGGGACGGAAGCATCGCGCAGATCGTGTCGGGTAAGCTGCCCGATTTGGCAAAGGCGCCGCTTGATACACAATTATTCCTGCTTCTGGGATCGTTGCCATGGGCAAATATTACGTCCTTCGTTGCGATCTGCCTGATCCTAATTTTCTTCATCACAGGCTGGGATTCGGGCACGTTGGTCATTGATACTATGACATCGGGCGGCCGCACGGATACCCCGCTGCGACAAAAGGTTTTCTGGCTTTTCGCCGTCGGGGGTATCGCGGTGGTGTTGCTGGTCTCTGGCGGACTGATTTCCTTGCAGGCGGCGGCGATTGCCTCTGGATTGCCGCTGGCCTTTGTATTGTTACTGATATGTGCCGGCACGCTTAAGGGGCTGTTGGCGCTCCACCGCGGCGGCCAAGATGGCTGATACTGGCAGCTGCGATTATATCATCGTTGGTGCCGGTTCTGCAGGATGTGTTCTGGCCGACAGGCTGAGCGCGGACGGGCAGCATAAGGTCGTCCTCCTTGAATATGGCGGAAGTGATCGATCGGTTTTTATCCAGATGCCTGCGGCACTGGCCTATCCGATGAACACCAAGCGTTGGAATTGGGGTTATGAAAGCGAGCCCGAGCCGCATCTGAACGGCCGCCGATTAAACTGCCCGCGTGGCAAAGGATTGGGTGGTTCGTCCTCGATCAACGGGCTGGTCTATGTCCGTGGTAATGCGCTCGATTTTGAACGGTGGAAGGATGATGAAGGGGCGCGCGGTTGGGGTTATGCCGATGTCCTGCCTTATTTCAAACGCGCAGAGGGCAGGGCAGAGGGCGGCGATCATTATCGCGGCGAAGATGGGCCGCTTTCGACCAGCTATGGCTCACTCAAAAATCCACTGCACCAGGCATGGTTCGATGCGGCACAGCAGGCCGGATATGAACTAACCGAAGACTATAACGGATTCCGGCAAGAGGGCTTTGGCCGGATGGATATGACCACACGAGATGGCACGCGCTGCTCGACCGCCAAAGCCTATCTCTATGGTGCGCGCAAACGGTCCAATCTGCGGGTCATCGAAAAAGCGCTGGCAACGCGCATCCTTTTTGAAGGCAAGCGTGCGGTTGGCGTTGAATATGAACGCAGCGGCCAGCGGCATCAGATTCGCGCAACCCGCGAAGTCATTCTGTCCGGCGGTCCGATCAATTCTGTGCAGTTGCTCAAGATTTCGGGCATTGGTCCGGCAGAGGAGTTGCGTCAGCACGGTATCAAGCTGATAGCCGACCGTCCGGGTGTCGGCGCAAACCTGCAGGACCATCTTGAATTCTATTTTCAAATGGCCTGCACCCAGCCGATCACGCTTTATGGCAAGGCAAACCTTCTCGGCAAAGCGATGGTGGGCGCGCAATGGCTGTTCCTGCGGTCGGGCGAAGGTGCGTCCAACCAGTTTGAAAGCTGCGGATTTATCCGCAGCCGCGCCGGGATCAAATATCCCGACATTCAATATCATTTCTTTCC
>JACCDV010252555.1_pt1 | contig 10861 bp, 8 predicted proteins | sample 7446131 | NCBI WGS metagenome assembly JACCDV01 (sample SAMN15323448, study PRJNA562643) | freshwater metagenome | isolation source: river surface water | place: USA:Blue River Watershed | collected 2017-08-17
ACGAGATCGCGATATGACACCCCAATTGACAAAAATTCGTGGACTAAAACCTGACGCAATTTTGGTGGTCGGTTATGTGGAACCCGCAGCTTTTGTTTATCGTCAAGCAGTGGAGCTGGGACTCAATGTCCCGCGTTATGGATTTACTAGCGGCAGCGAAGAGCAGTTCCTGAAGGTGGTATCGAGCGCCCAAATGGAAGGCGTTTGGGACCTGCGACCAACAGAGTTGACGATCGAAGCTTTGGGGCCACAGGCCAAAGCTTATGACGCGAATTACAGAAAAAAATTCAATCAATCGCCTACACCTAGTTCGCCATATGCCTATGACCAGGTTTATGTGCTGAAAAATGCCATCGAACGCGCTGGAAGTGCCAAGGATGCGAAGAAAGTTGCTGAAGCAATTCGTACCTTGCCTGTCCCAAAGGAGGCCGTCATGAAATACATGGCTAACGATGGTAATGCGATGTTCGATCAGAACGGGCAAGCTTACACATCAAATGGCGCTTTCCAGTGGAAGCAGGGAAAGTGGGTGTTTGTGTCCGAACTACCATCTGATAACAAAGCTTATTCACAGTTTTTACGCAGCATCCGCAAATAAGTCTTGAACTTACTTGACCTATCCCGCGACTCATTTACTCACAGAGTCGCGGGGTTTCAACCGCCCTCAGCTGGCATATCCATACGGTGAAATGCAATGAATGAATTTTTGCAACAAATATTCAATGGATTGGCCATTGGTTCTGTCTATACGTTGGTGGCTCTTGGTCTGACAGTCGTTTTTGGAATTTTAGGGATCGCACATTTTGCGCATGGCTCATTGGCCATGTTTGGAGGCTACTTAACGTTCGTATTTTGCAATTCGATGGGCATATCTTTTTTCGCCAGCATAGCCATGGCCATGCCAGTTGGTGCTGTGATAGGCATGCTTATCGAGCGCTTAGCATATCGACCGGTACGTGATGCACCTCATATCAATGCCTTCATCATTGCTTTGGGTTTGACAATGATGCTAGAAGGTGGGAATTTACTTTTATTTGGAGCAGATCAGGTGATCATTCAAACGCCATACCAGCAGGTGTTTGATTTTGGAGGAATTTTCGTTGCGCAGTTAAGAATGGTTGTGATCGTGACAGCAGTCGTTTTGGTCACGGTCGTGATGCTTCTGCTCTTGAAAACGAAAACTGGAAAGTCTGTTCGTGCAGTGGCGCAAAACCGGCATGCGGCGGTGTTGATGGGCGTGATTGTGAATTTTGTCTCGTCTGTTGTATTTGCTATGTCTTCTGCCTTAGGGGTAGCAGCAGGTGCGCTTATTGGCGCTTTGTTAGCTCTTGCGCCTGGCGTAGGTGAAAGTTTCGCAGTCAAAGGTTTCGCGGTCTTGATATTGGGTGGACTTGGATCATTGCCAGGCGCTATTTTGGGCGGTTTAGTTTTGGGTGTCAGCGAGTCCTTAGCTGCAGGCTTTTTATCGTCTGCTTACAAGGATGTGATCTCCTTCTTGATCATGATCTTGGTCTTGTTAGTAATGCCACAAGGCTTGATGGGGAAAAAATGAGACGCCTTATCACTCATCCTTTGATTTTCAGTCTGATCCTTGTTGGAGCAGCTTTGGCTATGCCGCATGGGTTTAAATCCCCCTACTATGTTCATTTGATGATCTTGGCATTGATTTGGATTGTGCTTGCGCAAGGTCAAAATTTAACGCAGGGATTTGTAGGATATGTGTCGATCGCGCAAGCGGGCTTTATGGGCATAGGCGCCTATATTTCAACGCTATTGACCATTAACTATGGTGTTTCAGTTTGGGCAACGCTTGTGATTGCGCCTTTGCTCACTGGTTTGATGGCAATCGTTGCAGGCTACCCTAGCCTACGCGTCAAGGGGCACTACTTTTCAATTGTCACGTTAGCTTACAACATGGTCATCTTCATTGTGCTGATGACGTTTCGTGCCCTTACTGGAGGCGAAGCAGGCATACCCGATGTGCCACGCCCAAGTGAGTTGACACTTTTTGGCTATGTCTTCAGTTTCGAAGGACGCAGCAATCTCAACTATTACGCTCTTGCTTTGTCAGCAGCAGTTTTGGCCACTACCTGTTGCGCCTTGGTTCTGCACTCTCGTGCAGGCAGGGTCATGTTGGCAATACGCCAAAACGAAGACCTTGCGGAAGCCATGGGCGTCATTACTTCACGCTACAAGTTGTTTGCGTTTGTCATGAGTTCGATTTTGGCTGGTTTGGCAGGGACTCTTTACGCACATTACATAGGCTTTTTAAATCCTGAACCTTTTGGCGTTGATCAATCTCTCAACATTATTTTGGCAGTCATTTTGGGCGGTAGCGGAACGCTAACGGGCCCCATTGTTGGCGCAGTATCGGTCACATTTTTGCCTGAGATTTTAAGGTTTGCTGATAGTTTTCGCCTCATCACATATGGATTGATTTTGGTGGTGGCGACTATCTTCTTGCCGAAAGGACTTGTGCCATTGGTTGCCTCTGCTTGGCGGTGGTTACGTGCAAGCCAATCCATCTCAGGTGATAACAAGCCGACTAGTAAGGCATGAAGAAATGACCTCAGGCGCAGAAGATCTGTCCAAACGTGCAGATAGCTTTATCGAAAAAGCGGATCAATTTGCCCAACGACACCTAGCACCGAATGCAGCTCAATGGGGAAAGGGTATTTTCGACCGACAAGCTTTGTTCGAGCCTGCAGGTGCCGCAGGACTGTTGAGCCTACAAGTGCCGCCTGAATTCGGCGGATTAGGTTTGTCATTCGGTGACAAAGTCAAAGCTCTGCAAAAGCTCGCACAAGTTGATTTCAGTGCTGCGATGGGATTGGTGAATTCACACAACGTTGCGGCGCAGTTGGTACAGGCATCACCACATGCGTTGTCACCACTTTATGTCAGTCACTTGATGCGAGGCAGCTTCGTTGCATGCACTGCACTGACTGAACCTGGCGCTGGTTCAGATTTGGGTCAAATTCAAACGACTGCCATTCGAAATGGCGACGGATGGTTGCTCAACGGAACTAAAACTTGGATCATCAATGCCGCACATGCGGATGGCGTCGTGGTTTACGCCCAAACCCAAGAAGGTTCAGGCGTGAAAGGAATTGCAGCATTTTTTATCCGCGCTGACTCTCCAGGTTTCGAACGTATTGCCGTTGCTACCAGCAGTGCTCTCAGTAGCATGGGTGTTGGTGGGTTTCGAATGACGAATCTGTATTGCGAAGCCTCTCACCTCGTGTATGAACCAGGGGAAGCGTTTTCAGACATCATGCGTGCTATCAACCGTGCGCGCACCTATGTTGCAGCAATGTGCTGCGCAATGGTGTCGCAAGCTTTGACAGATGTGAGCGTGTACGGTCGTGAGCGATCCGCATTTGGTCGGTCTCTGAATCAGCATCAGGGCTGGCGATGGCAGATTGCACAAGCAGCAACAGCATTACAAGCCGGTGAACTCTTGGTGAGAGAGGCGTGTGACCTCATTGACAAGGGTTGCGAGGTTCAGATTGCTGCGGCTCAAGCCAAACTTTATGCAACCAGCATGGCTCAGACTCATTTGGGGTCGCTACTGCACGCTATGGGTGCCGAAGGATTTTTAGATCGCTATGCCTTTTTAAGGCATCTCACTGCAGCTCACACAGCTTCATTAGCCGACGGATCAACAGCGATGCTGCTTGAACGTTTGGCAATTGAATTTCGTCCCAAACCAGGAGCAATCTAAATGCGCGTCTTTCAAATTGAGGGTGAATGGGGAATTGATCACCTGAAAATTTCCCATCGCCCTGAGCCGATAGCAAAGGATGGTGAAGTCTTGGTGAAGATGCGTGCCTCCTCGCTCAATTACCGCGACCTCGTCGTTCCTGAGCGCGGCTATGGCAGTTACACCGGTCAATTACCGCTGATTCCCATCTCTGATGGCGTTGGGGAAGTTGTCGATGTCGGAGCGGGCGTCACGCGTGTTCGGATAGGCGATCGAGTCTGCCCTACTTACTTTCAGGGCTGGATCGGGGGCGAACCAGATTTGCAAAGACTCACCCGATCTCTGGGAGGCCCTATTGATGGGACCATGACGGAAGTGATGTGTCTTTCTGAACAAGGCGTGGTACCAGTCCCAGACTACCTGAGCGATATCCAAGCGGCTAGTCTTCCTTGCGCCGCATTGACTGCCTGGAGTGCTGTGGTCACTTACGGTCATGTCAAGGCGGGCGATCGCGTGTTGGTGCAAGGATGCGGCGGCGTTGCTTTGTTTGCGCTTCAGTTCGCGAAAAGTTTAGGGGCACATGTCACCGTCATCAGCTCAAGCGAAGATCGTATGAATCGTGCAAGCGCTCTGGGGGCTGATGCCGTGATCAATTACCGTGAACAACCAGAATGGGCCAAAGCGACTCGCGAGATTACACAAGGGCGTGGTTACGATTTGATTTTGGAATTGGGTGGTGAAAAAACACTTCCGCAATCTCTTCGTTGCATTCGTCCAGGCGGTACTTTAGCGATGATTGGCATCTTGTCAGGAAGCAGTCTCAACACCTCCCTGGGCCACATCATCACCCGTCAAGTTCGACTGCAAGGCGTGACCGTTGGGCACCGAGATGGTTTGGAGGCCATGTTGCGAGCCATGGAACAGCACAAGATTGTGCCCGTGACCGATAAGGTATTTGCATTCGATGAGCTCAAAGAAGCCATGGCCTATTTGAGAAGCGGGGCACAGTTTGGCAAAGTCTGTATTGCCCATTGAACATGGGGGTCCGATGTTAATTCCCATTCAACCCGTAACCGTCGATCCTGAAAAAGTTGCATTTCAAATGTGCGAAAGTGGTGAGCAAGTCACATTTGCACAACTCGAAGACCGAGCCAACCAAGTTGCTCGTTTGGTATCAGATCTAGGCATTCTTCCAGGCGACCACGTGGCCGTGCTGATGAATAACTGTCGTGAATTATTGGAACTTTGCTTTGGCTTGGATCGAAGCGGTGTTTATTACACGCTGATCAATACTCGACTGACGACCGACGAGATGGATTACATCATCCGGGACTGTGGTGCACGCTTGTTTGTTTATTCGGCAACATTGGACTCTATTGATCAAGACTTTTTCTCCAAACTACCCAGTACGCTGAAGTGCATGCGTGTTGGCGTAAGTACTGAACCAATGATTCACGGGGATTGGGTTTTTGAGTGCTCGAAAAAATCGACATCGGCCATCACACAACCTTTGCAAGGCAGTGACATGCTTTACTCGTCAGGTACCACTGGCCGTCCCAAAGGAGTGTTGTGGCCCCTGCCCAAGACACCCGCAGGGCAACAAACCATGTTAGTAACATTGTTGTCACCACTGTTTGGCTACGACGCCGACAGTCGTTACTTGTCTACCGCACCGCTTTACCATGCTGCACCGCTTCGTCACAGTATGACGGTAATCAAAATGGGGGGGACCGTGATTGTCATGGAGCGTTTTGATGCACTGCTGGCTCTGCAGACAATTGAGCGATTTCGCATCACCCACAGCCAATGGGTGCCCACCATGTTTGTACGATTGCTCAAGCTTGACCAAGCGATACGTGAAAAATTTGATCTCTCATCCATGGAAATGGCTGTGCACGCTGCCGCACCTTGTCCTGTTGACGTGAAAGAACAAATGATGAATTGGTGGGGACCCATCGTGCACGAATACTATGCGGGCACCGAAAACAATGGTTTTTGTAGCATCACGCCTGCGGAGTGGTTACAGCACAAAGGATCGGTGGGGCGCGCCTCACAAGGAAAATTGCACATTTGTGATGAAGAAGGTGTGCCTTTGGAAGTTGGTCAGACGGGGGTGGTGTACTTTTCGGATGGCCCCCAGTTCACCTACCACAATGATCCCGCTAGCACCGCACAAACACGCAACTCTCTGGGCTGGACGACCCTCGGCGACATTGGCTATCTAGATGAGCAAGGCTACCTGTATTTGCTGGACCGAAAAGCCTTCATGATCATCAGTGGGGGAGTCAACATTTACCCTCAAGAAATTGAAAACGTACTGCTGCAACACCCGAAAGTGATGGACGCTGCTGTTGTCGGCGTTCCCAACGTGGATTGGGGCGAGGAAGTGAAAGCCGTTGTACAGCCAGTGAATGCAGGCGAAGTTGGTCCAGCATTGGTTGAAGAGCTACAGGCTTTTTGTCGTGAAAAATTAGCAGACTTCAAATGCCCGCGGTCAATAGATTTCGACTTGGAGCTCCCGCGTTTGCCAACTGGGAAGCTATACAAAAAATTAGTCAAACAACGCTACTGGCCGCAATAAGCCTTGGTAAAAATCAAATGCCAGTCGGAGAAACTTACGTGTCAGAAAACCACATCAGCCATGCTAAATCGCGTCACAGCAGGGGTGGCAATCGCGCTGCAACACGCACAGATACACGCAAAGCTTTGGTTTGGTGCGGAACTGAACTATTAACCGAGCGCGGGTTTCAAATCACGGGTATCGATGAAGTGCTCAAGCGCGTGGGCGTACCCAAGGGCTCTTTCTACCATTACTTTAAAAGTAAAGATGATTTTGGACATGCCGTCATCGACAACTACGAAGCGTATTACGCTAAAAAAATGGATCGAATTTTTGGTGACTCTTCGCAATCACCGCTGCAGAGATTGGAGAACTTCACCCTGAATGCCAAAAGTGGCATGGTGAAGTTTGACTTCAAGAGAGGTTGTCTTATCGGCAATCTTGGTCAAGAACTTGCTGCCCTCGACACGCAGTTTCGTGAACGGCTTGAAGGGGTATTGGTGTCTTGGGAGAAACGTGTTTCAGACTGCCTGAGTGAAGCCATCGAGATCGGAGAGCTGGCACCGGGTCAAGACCCCCAATCACTATCGCGTTTTTTCTGGGTCGGTTGGGAGGGCGCCATTTTGCGGTCAAAACTTATGCGCAGTTTGGAGCCGATTGACCAATTCACATCCATCTTCTTTAGATCTGTATTGATTCGTTAATTTTCAAACATGTCCACACACCTTCATAGAAGATCCGGTCAATTCATTCTCGCGCTCGACCAAGGCACCAGCTCTAGCAGGGCTTTGGTCTTTGACCACCAAGGCGAAGTCATAGCTCAGGCACAAAAACAGTTGACGCAACATTTTCCAAAACCAGGGTGGGTAGAACACGACGCATTGGAAATTTGGCAAAGCCAACTCAGTGTGGCTCGAACTGTCATTGATCAAATTGGCTCAGCGGGCTCCATCATTTCATTGGGGATTACCAACCAGAGAGAAACAACCGTCATATGGCATCGAAAAACGGGTCAGCCGATTCACCGAGCATTGGTCTGGCAAGACCGGCGAACGGCTTCCGCATGCGATCAGCTGCGCTCAGCAGGCTACGCAGGCATGATTCAAGCTAAGACAGGCTTGGTTTTAGATGCTTATTTCAGCGCTAGCAAGGTTGCTTGGTTACTTGACCATGTCACGGGCGCACGCTCAATGGCAGAAGCTGGTGAACTGGCTTTTGGCACGATAGACAGTTGGTTGCTTTGGAATCTCACACGAGGTGAAGCCAGCGAAAGCAATCACCTTGCCTTGCATGCCACAGACGTTTCTAACGCTTCGCGAACCATGCTGTGGAACATCCATGAAGGTGATTGGGATGACGAGCTGCTTGAGCTTTTTCGAATTCCTCGCGCGCTTTTGCCTAAAGTTCTTCCCAGCAGTGGAGAGTTTGGGCCGGCCCGCCAACTAGGTGGCATACCGATTACAGGTATGGCAGGAGACCAACAAGCGGCTGCGTTCGGTCAAGCTTGCTGGCACCCGGGCATGGTCAAAAATACCTATGGAACGGGTTGTTTTTTGCTTTGTAACACGGGGCAACAACCCGTGTCATCTCAACATCATTTGCTCAGCAGCGCCGCTTGGAAGTTAAGTCCGTCGCAAATGAACCCCATTGAATACTGCCTTGAGGGCAGTGTTTTCATGGCTGGGGCCATCGTGCAATGGCTGCGTGACGAATTAGGCATCATCTCGCAATCACATGATGTTGAAACTTTGGCTGGCAGTGTGCCAGACAACGGCGGAGTCATGTTGGTGCCTGCTTACACGGGATTGGGAGCTCCATATTGGGATGCGTCTGCGCGGGGCACCCTGCTTGGTTTAACTAGGGGCAGTAACAAAGGTCATATCGCACGCGCTGCACTAGAAGGCATTGCGCACCAAGTCTGTGATGTTTTGAATGCCATGTCAGCAGACTTGTCAACACAATCTGGCTTTGAAATTTTGGAGCTGCGTGTAGATGGTGGCGCAAGCCAAAATAATCTTTTGCTCCAAACACAAGCTAATTTACTGCAGATTCCTGTGGTACGCCCACAGATCACTGAGACAACAGCCTTGGGAGCGGCTTACCTTGCAGGCCTGGCAGTGGGCATTTGGCAAGATCAAAATGAGTTGACGCAATTTTGGAAAACCGATCGCCGCTTCGATCCAGAGCCAGGCAGTGCCTCGTGGCGTCGCAACGAGCGAGAGCGCTGGGCTGTCGCGATAGAAAAGTCACGAGGCTGGGGGTAAATGCACCCATCAAATAAACACAACGAAGCGGGCAGCACGCAAGGATTGAGTCGCGACCGCACTTGGCAAGCATTGCATGAACAACCCACATGGGATATTTGTGTTGTTGGCGGTGGCGCAACCGGATTAGGTACAGCACTGGACGCAGCGGCTAGGGGTTTCAGCGTTGTGTTGGCAGAGGCTGAGGACTTTGCCAGCGGCGCAAGTTCTCGTTCTTCAAAAATGTTGCATGGCGGTGTGCGCTACCTTCAACAACTTGATTTTGCCCTCGTCAAGGAGGCGCTGCAAGAACGCGCCACTGTGCTGGCGAACGCTCCGCACGTGACCCGGGTTTTGCCCTTTGTCATTCCCTGTGAAACCCTAGCGCATACCGCTTTTTACGGTAGTGGACTCAAGCTTTATGACCTGTTGGCTGGAAGACATAGTGTGGGCAGCTCTCATTACATCTCATCGGGGGATATCTATTCGCAGGCAAGCGCTTTAAAAGCCAGCGCACACGGCATTCAATACTTTGATGGGCTTTTTGACGATGCTCGTTTGGCGCAATCCATCGCGCGAAGCGCTAGGCAGCGCGGTGCAGTATTAATGAATTACTGCCGTGCTGAAATGAGTGGACGAGCCGATGACGGTGCTGATGTGATCCTTCTTACCCGAAAAGAAAACTCAGAACAGCACACCTTACGTGCCCGATGCACTATTTTTGCGACTGGCGCTTGGAGTGGGGAGCGCGTTGCTGTTGCACGAGGCAGTCACATTGTTTTGAAGGATATCGGCCTCTCCAGTGGTGTCTTGCTTCCTAAAACCTCGGATGGCCGCGTACTCTACATGCTGCCTTGGCTTGGCCACACCTTGATTGGAACGACCGACATCGGTGTCAACCATCCGGACTACAGTGACACAGCTCCGCAAGTTGACATTGATTGGATACTGCGAACGGCCAATCAAGCCCTGCATAAACCACTCGATGCAACGCAAATCACAGCAAGTTTTGTGGGTTACCGCCCGCTGGTTAGAACACCAGGGGCAGGCAAAAACTCATCGCAATTTTCACGCGCTCATCTTGTTGAACGCGTATCGGAGCGCAAGTTACGTGTGGTTGGAGGCAAGTGGACCACCTACCGTCGCATGGCCCAAGATGCATTGGATGCAGCGATCTGGCATGGCATTTTGCCTAAAGGCAAACCATGCAGCACCGATCAACTTACTCTCAGCCCCAACCCCTTGCTAGACAATGCTTGGGTTACCCAAGGTCAATGGCGTGACGAACAAATACAAGAAATCGTTAGAAATGCCGTGCAAGAGGAAGCTGCCTGCAACGCTGACGACATCCTCTATCGTCGCTTACGCACTGGCTTCACAGACCAATCAGTGGCTCACATTTTGCGACCCAAAATCGAACAGTGGTTAAAGACATTTTGAGAATGCGAGAAAGAGCGCAAACTACAAAATCTTGTAAGCAGACTTCATGACCTTACGAACCAACTGGGGAACCTCTCCAGCTTTAAACAAGGTGGCCGCGAATGAAAACTGCGTTCTAACCACTGCGCGCTCATGGCTGAATGTCTTGAATCCATAGTGGCCGTGCGCGTTACCCATACCGGAGTTATTGATGCCCCCAAAGGGCAAGTTACCGTGAAGGAACTGGATCAGTGCGTGATTCACGCAGGCGCCACCTGAAACTGTCTTGCTCAGAACCCTGTCGATGTTTGCGTTGTTACGGCTATAGATGTAAAGCGCTAGAGGCTTTTGTCCTTCGTTGATGTGTGCAATCACCTCATCAAGGTTGCTGTAGCCAATCACTGGAAGCAACGGACCAAAAATCTCTTCATCCATGATGCGTGCGTTTTGCGGCACTTGGTCAAGCAAGGTCGGCTGTACGAAGCAATCGTCTTGACTTGAACCACCCCCCGTGAGCACACGAGCGCCATTGGCCTGCGCATCATCAAGAAGCGTCTTTATACGCGCGGTGTGACGTGCATTCACGATATGCGCAAGGTGACTGCTGTTTTTTTGCTCACCCATCGTTGCGCCATAGGCTTTTGTGAGTTGTTCACGGCAGCATTCAACCCACTTTTCCTTGACGCTTTCATGCACGAAAACGTAGTCTGGCGCGATACAGGTTTGACCTGCGTTAGCAAACTTGGCCCACATCACATTGATAGCAGCGAGCTTCAGGTTGGCGGTTTCATCGATGATGGTAGGGCTCTTGCCGCCTAGCTCCAGGGTTACGCTCGTCAAATTCTTAGCTGCCGCCCCCATGACGTACTTTCCAATGGTTGGGCTACCCGTGAAGAAGATGTGATCAAACGGCAATTCCAATAGGGCCTGAGAAAC
>JACCDV010446756.1_pt1 | contig 10861 bp, 8 predicted proteins | sample 7446131 | NCBI WGS metagenome assembly JACCDV01 (sample SAMN15323448, study PRJNA562643) | freshwater metagenome | isolation source: river surface water | place: USA:Blue River Watershed | collected 2017-08-17
CCAAAATCGAGTCACACGACAGGCCAACTCATTCATGTGGATGGGGGCTATGTACATTTAGATCGAGCATTATGATAAATTATGATCGTATTGAAAGTCCGGGATTATTGGTCAATCCTGACATCGTCAAAAAGAACATCCAGTGGGTGCTGAATCAGGTAGATAACGATCCCAACCGATTAAGGCCTCATATTAAGACGCATAAAACACGCGAGGTCAACCAATTATTGATGGCCGCTGGTGTTTATAAGTTTAAAGCGGCGACCATCGCAGAGGCAGAACTTTTGGCATTAGATAAGGCCAAAGATGTGTTGCTGTCCATGCAACCCACAGGAACAACACTTGCTCGTTTTATCGAATTAGTTGAAAAATACACTGAAACCTCATTTGCTTGTTTATTGGATGATATCGAAGCAGCCAATAATTTGAATACTGTTGCAAGTTCCCAACGCGTTTTTGTGGATTTAAACATGGGAATGAACCGAACAGGTATTAAATCGGAAGACGCTTTGCCTTTAATCGAATACATTCAACAATCCGCCAATCTTAAATTGGCTGGATTACATGCCTACGATGGTCATATTCGGGATTTGAATTTAGCGGATCGAAAAAAGCATGTCGAAACGGATTTTGTTTCTTTTCATGAATTGCGGAAAAATATCTCATCAAATCTAGAACTCGTAGTTGGCGGAACACCCAGCTTTTTAGTGCATCATTCGAATCCCCAATACGTTTGTAGCCCAGGTACCTTCGTCTTTTTTGATACGGGTTATGCCAAACTGTACCCTGAGAATAGTCTAGAGTTAGCCGTTCAAGTTATTGGACGTATCATTTCTATTCCTACGAACCATACCATATCGATCGATGTAGGACATAAATCCGTCGCACCAGAAAATGGTATTGATAACCGATTACAATTCATTGATCATCCAGATTGGAAATTAATGAGCCAGAGTGAAGAACATGGCATTGTAGAGGTAGGGGATAGTTCAACCTTTAAAATAGGGGATGTCGTGCGCATGTATCCCTATCACATTTGCCCAACGGTTGCCTTGCATCAATACCTTCAATTAGCCGATGGATCACATTGGGATGTGATTGCCAGAAATCGTAAAATCACTGTTTAAATGTTTTTAATCGACGCACATTTAGATTTAAGCATGAATGCCTTGGAATGGAACCGCGATTTGCGATCATCCATTCAAGAGATTAATGCGCGTGAAAAACATTTAACGGATAAACCCGATCGAGGCCTTGCCACAGTCTCTTTAGAAGAATTACGAAAAGGGAATATTGGATTAGTGGTAGCTACGCAAATTGCACGGTATGTTGACCGAAATAATCCATTACCCGGTTGGCATTCCCCAGAACAAGCCTGGGCACAAACCCAAGGCCAATTAGCGTATTACAAAGCATTGGAACGAAGTGGCGACCTTCGTCCTATACGGAATCTACCAGAACTCTACCAGCATTTGGAGACATGGCCTGCCGACCAGTATACCATTGGTTATATACTTAGTTTGGAAGGCGCAGATTCTATTGTTTCCTTGGAATACTTGGAAATTGCCCATGAATCTGGCTTGCGTGCGCTTGGCCCAGCCCATTACGGACCAGGCAGGTATGCACAAGGAACAAATGCAACAGGAGGACTAGGCCCACAAGGACGTGATTTGTTGCGAAAAATGAAGGAATTAAACATCATCTTGGATGCAACACACCTTTGCGATGATAGTTTTGAGGAAGCCATGGAGCATTTCGATGGGCATGTTTGGGCAAGCCATCACAATTGTCGGGCCCTCGTAAACCACAATCGGCAGTTTTCCGACGAGCAATTCAAGCTTTTAATCAATCGCGGAGCGGTCATCGGAATGCCATTAGACGCTTGGATGATGGTTCCGGGTTGGGAAAGAGGAAAATCGACACCCCAATCGATGGGCGTAACTTTGAATACAATGATTGATCACCTAACGCATATCTGCGAATTAGCCGGAAATACGAATCATGTGGGCTTGGGAACCGATTTAGATGGTGGATTCGGGAAAGAACAGTGTCCGTCTGACATAGAAACGATAGCTGACTTAAAGAAAATCCCCGACTTATTACATCAAAGAGGCTTTTCGAGTGATGACATCAAAAAGATTTGTCACCAGAATTGGTTAAATTTTTTGGAGCGCGCCTGGCTTTAATGCTGGGGAGGAGGGCTGATGGATGTCCAACCGCCGTCTACCACCAAGGTTTGGCCGGTAATATGCTTGGCTTCCTCCGACAAGAAGAACAGACAAGTAGAAGCGATATCACCCACCTCAGCGGCTTTTCCTAATGGGGTAATGGCAGCCCAATCTGACTGATAATCTGTAATTTGCAATGTTCGCTCCGTAATGGTCGCACCCGGAGAAACCGCATTGATTCGTATTTGATAAGGCGATAAATCAATCACCAAATTCTTAACCAATTGATTTAATGCTGCTTTTGTCATACCATAGGCTGCCAAATCGGGATGAGCCTGATGTCCTGTGACCGATGACATAATGACAATCGATCCGGGAAGCAGATTTTCCTTTAAATAGCGTGCAATTAACTGTGTTAAGAAAAAGGTTCCCGTTATGTTTACACGAAGAATCTGTTCCATGGACGCCTGTGAATAATTCCAAAAATCCCCGAAAGTCGTAATCCCTGCATTACAAATTACGCCGGCCAGGTCACCTGGACTTGAATGGATTACCTTCAGTAATTCTGTACGGAAAGATTCCGAAGAGGCATCCGCCACGATGCCAATGAATTGATGTAAACCAGCAGAATTTAATTGGGTCTTAGCCTGATTAAAAACCTGCTCATCCACATCATTCCAAATGACAAAGTTACCATGGGCCAACAAGCGTTTGACCAATTCAAAGCCAATTCCTTGGCCAGCCCCGGTAACTACATATTTCTTCATTAGTGGGAATCTCTCGTTACAACCGAACCCGAACCACCTTTTAAGAAGTCGAAATCGGCTCCTTGGTCTGCTTGTTCCACATGATCAATAAATAAACCTACATAGCCCCGCGGCATGGAAGGAGGCGTGAAGGGTTGCTCAATTTTTCGCTTGGCCAATTCCTCCTCACTTACTTCCCAGTGGATAGACCGGCTTTCCACGTCTAAACTAATATAATCACCATTTTGAACCCAATTCAACGGACCACCCGCGGCGGATTCCGGCGACACGTGCAAGATTACTGTACCAAAACCGGTACCACTCATCCGTCCATCCGAAATACGCACCATGTCCTTCACACCCTTTTCCAAAAGTTTTTTCGGAATACCCATGTTGCCCACTTCCGCCATACCAGGATAGCCTTTGGGTCCTACATTTTTTAGGACCATAACCGAAGTCTCATCAATTTCTAATTCTGGCGTATCAATGCGCGCATGGTAATCCTCAATATTTTCAAAAACAACTGCTTTTCCGCGGTGTTTAAAAAGTTCTGGTGATGCCGCTGAGGGCTTCAACACAGCTCCCTGAGGAGCTAAATTTCCACGGACAACCGCAATACCCGAGTCAGGTTTAAATGGCTCATCAAAACTCGAAATGATATTCGGATCATAAATAGGGGTATCCGTAATATTTTCTCCGACGGTCTTACCATTTACCGTAATACTCGAAGTATGTAAATGTTCCTTCATCTGATTCATCAAAGCAGGCAAACCACCGGCATAATACAAATCCTCCATGAAATGCGCGCCAGAAGGTTGAATATTGGCCAACAAAGGAATATTCAAAGAAAACTTATCGAAATCATCTAAATGCAAATCAACGCCAATACGACCTGCGATTGCCAATAGGTGAATTACAAAATTTGTTGACCCACCAGTCGCTGCATTCACTCGAATCGCATTTTCAAAAGCTTGACGCGTTAATACCTTAGACATTTTCAAGTCCTCATTCACCATCTCTACAATTCTTCGTCCTGAATGCTGGGCCAATACCTTACGACGAACATCTGCGGCAGGAATTGCTGCATTTTGAGGTAAACTTAACCCTAAGGCTTCCACCATCGTTGCCATGGTTGACGCAGTACCCATTACTGCACAATGCCCAGGCGTACGAGCCATACAAGCTTCTGCTTCAATAAATTCCTTTTGAGATAATTCACCTAATTTATAGGCTTCGGCAAATCGCCAAACATCGGATGTACCAATTTCTTTCCCCTTAAATTTTCCTTTCATCATTGGACCTCCAGAAATAACCAACGTAGGTAAATCGACGGAACATGCCCCCATAACGAGGGAAGGAGTAGTCTTATCGCAACCACACATTAAAACAACACCATCAATGGGGTTGGCACGAATCGATTCCTCCACATCCATACTCGCCAAATTACGGTATAACATGGCGGTAGGTTTAATCAAGGTTTCACCTAAAGACATCACAGGAAATTCTACCGGGAAACCACCGGCCTCAATGATACCCTTCTTGACGAATTCAGCTAATTCACGAAAATGCGCATTACAAGGAGTTAATTCTGACCAAGTGTTGCAAATTCCAATCACGGGCTTACCTTGAAAATAATCATCCGGAATACCTTGATTTTTCATCCAAGCACGATAGATAAATCCATCTTTACCCGTTTTTCCAAACCATTGTTGTGAACGTAAATTCGTTTTCATATTTATTCTAGGTCTAAGGTTTTCTTTAGTATAAAACTTTGGTCTTTGCCAAATTGGTAATAACAAGCTCGTTTTCCACTCGATAAATCCGCATAAGGGTCATTTTCATAATTAAACTGACGAACGATACCCGTTTTATCAAAGAATAGCGAATCCGAACCCACATATCCAAACGCTTGACTACCCTTCAATTTAGGAAAATTTATTCGATTGATATGTCCCGACCTATATTCGTAGGCGTGAATAGTTGTAGACTTATTCGAATTAAGTCCTAATACCCAACATTCAGGAGCATCATTTTCATTTAAATCAGATAAAAGAATCTGCCTAACTACTATTTTAGATAAAGCTTCCTTGAATACAATGGAATTGCCTTTCACGAATAACAAACTATCTCCACTCATTCTAGCTTCATAATCTTGAAAGAGAGTAGAAATTGTCGAAGTAGATTTTACTGAATGGGTATCTACATCCACATGTCGGGCCAATGAGTCTCCCTGCGACGCAACTACGAAATGATCATCTAAATTCACCACTACATTGTCATCGTCTAACTTTTGGACATAATAGAATATTGCCCCCAAGGATACGATAAAACAAATAAGAACGATAAATTTAACGAGCCTCATGAACTACTTTTTCAATGATTTCGATTGCTTTATCCAAAGAAACACGAGGACATGCGAAATTAAGTCGGATAAAATTCCCTCCTAAAAATTGATCGCCACGTAGCACATGCAATCCGGCCTCAAATAATCGCTTTTGGAAATCCCCATGCATGGTTGCATCAAATTCAATCCAAGCTAAATAGGTAGCCTCCAAGGGCAACATTTTGATACCTGGCAATTGATTCATCCGAGTCAATAAATACGCATGGTTATCACGCAAATAGGATAGGAGATTATCCATCCATGTCGAGGGCATCCGATAAGTCGCTAACATTACCTCAATGCTATGACGTGAAAGCATCGAAAAATATCCAAAAGTCTTCTTTTGAAACGCCAAACGAATTGCAGGATCAGGAATAATAGCTACAGCGCCTCCTAAACCAGCGGTGTTGTAAGCTTTTGAAGTAGCGAAGAATGAAATCTCCGACTGAGTCGTTTGATGTTTAACCTTGGAATCGATAATCAAATCAGCATGAATTTCGTCGGATATAATCATACAATCGTATTGCTGACATAATGATTTAATCTGCTTAATCTTATCGCTGGTAAATACGGTTCCTCCAGGATTATGCGGATTACAGAACAAGAATACCTTAGGACCTTGCTTGAGCGCTTCTTCAAATGCCACAAAATCAAAGGTCCAACGTCCCGACTCTTCAATCATAGGGAAGGTATGAAGCGGATGTCCAAGCCAACCTGCTACTAAATGAAATGGATGATAAACAGGAACTGCTGTTAATATCCCGTCATTGGCAGAACTAAATGCCGCACAAGCAGCTGTAATTCCCGGTACAATTCCTGGTATCCAAACTTGCCAATCCAATTCCGTTTCCCAACCATAATCACGGGCAATCTTTTTTTGCGCTTCTACTCGTAATTCATCAGGAACAATCGAATAGCCTAAAATTTGATGGTCAGTGATTTTTTCTAATGCCTCTAAAATCTCCTCGGCAACTGGAAAATCCATGTCGGCAACTGGCATTGGTAAAACATCCCGATCGCCATAGCTTACATTATCCCATTTAAAACTGAATGTATTTTTACGATCGACAACCCGATCAAAGTCGTATTTTTTCATATACTAAATTTAGGCCTGAATACGGAAATACCAATAAATTGGTGATGGGATTTAAGGTAGTCTGTCAATGTTTGATCCGTAACAATGACCTTCTTTTTCTCCTGCGAAGCATGCAAAAGATGTACTTGAGCACCTTTCTTAACCGCTATGGCCGTATGAAGAAAGTCTAAGTGATCTTTTTTCCCTACGAGCCCAATCAAATCGCCATCTTGAATCAACGGTAATAGAAAAGATAAATCCTTGATTGAAGTATATTCAAATTTTTCGGCTTTCAGTTGGCCTTCCCGCATGGCCAATAAACCTATATTCACAGTCTTATCTCCCTTATCTTTGAGAAAATTAGATAGAAAGCTGAAGTCTTTTGTAGCAATGGAATGGTGTTTGGGATCTTGAATCATGGAAAAACCCAAATTCCGCATCGCATCTGAAAAATAATGATACCTCTTTTCAAATTGAACAGAATCTCCTGCATAACGAACATGCTTTAATGCGCTTACCCATTTGTTGGGATCGCCATTTGAAATTTTAGTGGCTAAACTATGCTCAATAAAAGTAACGCAATCAAAAGCTTCTTGAGAAGTTATTAAACGTTCAGGATTTCCAGATGAAAGCATGTGACCTTGATATGGTCTACCTAAAAACTTTTTTGCGATAACAACAAAATCATCATTAGTTGACTTTTGGCCCAATGCACAAAAGCTAGCTAAAAAAAGGAAGGATAAAACTATTTTTCTTTGATCCATAAAACACTTGTAGCTGCCATTAATAAGAAAACACCAGCCGTCAAAATCGCGTAAATAGACTCCCCGCCAAAAATATGTTTTACAATAGGACCACCAATTATACTGCTGACAATTTGAGGAATCGTGATAAAGAAATTAAATATACCCATGTAAACTCCCATTTTGGCTAAAGGGATGGAACCTGATAAAATAGCATATGGCATCGCCAAAATACTCGCCCAAGCCATGCCAACTCCCACCATACTCGCGATTAATAAATACTGATCATGGATAAAGTAAATCGAAATGAGACAAATCCCACCGGCCAACAATGAAATGGCATGTGTCACCTTATTACCAATCTTATTAGCTATTTGAGGTAAAAAAACTGCATAAACAGCTGAAACGGCACTATAAACACCAAACATTATTCCAACCCAATTACCCGCATCTTGAAAACCCGTTGAACTGTGATCATCTGAAGCCACGTTAAATACATGATGCGCAATAGCAGGTGTCGAGAATACCCACATCATAAATAAACCAAACCAAGAAAAGAATTGTACCACCCCTAATTGACGCATGGTAAATGGCATCTCTTTGATGTAACGAAATAAGGAAAACAAGGTATCATCTTGTCCCTCTTCCTGAAATCCCATCGCCTCACGTTCCGAAGGCGAATATTCCTTCGTTGAAATAATCGTCCATAGAATGGCCAATAAAAACACGGTTCCGCCTACATAAAACGAATAGGTAACATTATCTGGAATTTGACCCGGAGCCGCATCTTTGGCTATACCGGCCCATTCACCCAAAATATAAGGTAACCAAGAACCTGCTACCGCACCAATTCCAATCAAAAATGTTTGAATCGAGAAACCCAGGGTATTTTGCTCCTCTGGAAGATTGTCCGCTACCAATGCGCGGAAGGGTTCCATCGAAACATTGAATGATGCATCCATCATCATCATAATACTAGCCCCGACAATCACGGGTGGCATAAATCCGGCTAATGCGCCGGCATGTGGAAAAAAGAATAGGGCAGAGGCTGCTAAAATGGCTCCCGTTAAAAAGAATGGTTTTCTACGACCTAGTACATTCCATGTTCGATCTGAATAAAAACCTATAATAGGCTGCACAATCATACCGGTAAGTGGAGCGGCTAACCAAAACCAAGATAACTGTTCCACATCCGCACCAAAACTTTGGAGAATACGCGAGGCATTCCCATTTTGCAACGCAAAGCCAAATTGAATTCCCAAGAAGCCTACACTCATGTTAAAGATTTGGGCTAGCGACAATCGAGGTTTAGTAAAGCTTTTCATAAATTATAATTGAATGATTAATGCACTATTGGCAGGGATAACGACTTTATTTCCTAATACTTGCGCTTTCTCAGCCCCATGAGGCGGTAAATAGGCATGTACTAATTGAGGGTTAATTTGCTTAACACCCATCATCTCCACAGCTAGTTGGGGAATTTGAATATTAAACTGATGCTCATTTTGTGAATCAAAATTACATACGATCAATAAACGCTCCTTTGGAGTATATCGAATAAACGAATAAACCTTTTGATGCGGATATGCTTCCGTTTGGGCATATTGCAAATCAAAAAATGCCCCTTTCGAAATTGCCTCTGATTTTGTAACACGCTTAATCAAATCTTGATAGAACGCATCAATCTGCTTCTCCTCAGCACTTAATTGACCACCGTCAAACTTACCTCCGTTCATCCAACGCTGATGCGTTTCCACCCGCCAAAAGTCAAACATCGAGCTTCGATCATCCGCTTCATTATATCCTTCTATTTCGTTCGCCTTTTCCCCAAATTCTTGTCCCATGTAAATCATCAAAGGACCATCATGCAAGGCAGCGGTAATCATCATTCCTGGTATCGTCGACCAAAAATTCTTTGCCGCAAAAGCTAGCGTATTTAAACGATGTTCATCATGATTCTCTAAAAAACGCAGCATGTGGTTCGCAAAATCACCCGACTCATGTTGCCATACCTTAGTGATATCCGCACAATTACCCGCGGGTTTTTGCTCCATCAAGCGGCGAACACCATCGTATAATCCCACCTTATCATAGAGGTAATCAAAACCACCTTTAAATATATAATCCCGGTATTTATCCGGTTGGTAGATTTCGGCAATAAAAATTACCTTGGGATTCTGTGCTTTAATTTTGCCGATCGCATAGGTCCAAAATTCCACAGGAACCATTTCAGCCATGTCGCAACGGAAACCATCAACCCCCAATTCCGTCCAATAAGCCAAAACCTGATGCATTTTAATCCATGTATTAGGTATCGGATCAAAATGAGTTTCATTGTTCCGTTGGAAATCAATACCATAATTCAATTTAACCGTTTCGAACCAATCGTGAATAGAGGGCTGAGATGAAAAAACATTATTCCCACTCACTTTTGCAGGAACCTCTGTATAAGGTATCGTCACAGGCACGGGGGGATGCACTCCTTCGGGTACCGAAAATTTCGTACCAGGTAAATAATAGAAATTGTTATTAACATCAAACGCAGCATCTTGTCGGTCATTCACCCCAAAATCCACCACTCCCTTTGGTTTCATGTCCGATTGATATTGTCTTGCTAAATGATTGGGGACAAAATCAATAATCAACTGAAGTCCATTGGCATGAATCCGTTTAAGCATAGCTTTGAATTCATCCATGCGCTTAGCCGGGTTATCGGCCAAAAAGGGATTGACATCGTAATAATCCTTGATTGCAAAAGGAGAACCCGCACGCCCCTTTACGACTGAGGGGTGATCCAACGGGGATCCATAAGCTGTAAAGTCCTCCATCGTCGCATGTTCAATCAACCCAGTTGCATACAAATGGGTAATCCCTTTATTATGTAGCGCCTTTAAGGCTACATCAGAAACATCCTTAAACTTAGTTACACCATTCTGAATATAAGAACCATTTCTAATTAATTCCGTCTGCTTATTTCCCCAAAGGTGAAACATCATTTGATAGACCACAAATTTTTCAGAAGTAGCTTTAACAGACATAGGCGATTGGGAAAACAATAGACGCGATGAAACAAGCATCGCGAAAAGAAAAATAACAGTAAGACGTAAATTGCGCATAATTGAAAATAAACAGCCTAGCACAGCTAAAAAGGCTTTCTTGGCATCCGTAAATGTAATAATTTTGATGCTTCATTTACTAAAGAAAAGCTAAAATTTACCTCATGAATTACAAGGCGTGCCTATTTGATTTAGACGGAGTTCTCGTCGATACAGCGATTTATCACTTTCAAGCTTGGAAAAATCTTGGAAAGAAATTCAACTACGAATTAACGGAAGAGCAAAACGAACAATTAAAAGGGGTTTCCCGAGTAGAATCTTTGAACAAAATTTTAGCCTGGGCAAATTATTCAGCCACTGAAACCGAAAAGTCCGAATGGCTCGTAGAGAAAAACGAAGAATATCTGCGTTTAATCTCCAACATGAATCCAAGTGAAATTCTTCCTGGAGTAGTTGAATTTCTGTCACAAATTAAACAACAAGGTTATCAGATTGCCTTGGGTTCAGCGAGTAAAAATGCGGAAATCATCCTTCAAAAGACGGGGTTACTAGAATGGTTCGACTTAATCATCGATGGAAATAAAGTAAGCAAAAGCAAACCAGATCCGGAAGTATTTTTGAAGGGCGCAGAGGGATTAGGCTTAAGTCCAGAGCTTTGTATTGTATTTGAAGATGCCCAAGCAGGGGTAG
>JACCDV010740335.1_pt1 | contig 10859 bp, 11 predicted proteins | sample 7446131 | NCBI WGS metagenome assembly JACCDV01 (sample SAMN15323448, study PRJNA562643) | freshwater metagenome | isolation source: river surface water | place: USA:Blue River Watershed | collected 2017-08-17
CCTCAAGTACTTCTTCCTCCACAAGCAGCACTTCATCCTCCTCACGTACTTCTTCCTCCACAAGCAGCACTTCATCCTCCTCACGTACTTCTTCCTCCACAAGCAGCACTTCATCCTCCTCACGTACTTCTTCCTCTACCACCTCATCGAATTCCCATTCGGAGGGAAGTGAATCGAGCGAAAGTGAAGGGGAAAGCAGCTCATCGGAGGAGAGTAATCCATCAGAAGTTCCACCGGCACCCGCTCCTTTCTGCGGAGATGCATTATGCACTCCGTCGATAGGTGAAACATGCGCAATCTGTGCTACGGATTGTGGCCTCTGTGTTCCGGATGGAGATGTCTGTGGAAACGGTATATGCAGTGGGCCAACGGATTGTTTCCTAGATTGTCCAGATTTTATTGTACCGAAGGAGGAACTGGAAAATATCCTTCAGCAAATTCCCATTACGCCGACCGATCGAAATGTTATCGAACAGGTTCCGCAAATGACAGTGGAAGATGCTCTTGATCGATTATCCGGTTATATTGCCAGAGACCCGAGCCTTCAAAATCGCCTTCAGAAAGCGGAGGGAACGACACTGACCGCATTTTTGGGAGGAGGCGATGATCTCCAGGAAATGAGTTCCATCATCGAGCGGATTTCACAGGCACTCAAAGAAGAGGCGGAAGCGATGCGAACGGTGGTCCTCCATGATCTCTTTTTGAGCCCCTCGGTTTCAAGGCTCTTGAGCCGCCTTCCCCAGCGCGGGGAACTGATGTTGGAAGCACAGCAGGGGAATCTTGCAAAGGTTTTGGCGCTCCTTCCTCCCCCCACGGAATCCGCCGAGGAACGACTCGAACAAGTGGGAGAATATGATCGTCTTCTTCGGGAGCAATTTCCGGAACTCTTTGCGGTAGAAAGAGGATCCCTTCTTTTCCCGAATGCCATTGCAGAAGAAGTGGCAATCAACCCGTCGGATCCGAAAACCGGCTTTACGCAATCGGTGTTCCTGCGGAAACGAATGGAGGCAATGGGGATCGATCCGCGAACGGGACTCCCATCACTCGAGCAGGATATCGAAAATCTTCAGGCACGAAAAAATACGCTTGCCGGCATCATCGGCATCATGGAGAAGGATCTGGAAGCGCCGCTGAATGCCGCTGAATCGGATGTCGAGGATCCCTCCACCGCGTCGCTTCTCAATATTCGCGGCCTCCTCGCATATATTCGATCCACCGCAAATTTCGAAGCATTGGAAGAAACCTATCAGAGCGCCGCCTCCGGCATGAAGACGGGCATCGGGAAAATCGGTTCGCTCTTCGTTTGGGAAAAAATTTCTCCTGCAGCGCAAGCCCAGGATCTCCTTGGCGATACTCTCACTGCCGCGCTTTCGAATCCCGACTTTGAGCCGAAGAAAGAGGGCGTCATTGAACTTTTGGAAACACAAACGTACCTCATCAACGAGCTTCTTGCCGAACTCCCCGAAGAAGAAAAGGAAATCTTTTCGGAAAAATTTATGAAAATTCGGGAAGAAGCGGAACTCATGCGAAATTCGGAAGATATCGATCGAATCATCGCAGAATTTTCGAATGAACTTACGGAACTGGAAGGCGCTGCACGAAATCAGCACAGCTTTTTCGCATGGCCGCTCTACCTCCTTCAGGATTTCTTCGGAATCTCCTCGTAAAATGCTGAACGCTCTCCCATCACAATCGGCACCTCCGCATGCTCCGCAGGGCAACCGCCTCGCGGTGGATGACACCGTATCGGCCTCGGAAGACATTCTGTTTGATTTCTTCGATTTCTTCGATCGAACGATCGATGATGTTTACTCCTACATCGAACACCGAACGCGCGTACCGGAGGCGGCTCAGGACATTACACTCAAACTCTACTTCTCGCTCCTCCAGAGGCAGCGCTTCTTCTGGTGGAGAAACTCCGTGAATCTTCCGGAGCTCTTTGCCATGGCGGATAAGGCTATCGCGGGGGTAATGCAGTGGCAGGAGGCCGCAGGAGGGGATGAATATGTTCAGAGGATCGCCCGCTACATGCCAGGAAACTCGGAAGAGGAAATGATGGAACGTGCCAGACTTATTCTCCGGGCAGTGCGAAAACTTCCGCTCCGGGAGCAAAAAATGGCGGTCATTCGCTTCTTCCTCAAGTGGCCCGCAAAGAAGACTGCAGCTTCGTTCGCCATGCAAAAGCAAGTTGTGGAGAAAGCCTATGAGATCACTCTCCATCACTTCATTTCCCAGCTTGAGCGTGAACCCGCATTCCAGGATTTGAGCGTCGAGGGAGTGTTGAAGCGCATCTATTGCGACGCTCTCCCCGAGAGTAAGAAAGCGGAGATGCGTGTCGCTATCTTGGAAAAATTCCGCGCGGCTCAAATGAGCAGCCTGCGGTACGTAATGCCCGTTGCTGCACTCCTGCTCGTTATCACTTCGGTTGCGGGTGGGACGGGATTTATGACGGTCCAACCGGTTTCTGCAAGCACGAGCATCCGGGCTGTTGCAGCGGCGCAGGTACTGTTGCTCGATGAAAAGAGATCAATACGGGACACACTGATCAATGCCGAGGAAAAAAGCCGCGCGATTGCCGCTGCATTTGCGGAGAAAGATCTCGCGCACATCTCCATCGATCTCGCGGGCCCCGCGATCGATCAGGAGCTCACGCTGGAGCAGGATGTCTATTCCACCATCGTGGAACTGAAAGAGAAATCGTCGCTCTCCAAAGTATGGGAGAGGATGACCGCATTCCTGGAGTAGGTATACTTCCATCGTGATCGATTCGCACTGCCACCTTGCGCACGAGAAGTTTTCAGGTGATTTGGATGCGGTTCTTGAGCGGGCAAAAGAAGCAGGGATATCTGCAATGGTGTCGATCGGTGATACGATGGAAGAATCGAAGATGAATGTCATTCTCAGTGAAAAATATTCAGAAGTCTTTGCAACGGTCGGCGTTCATCCCCATCATGCAAAGGATTGGATGGAAGGGGATGCACAGACTCTGCGTGATCTCTCACAAAAGAAAAAAGTTGTAGGAATAGGGGAGATTGGCCTCGATTACCACTATATGTTTTCATCTAAGGAAGTGCAGCAAAAAGTTTTTAGAGCGCAGCTCACTCTGGCAAAAGAGCTCAATCTCCCTGCCGTGATCCATACGCGTGAAGCGATTGAAGATACGTGGGAGATCGTTTCCAGCATCAATCCGTCAAAAATTGTTCTCCACTGCTGTACCGAGCGATGGGACGATGTGAAGCGATTCGTCGAGAGGGGATACTTCCTCTCTTTTACTGGCATAGCAACGTACCCGAAATCCGAGGAGATTCGCGAAACCATACGGCAGTGTCCTTTGAATCAATTAATGATCGAAACGGATGCTCCTTTCCTTGCACCCATTCCGCATCGAGGAAAGAGGAATGAGCCGGCATTCGTTATGAATGTCGCAGAGTGCGTTGCAGAGATCAAAGGGATTTCTTTTGAGGAAGTGGAAAAATCAACAACGGAAAATACGACGCGATTCTTTGATCTCTAATTTTGGATCATAAGTTTCATTGTGATGCTGCTCATCGGAGACCATGTCTTTTGGTAGTGAAATTCCAACTGGCTTCAGTGAGAAATAATTCAAAGCCACGTTGCTTTTAGGTATAAATTTTATTATACTTCTCGTGATGACATCATTCTCTTTCCTTGATGTTGGCCTGGAATCTGAAGCCAGAAGAGTGGAGGAAGCAATCCAAGAACTTGAAAAAATCCAAACGATAACGAAGTTCGCACTCTTGCTCGTGCAATTCAGAGTCTAAATTTGGAGATAGGTCGTGGTCTTTCTTTCTATGGGCAAGAGTACGAAAACAGAGGTGTAAGTTTCGTAGAATTAGGGCAACGAGCAAGTTCAGCAGCGACACTAGTATCGGAGAAGATCACCAGAACAGATGAAGGCGCAGATTGCAGCGCGCATGCATTAATTTCACGATCAGCGAACGAGATTGGAGTGCAAGTGAGAGATATCTGCGGACCAAAGAAAAGGAAATTGAATAATCGATAACATCCGACCCTTATGCTGTCACGGGCCAGGACCCCTCGCCTCGTTCAGGACAAGTTGAATTAGCGTGGCTTGCCATGAGCGAGGCCCTGCAGTGCCGAGTCGAATGGTGGGATGGGTCAGCAGAGATGTTATCTCCTCGTGTTCGAGCTGGCACTTAATCGTCATAGATCTCTTCTTCAGTTCCCATGAAGAGACCATGAGGGTTATTTTGTTCGAGAGTTACACGGATTCGAGCCACTGTCGCTTCATCGTGCGGTGAGAAGAGGAAAGTCGCTCCAAAACCATTACCGCCATTTGATTCAAATGTGAGGTCAGGAAATGCTCCCATCAGCCAAGAGCTCACACTCGCCCCTTTCGTTGCAATCTGTTGAAGAACTCCGGCTGCTTCTGCGGACATTGCTCCTTGAGTATCTGTTGACAGCGCCCCATGGCTATCTGTCTGTGGGTCAATCGCAACAGGTTTTGCTGCAGTATCGAAGGTATAGCCAATTTGCATTCTATTGTTCATAAGTAATAATTTATATTATTTCATAATCTTGTCAATGTGGTGCCACGGGCCAGGATTGAACTGGCGACCCCAGGCTTATGAGTCCTGTGCTCTACCAACTGAGCTACCGTGGCATAAACGATAATGGAAGGAACGATACCAACTGCTTGCCCGCCGAAGCCCCGAAGGGCGAAGGTGGGAGCTACCGCGGCTAATAAGGATCAAGCCGAGAGATTATAGACATTCCCGTGAGAATGTCCCGATAGATTGACATAAAAACAACAAATGGGTATTGTCACAAACTAAACTATGACAACTCCAGAAAACCTCCTCGTTCTTGCAACCCACGGTTCCGCAAGTTATCCGGCAGCTCTTCGTCCATACATCCGCCCGGAATTTGATCGGCGCCTGCAATTAAACTTTACTGATTTTGGAACCGCAGATCTCATTCAGGGAATTAATGCTGACCAGTGCATCATTCCGGAGTGCGGCAGGATCGCAGGTGATCCCGCGAGGGCAGAAAATGCGGTAGATCTTTTCCGCACTCATGATTTTGGAGGTGTGAAGATTTTTAATGGAGACCTTCCTGATCAATTAAAACAAGAATGTCTGGATGTATCACATCGTCCATATCATAGAGAAATTATGCGACGGTTACTGGATCTGCAGGGGAATGCACGGGATCTTCTTCTTGTTTTCGATCTTCATGATACGGGAAACCTTATCCTTGGGGAAAATTCTTCCGAAGATCGCCCGCGCACCGAAAGAAGCTCACATCCCCAGATTCCATTGGATAATGGTTGGCACATGCCCCCCGTTATCATTTCGAATAACGATGGTCAAACTGCTCCTGATGGCCTCATGGACGATCTTAAAAGTGCATTTCGAGATGAATTTAATTTAGACAATGGGGATATTCGCACGAATTGGCAATTTAAAGGCGGATATGTGACAAAAACGTACGGCAATGCCCAGAATCCTGCACTGGTGAACGCACCACAAGGACGAGCGGTTGTGCAGGTGGAACTTTGTCGTGCCTTATATGTGGACGAACGTACTCAAACTTGCATACCGAAGGCAGTCGAATTCTACGGTCATCGCCTCACAAAGGTTCTTACGGAGGTTGCTGATGGATACACACACCGAGCGAAATAATAGTGCTTCTGATACGATCAAAGTGTGAAAATAGCTCTGGTTCATGAACTTCTGACGATGCGCGGCGGCGCGGAACGAGTTCTTCGGGTCGTCGCAGATATGTTTCCGGAAGCCCCGATCTACACTCTCCTCTACGACGAGCGGAAACTGGGGCAGTGGTTCCCAAGGGAGAGGATTCGATTCTCCACGCTCCAGAAATATTCATTCTTGAGCAAAGATCATCATCTGTATCTTCCATTTTTCCCTGGAGCAGTCGAGCAATGGGATTTTTCGGAATTCGATCTCGTCATCAGCTTTTCCTCGGCGTTTGCGCACGGAATCATCGTGAAGCCTCCGACAAAACATCTCTCGTACATTCATACGCCCGCGCGGTACCTGTGGGATCAGACATTTGATGTTCTCGATCGTATCTGTCCTGTAGGGGCACGGCATGCCGTGCCCCTACAACGATTGAAGCGGTGGTACCTCGAGAGAATCTTCCACACACTCCGCCAATGGGATTCCAAGGCGTCGGAACGGGGAGACATGCTGCTCGCGGCCTCCAAAGCGGTACAGAGGAGAATCGAGCTCTATTTTCGTAGGGAGAGCGAGGTGCTCTACCCTCCGGTTGATATCGACATGTTTGAAATCAACACGGGAGAACGAGAAGACTATTACGTGATCGCTTCCACACTCGTTCCCTACAAGCGGATCGAGCTCGCAATCGAAGCATGCAATCAGCTTGGGAGAAAGCTCAAAATTGTCGGCGAGGGGCCGCATCGAAAAGAGCTCGAAAGGCGCGCAAGAGACACGGTGGAGTTTTTTGGCTACATGCCGCATGAGGATCTTGCGGCGCTGCTCAGGAATGCTCGCGGCTTCATTTTCCCGGGAGAAGAAGATTTTGGCATTGCGCCGCTCGAGGCCATGGCTTCCGGAACGCCGGTGATTGCATTCGGGAAAGGCGGAGCGCTGGAAACCGTTGTTGAGGGAAAAACCGGAATATTCTTTAAAGAGCCGACTCCGGAATCGCTTATGAAAACCCTTGAACATTTCGAGCAAGAAAAATTTGATCCCATGGAATGCGGGAAACAGGCCGAAAAATTTTCACAATCCAGATTTGAAGACGGCTTACGGGAAAGTATTGCTGAACTCATTTCAGAGTAAAGCTCCCTGCATCGCCCGGGGTACCGGAATCCCCAAATGCTCATACGCATGCATCGTGACGGATCTTCCCTGCGGTGTTCGCTGAAGGAAGCCGATTTGGAGAAGATACGGCTCGTACACGTCCTCCAGTGTTTCCTCTTCCTCCGCAGTCGCGGCGGCAAGGGTGGAAAGGCCCACGGGACCCCCCGAAAACTTTTCAACGATCGTCTGCAGGATCAACCGATCTACCGCATCCAATCCCTGATCGTCGATATCGAGCGATGCAAGCGTGCGCTCCGCGCGCTCCAGGCAGATCAAGCTTTCCCCGTTCGTCTGGGCAAAATCCCGTACGGCCCTTAAGATTCTGTTTGCAATGCGCGGAGTGGAGCGGCTGGAACAGGCAATTCGTCGTGCCGCTTCTTCTTCAATCGCGGCACCGAGGAGTTTGGCAGAACGGGAAACAATCGAAGTCATTTCCGATTCCTCGTAAAAGTTCAGTTTGAACGTGTGGACGAAACGATTACGAAGCGGGGCGCTCACGGAGCCAACCTTCGTCGTCGCGCCGATCAACGTGAATGGTTTGATATCGATTCGCATGCTGCGCGCGGAAGGTCCTTTCCCGATCATGATATCGAGGACGTAATCCTCCATGGCGCTGTAGAGGACTTCTTCGATCGCGGGCCGCAGGCGATGAATTTCATCGATGAAGAGAACATCTCCTTCCTGCAGATTCGTCAAAATACTCGCAAGATCACCCGGCTTTTCGATCGCGGGGCCTGTCGTGAGCCGTATTTGCGAACCCATTTCACAGGCGATGATGTGCGCGAGCGTCGTTTTTCCAAGCCCCGGAGAACCATGGAGGAGGGTATGCGACAGTGGCTCCCTCCGTTCCTTGGAGGCCTGCATGTACACCAGCAAATGTTCTTTTATCTTCTCCTGCCCTACGTAGTCTCCCATTCTTTTTGGCCGGAGCGCCTGCTCAAAAGCTTCGCTATCAACCGGCGCGGCTTCCGCTTGCACCGCCTGTTGCTTCCGAGGTGGACGCTTGATTGCCATGGAGGGATTCTAGCATAGGCTAAAAGCACTTTTTACGTCATGCTGAGCGGAGCGATGCCCCGAACTTGGTTCGGGGCAGAGCGAAGTCGAAGCACGTCGCAACTGAAAAATATTTGCTCTAAAATCCCTAAGAATCTTTCCTTTTCTTCATGGCAAGAATGTGAAGCTTCTCCAGATCTCCCCTTATGAGAGCTTCCTTCTTCTTTCTGCTCCATCCCTGCAATTGCTTTTCGCGGGAAATAGCATCATTGATACTGGAATATTCTTCCGAGTAGACAAGCTCTACGGGACGGCGTTGATAGGTGTAGGAATTCTTATCCAGTCCTTCCTTGTGTATTGCTATCCGTTTCTCAAGGTCATCTGTTACTCCCACATAGTAACTCTTATCGCCACAACGAAGAATATAGACCCAGAATTTTCGCATGGGTATTGATGGTAGCACAGGACATCCTTGCGACGTGCTTCGACTTCGTTCGCCCCGCCCCGCATGCGCGGGACGGGGCTCACTTCGCTCAGCATGACGTAGAGGAGAATCGAAGTTGCTCTTTTGTTCCTTCTATAGGTATATTCGCAGAATGCACCATTCCGCCCATTTGAAACATATCTCTCCACGGTTTCTTTTGCTCTTGGGAGCCTCTTCAATTTTTCTTACGGGATGCATAAAAATCGATATTCACGAGAACGTACGAACGGATTTAACGATTGAGCAGGAAATACTGTTCGATGTTTCCGCACTTATGTCACTCACAGAGGGTCTTCAGGAAGTATCGGATGATGTTGGTGAAGATGCAGAGGAAACGAGTTCAATGGAAGAGGGGATGAGCAGCACCTCGATTTGCAAAGATTTCTCCGTGGAGAACGATGATCGGATTCAATGGATAGGCTCGCCCCGATGTACGACGATCACTGCTTCCGTAGCGCGGATTCATGGAGTACTGCGATTAAAGAATAAGGCACTGACGAAAATAAAGCAGAAAAACGGCAACATGGTGTATCGCTACAACATGTACTTAGCTACTCAGGATGAAAAACTGGGAGGAGCATCAGCCGACGAAGTTCCATCGGCGGATTCTTCTCTCACGGACCAAATGGTCACGTATACGATCACCATGCCAGGGAAAATTACAAAGTTCGACGTGGGGAAACTTTTCTCGCCGGATTCAGTCCGACTTACGTCCGATGATCTGAAGCAAATTAAGGAGAGCAGGAGGGGGACGATTGAATCGACCGTGGATGTGCCGATCAGTCGAAGTACGTTAAAGCGGCAGGGCGGCTCGTACATTCATCCGAGGCTTGGTACCACTGCAAAGGAGGAAGTACGCTCCAGAACTTCGATTCGAAGTGGAAAAGTCACGGAGCGAATTATGCACAGGAGGAGATAAAATCTCCTCGACTCTCCGAGGCAAGTTTGAATGGCATAGTATTCTTCTTCCCTCTCTAGCGTTTTCTATAGAACACTTCGCCTCTCCGAGCATGGTTCGTGTCACAGAGTTCCTCGATCTTGATTCTCTCATGTAGATAATGAGGTTTTCCTTCAACCATGCTTCCAATCTCCGCTTGTATAAAGCCTGCCTGAGTGTCGACCGCTATCACCTCTACTCTTCCGCTGGGGAATGCAGGGAGAATAACTTGATCAATATTTTCATCACATGAACGGATACGAACACCTTTTTTAAGGAGAATACGAATTTGATCAACAGTCTCTAAAGGAACAGTAGAACACACACGCAGATGTTCCATGGGTTCATCGTGGGTAACATCCGTACATTCACAAGTGCCGCACCTTCCTCGAAAACATCCTGCAGGAATTTCTATTCCTACTCTATGTGCGGCACCAAGAATACTTTCCTTCGCACGGAGTTCCACATTCATCCCGGTTCCATATTCGTCGAGAAACAATGCTTTGGTCATAAGAAGTTTGGGAAAAGCGATATGAAAAGAATACTGTACATATTTGTTGAATCCAACAACTATCGAAATCATAAATATCAATCAATTGCCTTGGATTAGCCAATAATGGAATAATATTCTGTCGAAATTTTCGACAAAATTGTGTACAATAGAGCGGTGATTGAGCAAATCCTAAAAGAAAATGGTTTTAACGAGAAGGAGGCAAAACTCTATCTTGCAGTTCTGGAACTCGGCGAAGCTTCCATCTCTAAACTCGCTTCGAAGACCCATATCAAGCGTACGACGATTTACAGTCTCATCGATTCTATGAAGAAACGTGGCATCATTTCTGTCACTCAAAAGCGAGGTATTCAGTATCTCTCCGCGCTCTCCCCGCGCGTTCTCATCGATCGCTTCAAGCATTCTGCTCATAGCGCGGAAGCGATGCTCCCTGTTCTGATGGAGATGGCCTATACATCACCGTTAAAGCCCCGTATCCGATTCTACGAAGGATTGGATGGGTTGAAGGAAATTCTGCGGGAGTTTTCGTACTCAAAAGAACCGACGATGGGATTTACGGACTACGGCGAAATGCCAAAGGAGCTCGACGACTTCATCCGCAAGCAAGTTGTTCCGATCCGGCGGAAACTTAAAAACCCCGTCCGATTAATCACGACAAAGAATGACAGGAACGCTGCAGTTCGGAACGAGGACCATCTCCGATATTCCGAACACCGCCTTGTCGATTTCCCAAAGCCTCGGAATCCGATTGAGATTCTCCTTTTTGAAGGAAGCAAAGTGGCATTTCTTTCCTTCACCCAGAAAGAACTCTTCGGTCTCATCATCGATTCAGCTGCCATTCATCAAACACTGAGGAATATCTTTGAGCTTGTATGGGCAGGCGCTGAAAAGGCCTAGCCATCTCTTACGTCATGCTGAGCGGAATCCGATGCCACAGCATCGGATGGAGTCGAAGCACATCGCGACTGGAAGGCATTTTAGGGAACCTCTGATTAACCCTCAACAATCACACCATTCCTCCGTATGAAGACAAGAGAAAATGAGAATGGAAAATGCTAGATTTCCTCATGTTCTAGCCATTTCCCTCACTTTCCCATGTCTCCC
>JACCDV011048957.1_pt1 | contig 10858 bp, 8 predicted proteins | sample 7446131 | NCBI WGS metagenome assembly JACCDV01 (sample SAMN15323448, study PRJNA562643) | freshwater metagenome | isolation source: river surface water | place: USA:Blue River Watershed | collected 2017-08-17
CAGCAGGCCGATGTTGGAGTTGAGCTCGTCCACATCGCCCATGGCGTGCACGCGCAGGCTGTTTTTGGACACGCGCTGGTTGTTGCCCAGGCCGGTGGTGCCGTTGTCCCCGGTGCGGGTGGCGATTTGGGAGAGTCGATTGCCCATGGTGTGTGTCAGTGCAAATGGATTGCCACGGATTGTCGGGCATGTCCCCGCTGCCTGTCTGACAAAGGACAACGCCCGCACGGTGTCCAAGGTAAACTGACAAACATATGACGATTGGCCAGGCCTTTCTCTTTCTTTGAGCCCCGGCCTTCAGGAGACACCCCCATGAACGCACCCACCTCTGCCGCCCACCTGGCGATCGCCCAGCGCGATGTGCCCGCCGCCTTTCTGGAGGCCCTCAAGGCCCGCTTTGGCGACAACTGCTCCACCGCGCAGGTGATCCGCGAGCAGCACGGGCGCGATGAATCGGCCTTCACCACCGTGCCGCCCCCGGCCGCCGTGGTGTTTGCCGAGTGCACACAGGACGTGGCCGACGCGGTCAAGCTGTGCGCGCAGCACAAGGTGCCGGTGATCCCCTTTGGCGTGGGATCCTCGCTCGAAGGCCACTTGCTGGCGGTGCAGGGCGGCATCAGCATCGACCTCACGCGGATGAACAAGGTGCTGTCGATCAACCCCGAAGACCTGACGGTGACGGTGCAGCCGGGCGTGACGCGCAAGCAGCTCAACGAGGAAATCAAGTCCACCGGCCTGTTCTTCCCGATCGACCCGGGCGCAGACGCCACCATTGGCGGCATGAGCGCCACGCGCGCCAGCGGCACCAACGCCGTGCGCTACGGCACCATGCGCGAGAACGTGCTGGCGCTCGAAGTGGTGACCTCTGCCGGTGACGTCATCCGCACCGGCACCCGCGCCAAGAAGTCGAGCGCAGGCTACGACCTCACCCGCCTGATGGTCGGCAGCGAAGGCACGCTGGGTGTGATGACCGAAATCACCGTGCGCCTGTACCCGCTGCCCGAGGCGATCTCGGCCGCGATCTGTTCCTTCCCCAGCATTGCGGACGCGGTGCATACCGTGATCGAGACCATCCAGCTGGGCGTGCCGATCGCCCGCGTGGAGCTGATCGACCACAACACGGTGCGCATGGTCAATGCGTACGCCAAGCTGGGCTTGCGCGAAGAACCCATGCTGCTGATGGAGTTCCACGGTTCACCCGCCAGCGTGAAAGAGCAGGCCGAAACCGTGCAGGCCCTGGCCAGTGAGCACGGCGGCCAGGCCTTTGAATGGGCCAGCACACCCGAAGAGCGCACCCGCCTGTGGACAGCGCGCCACAACGCCTACTTTGCGGCCATCCAGAGCAAGCCGGGCTGCCGCGCGATCTCGACCGACACCTGCGTGCCGATCAGCAAGCTGGCCGATTGCCTGCTGGACTCGGTGGCCGAAACCGATGCCAGCGGCATCCCTTACTTCCTGGTGGGCCATGTGGGCGACGGCAACTTCCACTTCGGCTACCTGATTGATCCGGACAACCCGGCCGAGTTTGCGGCTGCGGAGCAGCTCAACCAGCAACTGGTCAGCCGCGCCCTGCGCCTGGGCGGCACCTGCACCGGCGAACATGGCATCGGGTTGCACAAGATGGACTTTTTGCGCCACGAAGCCGGTGACGGCGCCGTGAGCATGATGCGCACGATCAAGCACGCGCTCGATCCGCACAACATCATGAACCCGGGCAAGATCTTCAGCTGGTGAGCGTCACACCGCGCGCCGCACCGGGTTTCAGCGGCGCAGCAGGAGCATTTGCTCCACACGGATGCACAGCTGCTCCGGCTCGAAAGGCTTGAGCATGACCGCGTCCAGACCCGCGCGCCGGAAGGCCTCGAGGTCAACCGGGTTGACGTTGGCCGTCAGGCCCAAAACAGGCAACTGCTGCCAGGCCGGGTGTTGACGCAGGCGCTGTGTGGCCTCAATGCCGTCCACGCCCGGCATGACCATGTCCATCAGCACCAGATCCACCGGCCCCTCTGCCAGCCGGTCCAGACATTGCTGGCCATCGACGGCTTCCACGATCTGCGCCTGCGGCCAGGCGTTGTGCAGCACCTTCTTGACCAGCAGGCGGTTGATGGGGTGATCGTCCGCCACCAGAAAACGCCAGGCCACAGCTGCCGTTTGCATGGCCATCGGCCCGGCTTGTCTGGCGTCGGGTCGTGAAGGGGCGTCGGTGGCCGACAAAGGCAGACGGAACCAGAAGCGCGAGCCCTGAGCGGGTGCGCTTTCAAAGCCGATCTCGCCGCCCAGCAGCTCCACCAGCTGGCGCGAGATGGCCAGGCCCAGGCCGTTGCCGCCGTAACGGCTGTGGATTTCGCCATCGGCCTGCGTGAAGCGGCTGAAGATCCGGTCCTGTTTGTCTGCAGGAACGCCAATGCCGGTGTCCTGAACGGCAAAGAGCACGCCCGGCGCCAGCCAGCGAACATGCAGAACGACCGAGCCCTGGTGGGTGAATTTGAGCGCATTGCCCAACAAGTTGACCAGCACCTGCATGATGCGGTGACGGTCACTGCAGACCCACTGCGGCAGGGCCGGGTCCATGTCGAGCCTGTAGTCGAGCCGACTGCTGCGCACGCGCGGCAGGAAGAGTTCGAACGCATGGTTCACCAGCTCATGCAGGTTGAAGGTTTCTTCGTGGATCTGCAGCTTGCCGGCCTGCAGCTGGGAATAGTCGAGGATGTCGTTGATCACCGTCATCAGGTGATCGGCCGATTGCCGCGTGTGGTTGAGCACCTTGAGGGCTTCCGGCTTGTCCTGCACACGGGACAGCAGCAGGGCATTGAAGCCCAGGATGGCGTTCATGGGGGTGCGCAACTCGTGGCTGACGGTGGAGATGAACACCTCGCGCATGTGCAAGGCCTGTTCGAGCTCTTCGCGCGTGGCTTCGAGTTCGCGCTGGTACTTGAGCATTTTGGCCAGCGCCCGCTGCTGAAGACGATCGTAGATCAGCGGCACGATCATCAACACGCCCGTCACGACACTGAAGGTCACCGTGGACGACAACACGTGCTGCATGCCGAGCTCAAAAGGCGGCAGCTGCCCTGTGTAGGTCAGCCAGGCCGTTGCGCCCTGGATACTCAGGACGATCAGGAACCAGGCCAGGCCAGCCATGCGCCCGATCGTGTAGAACGGCGTGATGGGGAGCACCAGCAACCAGGCCAGACGGGGCGAGAACACACCACCGGCCGCCCAGACCGCCATCAACAGGACCCCCGTTCCGGCGGCCGAGCCGATGTGGACGGCCCAGGACAAGGGCATGCCCATATAAACAGCGCCCAGCAGGGCGCCAATCACGCCCGACAGCGACAGAAACATGCCCCTCGCATGTTCATAGGGGCTGATGGCCGCATACAGCCACAGCACCAGCATGACCAGCATGGCAAACAAGGCCGCATAGGGCGTCTTGCCCTCTTTCAGGCGGCCCGGCAGGTGCTCGACCAAAAAGCCCAGGAATCGACCGAACGCGTGCTGGCCAGGCTGCTTCATGCGCGCGCTTTCCGGATCTGGCGGCTGATGGTGTTTCGCACGGCATCGACGTCCATGGGCTTGTGCAGCACGTCATTCATGCCTGCCGCCAGACACTGCTCACGCTCGACCGGGTTGGTGTTGGCGGTCAGCGCCAGGATGGGCATCCTCGCCGCCATGGCGGGAAACTGGTGGCGAATCTGCCGGGCCAGCTGCATCCCGTCGAGCTCGGGCATGATCATGTCGACCAGGGCGATGTCGAAGGCTTCGGTGTCCAGCCGCTGCAGCGCCTCGGCGCCGCTGCCCACGGTGACAATCTCTGCGTTGGGCCAGATTTTCTGCAGCTGCAGGCGAGCCACCTGGAGGTTGATGGCGTTGTCATCCACCACCAGGATGCGCAGCGCCTCATCTCTGAGCAGGTCCAATGGCTGGGGGTCTTCATCGGGCAGCGTGTGGCCTTCTTGCAGGGGCAACTCGATCCAGAACAAGGTCCCATGGCCGGGCTGGCTGCTGACGCCAATGGTTCCGCCCATCAGCTGGGTCAGCCGCTCACACAGGGCCAGACCCAGACCCGTTCCGCCATAAGCGCGGTTGATCTGGACATCGGCGTATTCAAACCGCTTGAAGATGTGGGCCAGTCGTTCATGGGGAATACCCAGGCCGGTGTCCTCGACTTCGATGCGCAAACCGCCACCCTGGCGCTGCAAACGCAGCTCCACCTTGCCCTTGGCGGTGAACTTGATGGCGTTGTCCACCAGCTTGTGCAGCACCTGCAAGAGGCGCTGCCGGTCCGCATGGATGACTTTGGGCAGGTCCGGGTCCACCGTCACCTGCAGTTGCAGGTCCTTGTGACGGAGCCTGGGCTGGAATTTGTGAACCACTTCTGCCGCCAGACCTGACAGGGCATAGTCGGTCGGATGCAGGGTCAGCTTGCCCGCCTGGATCTGGGAAAAATCCAGGATATCGTTGATCAGGTGAAGCAAGTGCGTGGTGGAGCCCCGAATCAGCTCCACCACCTCCAGGTGTTCCGGCTGATCGGCCAACTCGGTCCGCAAAACCCCGTTGAAGCCCAAAATCGCGTTCATCGGGGTGCGCAGTTCATGGCCCACGGCAGCCACAAACTCATCCTTGTGGGTTTGCGTCTGCAGCAAGGTGCGGTGCATGGCCTTGAGTTCGTCGTTTCGCCGCCCCAACTCCTGCATGCGCACACGGTGCATGTGGTCATAAAGGAAGATGGCCATGGTCAGGCTGAAGGTCACCATCAGGTAATTCATCAGCGTCCAGGCCACCCCGACAGGTCCAACACGCGCCACGGGGCTGACCCACCCCAAATGCGTGGCCTCGTTCATGCCAAAGATGGTCAACAGGATCAGGATGACCCAAACGCCCATGGCCCGAGGCCCTTGCAGCATCAGCACCGCCAGTGCAAGCAGGCTGAACCAGATCAGGGAAGTTGAATTGACCCCGCCGGTGTGGGCAATGACATAGACCAGCAGCAGCCAGGACAGGGCTGTGACCGCGTGCACGACAAACGGCACCCACCTGGTGCGCCTGGACAGCGGCCAGAGCAAGAGGACCGCCAGGGCATGCCAGAGATTGACGCTGTGGTCATAACGACCGGTGGGCAAGGCGTAAAAAACGAATGAATCGAGCACCGAGGCCAGCAAATACAGCTTGAGCAGCCAAGTCTGCAAGTCACTCTGCCCGAGCAGACGGCGTTGCCAATCCTGAACGATGCTGCGCAGCCCTGGCATGCCCGTGTCCGTCACCCGCGCAGTTTGTCGATCAGGCCGTTGAGTTCGTCGAGCGAGCCAAACTGGATGGTCAGCTCACCCATCTCCTCGACCTTGCCCAGGCGTTTGACGCGCTTTTTGACCTTGACCTCCACCTGGGCCATCAGCAGGTCCGACAGCTCTTCTTCGACCCGACGCACATCGCGCGACTTTTCCTTCTTGGGCTTTTGCGTGACCAGGTTGAATTCGGCGCTGAGTTTTTTGGCCAGGCTCTCGGCCTCGCGGACCGACATTTTTTTGGCCACGATCTGGTTGGCGGCCGTGATCTGGGTGGCCTTGTCCAGGGCCAGCAATGCCCGGGCGTGGCCCATGTCCAGATCGCCCGCCATCAGCATGCCCTGCACCGGATCGGCCAGGTTCAGCAAACGCAGCAGGTTGCTGGCGGCGCTGCGGGAACGCCCCACCGCTTGCGCCGCGGCTTCGTGAGTGAGTCCAAACTCTCGCACGAGGCGTTGCAGGCCCTGGGCTTCTTCCAGCGGGTTGAGGTCTTCACGCTGGATGTTCTCGATCAGCGCCATGGCGGCGGCGGCCTCGTTGGGCACATCGCGCACCAGCACCGGCACCTTGTCCAGGCCCGCCAATTTGGACGCCCGGAAACGACGCTCACCGGCAATGATTTCGTATTTGCCCAGGTTCGGGCCATCCGACAGCTGGCGCACCAGGATCGGCTGCATGATGCCCTGCGCCTTGATGGATTCGGCCAGTTCGTACAGCGCCCCTTCGTCCATGCGCGTGCGCGGCTGGTACACGCCGGCCACCATCTGATCGAGCGCCATCATCATGGGCGTGCCGCTGTCGGCGGCAGGCGCCGCAGCTTCGGCAACTTCCACTTTGGGGCCCAGCAGGGCTTCGAGTCCGCGTCCGAGACCTTTGGGTTTCTTGGTGACCATGTTCTTTTTCCTTGTTGTGGGGTGCGTTTGCCAATGGCTCAGCGCTCACCCTTGATCATTGTCTGCAACAGTGCATGGCCCGCAGGCCAATCGCCCAGGCCACTGTCGGCATTGATGTGTCCGGCATCGCCCAGGTCCACCCAGTGCGCGCCCCAATCGGTGGCCAGAGCTTGTGCCCGCTGATGGCTGCAAAACGGGTCGTTGCGGCTGCCCACCAGCGTGGCCGCAAACGGCAGGCGCTGGCGCACGATGGGTGCCCAGCCGGGTATCTGTTCACGCAAGTCGGGCCGCTCCACATCGCCCGGGGCCACCAGCAAGGCGCCGCGGATGCGCGCCGTGTGCCGCGACACCGCAGCCCAGGCCGCCACCTGGATGCAGCCCAGACTGTGCGCCGCCAGCACAATGTTGGCACCCGTTCCCGGCGTGTCCACCACCACCTCATCCAGCCGGGCCAGCCAGTCGCCGCGGCGCGGTCGCATCCAGTTGTCCTGCTCGACGACGCTGTAGCCGTGGCTGCGCACCCAACGCATTTGCCAATGGTCGGGGGCGCTGCCCTGCCAGCCCGGCAGAACAAGGACACAGGCTTGGTGCGGCATGGTCAGAGTGTGGGGGCGCGGCGCACCAGTTCGCTGGCGAACTCTACATAGGCCTGGCTGCCCTTGGCCGAAGGGTCGAACACCACCCCCGGCAAACCATAGCTGGGCGCTTCGGCCAGGCGCACATTGCGGGGGATCACGGTGTCGAACACCTTGTCGCCAAAGTGGGCCTTGAGCTGGTCGCTCACCTGCATCTGCAGCGTGATGCGCGGATCGAACATCACCCGCAGCAAGGCGATGATCCTGAGTTCCTTGTTGAGGTTGGCATGCACCTGTTTGATGGTGTTGACCAGATCGGTCAGGCCTTCGAGCGCAAAGTACTCGCACTGCATGGGCACGATCACACCGTGCGCGGCACACAGGCCGTTGAGCGTGAGCATGGACAGCGAGGGTGGGCAGTCGATCAGGACGAAGTCGTAGTCGGCATCCACCATCGCCAGGGCGTTTTTGAGGCGCTGATCGCGGCGCTCCAGTTGCACCAGCTCCACCTCGGCACCGGCCAGTTCACGGTTGGCGCTGAGCACGGTGTAGCCACATTTGTCCACCTTGATCGCCGCCTCTGCAATGCTGGCCGATTCGAGCAGCACGTCGTAGACACTCAGCTCCAGCTCGCGCTTGTCGATGCCCGAGCCCATGGTGGCGTTGCCCTGCGGGTCCAGGTCGACCAGCAACACGCGCTGACCCACCTTGGCCAGACCTGCCGCCAGGTTCACCGTGGTGGTGGTCTTGCCCACACCACCCTTCTGGTTCGCAATGCAAAAAATCTTGGCCATGGTGGGGGTCTCTCAGGTTTATTTGGAAATGGCCAGCTTGATGCCGAAACCGATCAGGAAGACGCCGGCCAGCTTTTCCAGCACGCGGCCGATGACGGGGTTGGCCCGCATGCGCTCGGCCAGGTGGTGCGTGAGCAGCGTCATGCCCAAGCCGTACAGAAAGGTGAGCGCTGCAATGGTGGCCGCCATGACCGCAAAGCTCAGCAGCCCCTGGTGGTGTTTCGGGTCCACGAACAGCGGGAAGAACGCCATATAGAACACGATGGCTTTCGGGTTGAGCAAGGTGATGGCCAGGGCTTGCTGGAAATACTGGCGCGGGCGGATATTGAGCACCGGGCCATCGCCAGGCTTGGCGCTCAGCATCTTCCAGCCCAGCCAGGCCAGGTAGACGGCACCCAGCCATTGCACTGCGCTGAAAGCAGCCGGATACGTGGCCAGCACAGCCGCCACACCGGCCACGGCCGCCCACATCAGCACCTGGTCACCGGCAATCACACCGAATGTGGCGGCCAGGCCGCCGCGGATTCCGCCTTTTCCGGTGGAGGTGATCAGCGCCAGGTTGCCCGGGCCGGGAATGGCCAGGAACAGCACAATGGCCGCGACAAACGCACCGTAATCCGAAATGCCGAAAAACATGGACAACCTGAGAAAAATGACCCGGAAAACGGTCCGGGGAAGTGCGAGTGTACGTCAAGCCCTCCGCCTTGCAGCGGAAGTTCGCGCGAAATCAGCCTTGCCGAACGGGCCGCATCCAGACCATGCAGCGCTCCGCATCAAGCCCCGGCACCGTCAAAGGTTCCACGTGAAACACTTGCACATCGGTCGGCAGCCCGTCGATTTCGGCCTGCGGGTGCTTGCCTTTCATCGCCATCCAGACGCCTTGTTCAGCGAGCGCACTGCGTGACCAGGTCACAAAATCGGGCAAAGAGGCAAAGGCCCGGCAGCAGATCACATCGAACGGCCCGCTCAGCGTTTCGACCCGGGCATGGATGCCGCGCAAATTGGGCAACTTCAGGGTCGCCGCCACCTGCTGGATGAAGGCGGCCTTTTTGCCGACCGTGTCCACGCAGCTCACATCGAGTTCGGGTCGGCAGATCGCCAGCACGATCCCCGGCAGGCCACCGCCAGAACCAACGTCCAGCACCTTGGTCGGCTGGCCCTGCGTATACCGCACCAGTGGCGTGACCGCCGTCAGGCTGTCGAGCAGATGGTGCGTCAGCATTTCCTGCGGGTCGCGCACCGCCGTGAGGTTGTAGACCTTGTTCCATTTCTGGATCAGGGCCAGGTAGCCCAGCAGCTGATCGAACTGGGCATCGCTCAGGCTCAGACCGAGTTCGGCCGCCCCCGACTTCAGGGTGGTCAGGGCATCGCTCATGCGGGCTGGCTTTCTTCAGCCGGAGAACGGAAACCCTTGAAGCCCCCTTTTTTCAGGTGGATCAACAACAAGGAAATGCTGGCAGGCGTGATGCCCGAAATGCGCGAAGCCTGACCCAGCGTTTCGGGTCGGTGCTTGGCCAGCTTCTGCCGGGCCTCGATCGACAAGGCCGAGACCTGCATGTAGTCCAGATCGGCAGGCAGGCGCAGGCTTTCGTAATAAGCAGAACGCTCGACCTCTTCCTTTTGGCGGTCGATGTAGCCGGAATACTTGGCGGCGATCTCGACCTGCTCAATGACCGCATCGGTCAAATCACCCAGCGTTTCACGTGAAACATCCGGACCGGTGTAGCGACCACCGTTCATGCCGGTCAACTCGGCATAGCCCACACCTGGGCGACGCAGCAGGTCAAACAGGTTGTATTCATGTTCGATGGCTTTGCCCAAAACCCGTTCGGACTCCTCGGCAGGCAGGTTGCGCGGGTTCACCCAGGTGGATTTGAGCCGTTCTGTTTCACGTGAAACAGCATCGCGCTTGCGACAGAAAGCATCCCAGCGGACGTCATCCACCAGCCCCATCTGGCGGCCGACTTCAGTCAGTCGCATGTCGGCATTGTCCTCGCGCAGCTGCAGGCGGAACTCGGCGCGGCTGGTGAACATGCGGTAGGGCTCGGTCACGCCCTTGGTGATCAGATCGTCCACCAGCACGCCCAGGTAGGCCTGGTCGCGGCTGGGCGTCCAGGCGGCTTCGCCCCGGCACTGCAGCGCGGCGTTGATGCCCGCAAACAGGCCCTGGGCCGCCGCCTCTTCGTAGCCGGTCGTGCCGTTGATCTGACCGGCAAAGAACAGACCGTTGATCTGCTTGGTTTCGAAGCTGCTCTTGAGCGAGCGCGGGTCGAAATAGTCGTACTCGATGGCGTAGCCGGGGCGCAGGATGTGGCAGTTTTCCAGCCCCTTCATCGAGCGCACCAGGTCGTACTGGATGTCGAACGGCAGGCTGGTCGAAATGCCGTTGGGGTAATACTCGTTGGTCGTCAGACCCTCGGGCTCCAGAAAGATCTGGTGGCTGTCCTTGTCGGCAAAACGGTTGATCTTGTCTTCCACGCTGGGGCAGTAACGCGGGCCGACGCCCTCGATCTTGCCGGTAAACATCGGGCTGCGGTCAAAACCGGAGCGGATGATCTCGTGGGTGCGCTCGTTGGTGTGGGTGATCCAGCAGGGCATCTGTTGGGGGTGCATGCTGGCCCGGCCCATGAAGCTGAACACCGGCACCCCGCCCTGCTCATTCATGCCACCCGGCATGCCGTCGCCCGGCTGCTCGATGCACTTCGAAAAATCGATGGTCCGCCCATCCAGGCGCGGCGGCGTGCCGGTCTTCAGGCGACCTTGCGGCAGCTTGAGCTCTTTCAGGCGCGCCGACAGACTGACCGCTGGCGGATCGCCCGCGCGGCCAGCCGAATAGTTCTGCAAGCCCACATGGATCTTGCCGTCCAGAAAGGTGCCTGCCGTGAGCACCACGGTGCGCGAACGGAAGCGGATGCCCACCTGCGTGACGGCGCCGACCACCCGGTCACCTTCGACCATCAAATCATCAACGGCCTGCTGGAACAGCCACAGGTTCGGCTGGTTTTCCAGCATGCGGCGGATCGCGGCCTTGTACAGGATGCGGTCGGCCTGGGCGCGGGTGGCGCGCACGGCCGGGCCTTTGGATGAGTTGAGGATGCGGAACTGGATGCCGCCCTCGTCGGTGGCCAGCGCCATGGCACCGCCCAGGGCGTCCACTTCCTTGACCAGGTGGCCCTTGCCGATGCCGCCAATGCTGGGGTTGCAGCTCATCTGCCCCAGCGTCTCGATGTTGTGGGACAGCAGCAGCGTCTTGCAGCCCATGCGGGCAGCAGCCAATGCGGCTTCGGTGCCGGCATGGCCGCCACCGACGA
>JACCDV010570967.1_pt1 | contig 10857 bp, 8 predicted proteins | sample 7446131 | NCBI WGS metagenome assembly JACCDV01 (sample SAMN15323448, study PRJNA562643) | freshwater metagenome | isolation source: river surface water | place: USA:Blue River Watershed | collected 2017-08-17
AATTTCCAGTTTCTAAATCCTTGCCGCGTAAAATTGAATAAACGTATTGTAGCCTAGCTCTTCTAAAAGCTAATCCAACAGAAACGCGTAGCATCTGGTCAGGGTCTGGGTCTATAAGGTAGTTGAACGGTGATGCAGTATCTTTTGATGGGATTCTACACAATCGACAAAATTCCTCTAAATCTTTTCTTCCATCCTCCCAAAATACGCTCATCAATGTTAATATAAAGTCCGCTTGATTTAGGGTTTTGCCCTGAGAGTTAATACGAACGAATACATCGGCAACCTGTTCTTCGGTGATATTTGTTGAGAGCTCCAGTGCCGAAAAAGGGTAGGATTCTAAATTCTTCAACTGCATAAAAGCATTTTGAATATTCTCCTCTTCCTCCTCTGTTAATTCAACTGATTTCTTCAGATTTTGTAAGAACTCATTGATTACTTTAATGATATTAATATTGGGCTGCCATATAAGGGATATGTTCTGAAAGTATCTTGGATTCTTTCGAATCGAAGCATCCGGTATCTCGAACTTTGCTTCTAATGGATTAAAGGCAATTACAATGGTAGCTTTTGTATAGTTTTCACGAATGATTTCCTGGCCCTTAATTACAGCATATAATGACGTAAGTCTTTGTTGCCCATCTACAATAAGAAGGTTGGGGTGTTTTTGTTTAGAACTGGTTCCAATTCCTTTTGTATGTTCAACATTGGCATTTGCCCAAAATAAAAAATAACCAACTGGGTATCCTTTATACATACTATCGAACAAGTCTCTGACTTTGGTATCTGGCCATACGAATGGACGTTGAATATCAGGTAGCCCAATAATACCCATATCAATTTGCTGTATAAGGGTGGTAAGGTTATAACTGACTTCTTTGAATAGGGTCGCCATACTTGATTTATTTAAACTTCAACCGGTTCTTCCCTTAGGGCCTCTCTCAAAACCTGTTGTAGTAGTTTTTCATTTTGTGATTCACTTTGTTTGATACTTGATTCCAATTCACTGCAGTATTCCATTAGTTCTTCCAATTTTTTAACGATACGGTGTTGTTCTGCTAATGGAGGAAGTGGTATTATAAATTGTTCGAGGTTATATTTGGGTAATCCTTCCCGTCCTGCACCGGTAGTTGAGGAAAAAATGAATTTTTGAAAAAACGGTGACAAAGTAATATAATGATAGAAGTTATTATCTACTACAAGAGGTCTTATGATACAAACGTGTTGACTAACATTTCCTTCTTCAAAATCTTCTGGCACCAACGTACATCTTCCCATTGACCCACCTGTTATATTTAGTAAAATATCCTTTGCGTATACTGTAGTCCCATTCATTTTTTTATGCACTTCATTAGATATGAATTTTATATCATCATATACTAACCCGTTGTCGTAAATATTTTGGGAACGGAAGAATGGGATTCCATTTACAGAATAATTACTTCCTTTTGGTGTGCTTCCCGAACCTATTTTTGAACATATCTCCCCCAATTTACACCACGCCCAATTTTCAGGGATTTCAAAAGGGATTTCATCAGGTTTGATTGGTGATAATTCTTTTTCTTTTTTGAGTTTCTTTTCGGCAATCAGTTTAGCCTTTTCAGCTTTTATTCGATTGAGTAATTCACTTCCTGGTTCGTCCTTTTTATTTTGCTCAACCAATTTTCCTTGTACCGCATCCTGTAACAACTGCTGACGGAGTTTTTTTACTAAGGCAAATTGGTGGGTAAGTTCTGTTGAAATTGCATCAACTTTTGAATTTCTATTATTCAACACTTTTACTACTTCTCGTTGGTCTTTAATGTCTGTAGGAATATTGACAACCAATGGAAGAATGTGTTTGGGTTTAATTTCTGTTTTAATTCCACCGGGAACCTGTTCCTTCAAAGCTTTCTTAAACTCAATGCTTTTTAGAAAAAATTTCAAAAACTCAATGTCTATTGAGTTTTTGTCAAAGCTATAAGAAGAGTAATGAATCGTTGCAGTTATATCCTCTTTGCCTGTGTATACGGCCATCGCGCCTTTTTCAACATTAATTCCTGAAATCACCAAATCACCGTTTTTTATCAAAATCATATCGGTATTTGATGGTTTATCGGAAACAAATATTTCACCTGAAAAATCGATTTTATCTATTCTTTTTAAGTGAGCGATTTCTTTGTCATTGGGTTTAAAACGATTTTCCCTGACTTTTAAAAATTGACCTAATTTTACTTTTTCCCAACTCATTTTAAAGATTTTTTAAGTTGGTTTAATAGTATTTGACTCTTGTCAAAAGAGGACTCAAGCATTTCCATTAATTCCGCACTGTTATATTCTTTTTCTTCCTCAGGTTTTGTTGGGTTCTTAATATCCAAATCATAACCACGTTCAATAATAGTGTTGATGTTAATCTTCCAGGCAACATCACTTTCTTTACGATTATTCCACCATTTTTTAATTGGGTCAAACTCCTTTAATTGAATTGGACGTGTCTTATTGTATGCTTTATAACCTTCGGGCATACGATGTTCATAATACCATACATCTTTAGTAGGTTGCCCTTTTTCAAAAAATAATAAGTTAGTTGCTACTGTTGCATAAGGCTGAAATACTGAATTCGGCAATCGAATAATTGTATGAAGATTGCAGTCTTCTAATAATTTCTGACGCACACGTTGTTTAACTCCGTCTCCTGTTAGGCTTCCATCCGGCAAGACAATTCCTGCTCGACCACCTTGTTTTAATAAATGAATCATCAATATTAAAAACAAATCTGCACTTTCTTTGGTACGAAATGTTTGAGGAAAATTGCTTTCATTTCCATTAGCTACAATCCCTCCGAACGGGGGGTTGGCTAATATTACGTTTACTCTATTTTTTTCAGTGTAGTTACTAAGTGGTTGGTCTAATGCATCTCCAAATTTGATATTAGGAATTTCAATATCGTGTAAAATTAGATTTGTGGTCGCTAATAAGTATGGCAAAGGTTTATATTCCCAACCTGCAATATTTGACTCAATACTTTTTCGCTCTTCAACATTTTTTGCTTGCTTTTTCAGATGCTCAATTGCGCAAGTCAAATAGCCACCCGTCCCACTAGCCGGGTCGAGTACCTTTTCACCTAATTGAGGATTGATTATTTCTGTAATAAATTGAGTAATAGCTCTTGGGGTATAGAATTCTCCACTTTTACCAGCGCTCTGTAATTCCTTTAAGATAGTTTCATACAATTCTCCAAACGCGTGTCGGTCTTTGGCGATATTAAAATCTATTTCATTTAATTTATTCAACACTTTCCTTATGTTGATACCACTTTTCATATAGTTGTTATTTCCTTCGAAGACTTCACGAACAATAACAGCTCTTTGATTACCTGTGCTTAAGTCCAAATTACGAAGAGCAGGAAATAATTGTCTATCGATAAATTCTAATAATTCATCACCAGTCATTCCTTCATCATCTCCAGCCCAATTACCTTTTTCTTTTACCCAATGAAATTTATCAGGAATAGGGGACTTATACTTGTCATCGAGTAATTCTAATTCTTTATCCTTATCAGAGAATATCTTTAAAAATAGCATCCATCCTAATTGCTCAATTCTTTGAGCGTCCCCATTCAATCCGGTATCTTGCCACATTATGGTTTGAATACTTTTTACAATACCTCCAATGTTACTCATTATCTTATGCTATTTTATATAATTCGGTTTCAAGTTCTCTTACTGCTTGTAGATACTTTTCTTTGCTTCCAAATTGGTTAATAATTTCAATAGGTGACCCTAATTCATCAAACGGGTTTACTCTCAATACTTCTATACTTTCAATATTGGTTATTCCTTCATCAGCATATTTGTCTAATAAGGCCTCTAATACTTTTTTAGATTGTTCCCCATATTTTGTAAAGTAGTTTCTTTTCTTTACGTTGTTAGCTCGTTCTTTTCTAGTCAACGGGGGTTGGTCATAAGCAACGTGACAAATTAGGTCGAATAAATCAACCTCTTTGTTTACGGCATCATATAGGGCTTCTACCATTACACCTTGGTCTTGCAATTCGGAAATAATTGCTTCCTTTCTATCAGCCTTGTTCCATCGATTTAAGAAATCATCAAGTGAAGCATATTTCTCTTTAATAATTACTTTTGTATGGTCTTTTAAGCTCGTAGTAATTGGTTTGCCGTGTTGGTCAAAGTGAAGTTCTCTACTTATCAATACAGAAACATCTACACCATTCACATATACCTTTTCCCTTGGTTCATTTAATATTTGTGACCCTATATTTGGTTCTGGGTATCTTATTTCGGGTGGTGTCATTACAATATCTTCTCCTGTTACGATATCAATGACTGGTTCATTATTTTCTTCTTCCTCATCAATAATTCCCGTCAAATCTGTTTCTTCTGTTATGGGTTTGATTCGAATTGGGTCGCCATCAAAAGCTGAATCGGCAAATAAGTCAGTCGCATTTCTAAAGTCTAAAATAGTAAAGTACAGTTTTCCAAATTCTTCGTTAATTCTAGTACCTCGACCAATAATTTGTTTGAATTTGGTCATTGAATTGATATTAGAATCTAATACAATCACCTTACAAGTTTGTGCATCTACACCGGTAGTCATTAATTCTGATGTGGTTGCAATAACAGGATACTTCTCTTCTGGGTTAATAAAATTATCTAATTCCTTTTTCCCTTCGTCATTATCACCTGTAATTTGCATAACATACTTGTAATTCTGAGCTACCAAATCCGAGTTATGTTTTGCTATTGCAGTTCTCATTCGTTCTGCGTGGTCGATATCGACGCAGAATATTATTGTTTTTGCGAATCTATCATAACCTTTAAGAAATTCAGTAAGCTTTTTAGCTACCAAATCTGTTCTTTCGTCAATTACAAGATTCTTGTCAAAATCCTTTCTATTGTAAATTCTATCTTCAATCTCATTGCCATCTTTATCCGTTTTACCTTGTTCTGGTCTCCAACCCTCAGCGTCAACGTTGAGACCAATACGGAGAACTCTATATGGTGCAAGAAAACCATCATCAATTCCTTGACGTAATGAGTAAGTATATACTGGTTCACCAAAGTATTCAAGATTACTTGCAGTCTCCGTTTCCTTTGGGGTTGCTGTCAAACCAATGTGCGCAGCATTTTGAAAGTAATTTAATATCTCTCTCCAACTGCTATCTTCTTTCGCACTTCCTCTATGACACTCATCAATTACGATTAAATCAAAAAAGTCTCTTGAGAATTGCTTGTAAACATTCGCTGCATCATCTGTACCTGATAGACCTTGATAGAGAGCTAAGTAGATTTCAAAACTCTTATCAATCTGTCTGTGCTTAACCACAGTCATTTTATCTTTGAAGTGTTTAAAATCTCCTCTTCGTGTTTGGTCAATCAGCGCATTTCTATCAGCTAAGAATAGAATACGTTTTTTCGTTCTATTCTTCCAAAGTCTATGAATTATTTGAAAGGCTGTATAAGTTTTGCCAGTTCCTGTTGCCATAACTAATAGAATCCTATTTTGTCCTTTTGCAACAGCTTCAACAGTTCTGTTGATAGCAATTTGTTGATAGTACCTTGGTTTTCTATTAGAACCATCAAAGAAGTAATCTTGGGAAACAATACTTTCTGCTTCTGTCGTGATTATTCCTTTATATTTTTTATAACGCTTCCAAAGTTGTTCTGGGGAGGGGAAATCATCTATTCCTATTTCAGTTTCAATATTACCATCATCTGCAGTTCTATCGTGGAATAGAAATCCATCCCCATTGCTGCTGAAAACACAGGGGATATCTAATATTTTGGCATAATCAAGCCCTTGTTGAATACCGGCCCTGACTGAATGATTGTTATCCTTAGCCTCAATTATTGCAATGGGGATATTGGGTTTGTAGTAAAGAATGTAATCAGCTCTTTTTCTCGTCCCACGAGCGGTCATTTTGCCTCTAACATATATTTTTCCATCTGTAAATGAAACTTCTTCTAATACTTGCAGCTGAGTATCCCAACCAGCTTTTTCAATTGCCGGAGTGATGTATTTGGTGCAAATATCTCTTTCAGATAGATTTTTTTTATTCATTGTTTATATCTCAGAACGTTATGACTTACAACGAATAACTCTGGGGGAAGAGTGAGTAAGTTGATATCTTATATGGTTAATTAATCCATATAAAAGTAGCAAAGAAAGAGCGAATTCGCAAACCTGTGTTAAAGTCCTTATAATGAGCCATATTATAAATTTTCTGCAGAAATTTTTTATTTGTTATCGGGGTATAAATCTGGTTTTCTAAATTTTCGGCCAGAAATTTCTCTTTGAGTATTGAGGGGGTAATCAAAGTGTGAGAATCTACATACCTATACCGGGGATACGACAGTCGGAAGGGAGGGAGGGGGGTATCCTTTCAAAACGGCACTTCTTGGACATATTTCCAAAAAGTTTAAAAAATATTTTGTGTATTAAAATATTGGACTTAATTTTGTGTCCACAATATGAAAATAGATTATTCCATAAAACACTCAGTTCCCAAATTTAACCTGGATTCCTGGTTAATTGAGAATGAACCAGAAGTGAGTAAAGTCCATTTTAAAAAGATAGAAAGACTTTATAATCATTACGGCGAATTGTTGGATGAATTCAGAGATTTCTTGAATTCATCTGAGAAAATAATTGATTCCCAAGGGTCTACTCTTACCACAATCGACATTTATAATGCGATTGAATATTTTAAAATTAGAATTGAAAAATTATGGTTGATATTCAATCTTAGACTATATAAGACGTATAATGTCAATAAGGATACACAGGTTCGATATATAGTAATGCGTGCTTTTTGGATTGATGATAAGGGTAAGCCATTTAGAAAATTTTCAAAAAATCTCGGTGCAGAGGGCAAAGTGGTAGTAAAAGGTAAAATTCCAACAAGTGACTTGAATGCGGTTAGTGACTATATCTTGACATTAATGTGTGATTTATACCATTTTGAATACATCGATAATAGTGAGGCTGGTATTGATTCAGAAGGTAATATTAGAACAGTAAATGATTAAAAACTTCACTCTTCTGTTGATTAAGACCGATTGGTCTTTTTTTTAATAAAAAAAATTGGATAAAAAAATATGGTACAACCATAAAGACACAAAATTAAACAAAAAAACAAACAAATATGATGAAAAAAGTAAAATTAAGTGAATTGCAAATTCACCCTTTGGTATTAGGTATTATTAACAATACCTCAAATCCATCAATCCAATTCTCAATGAAACACGACGGCCAAAAAACTCCAATCGTTGTTGTGAAAAGAGAAGATGGTTACTCTGTCATCGATGGTGTACACCGATACAAAGCAGCAGTTGAACTTGGAAATATCGAAACCCTCGAATGCGAGGTCTTAGATATTCAGGATGACCAGATTCTTGATACACGCATTACATATAATCAAAAATCAAAAGTTCATACATTAGAAATTTGCCGCAACATTGAGCACATATTAGGATTGATAGGGAGCGAGCAAGGGAAACGAAATGACTTATTGGGAAACAAGAATTTGGAGGATGAAGCTGAATTTGGAACAGCTGGAAAGGACAGGTTTGAGAGGGCTTGTTTTTTGTCCGGCCTTCCTCTTTCTGCAAGGACTTTAAGAAAGTTGATGGCAGTTTATGAATATGAGAAAAATGATAATAGTCTGTCTTTAATAGAAGAAATTGATTCTGGTAAATTTAAAATTAACAGTGCGTATAAATTAATGAAAAGTAAAATGAATAAAGATGATAAGAAAATTCATAGAAAACAATTAGAAATAGACCGGATTGATGCTGATGTTTGGTTTGATGTATTTGAACAAAGTGCTACAGACTTATCAAATCTCAAACATTTGAAACCCAAATTTGCAATGTTCTCACCTCCATATTGGAAAATGAGAAAATATAGAAATCAAGGTGTAATAAAATTTGGTCAAGAACCAACTTTGAATGAATATATAGGTAACTGCAGAAAAACTCTAAATGAATTAATAAGCATTATGGATGAAAATGGACTTATTGTTGTTGTAATTGGAGAAGCTTATAAAGGGGGCTTTAAAAATGTAACTACCAAGTATGCAAATATGGTTTTAGATACCGGTCTTGAAATGGTGGGTGAATGTGTATGGATTAAAGAAAATCCAACCCCATCAGTACCTAAGTATTTTTTTAGACCAGCATTCGAAATGATATTCGTATGTAAAATGAAAGATGCTAAAGTATCATTCAATCCCAGAATGATACCCGCGAAATACAAGAAGGTGTCTGTAAAAAAATGTCAAACAGCTACAAATAGTGACAACAGATTTTTCGTAGCTGATAATGAAACAATAATGTCAAATGTAATAATCACATCATCATTTAATCATTCCGAATATAAAAAATACGACCCAAATTTTAAGCACGACGCGCCTTGTCCAATGGAGATTTACGACATCTTCGTATCAAGTTTCACACGTCCTGGGGATACTTGTATTGATATCCATTGTGGTTCAGGACAGGGGCTTGAATCTTTTGTTAGGCACGGATGCAATGCAATTGGTGTAGATATAGACCCCGTATCAGTTGAATTTTGTAGTAAGAGAATGAATATTTTACTTGGAGAAAGATATTTTATCTATTCAAAAATAGCTGCTTAACATTTTTACATACTCTTTTAGTCAAACTTATAAAATATGAATATTAAAAAAGAAACAATTGAAAAACATAGAAGAGATATACAAGACCTTATTGAAAAAGGTGAATTTAAGAAAGGACTTGAAATCGCATCAAAATATCCTTTCAATGGGAGTGGTAAAGAGGGTTTTGTTATTACAAAAACAAGGTTATTAAATCAGTATGATTTAACAAAAGACGATTTATTGACACTCAATTTTATTGAAAAAGACAACCCTCATTATAAAGGTGCCAATAAAATGACATTATATTTTGAGCCTGAGGTAAAGAGTAAATTCAAGTTAAAATTACAATAGGTGATTAAACTGATTTACTAAATTTTAGCACTTGCTAGTTAAATCATTTTTTAAATTTATAATATGTACAATCAAAATCAACCAATGTATTTAATAAATGCAGAGATTTTAGAAAATTTAATGAGAAAAATCATATCAGAAGAAATTGGTATTTTAACTAAGAAGATAAATAAGATTCCAAAACTTTTGACGAGAGAACAAGCTGCAAAAGTTATGAATGTTTGCCCGAATACTATTTCTGAATGGATTAGGAGCGGTAGACTTCAAAATCGAGGTATTGGAAGAAAAATACTTTTAATGGATTCGGATTTAGAAGGACTTTCAAGAAGGAGTTATACAAAATATACAAAAGCAGCATAATGGTTTCATTTTACATTAGAGATAAGGAAAGTGTGAGTGCGGTTATAATGTGTTCAGTGAATATTAAAGGATTGAACAGAATTGTTTTACCGGTCAAAAATCTTAAAATATCTACCAAGGATTGGGATAATGGTAGAATGAGAACAGGTAAGGGTCGCCAAGAAAACGGACGGGTTCAGGATAAATTAAATAAGTTAAAGCTCGATATTGAATCTTTTGTTGATGAGTATTTTAATCTAAACAAGAAGCCACCCAAACGGCAGCAAATCATTAAATTTTTAGAATCTGATAAATCTGTTGGCGACTATTTTAATTCAGGAGGTAAAATTAAAATAGTTGATTGGATTGAATCGATAATTCAAAGAAGGAAATGCGGTAAGGAGTTAACTGGGAAGAACACAAGGTTTAGTCAAGGGTCATTCCACGCTTATGAGTCCACCCTTAATGCAATCAAAGGTTTTCAATCGTATTCAAACAGAGCATTCTTTTATGTACAAGAATTTGAGAACAGAAAAATCATTGAAGATTTTGAAATTTATATGGTAAACGAATTGGATTTCGCAGTAAATACGGTAGCCAACAAAATGAAACGATTGAAATCATTTTTAAATCTTGCTTATGCTGAGGATATAATTAGATTCAGTCCATTTAAAAAGTATGGAATTAAGATATACGAAGAGGAATCGGACAATATTGTGTTTACTGAATCTGAAATGATTGAATTAGAGAATCTCGATTTGTCTGATAATGCATCACACGAGCTTATACGTGACCAATACTTAATTTATATGTGGAGCGGCATCCGTAAATCTGATTTACCACATTTACTAGCAGTTGTTAATCCCAATTCAGAATCATTTAGTTTCCGCAGTAGTAAGACTGGTGAAATTTGTACAATACCTGCATTTGATGCTTTGAAGAGGGTTGCTGCAAAATACAATTACAATTTCCCAACACCAATTTTAGACACAATAGTATTAAAAGAAATAAAACAAATATGTATGAAAATTCCATCAATGACTGAAATAGTCGAAAAGAACATTACAAAAGGCGGGTATAGAAAAAAGCACCTAAAGAAGAAGTGTGAAATGGTACACATCCATACTGCACGTAGGACTCTTGCAACTAGACTTTTTGAGAAGAATTTAGACTCGATGCAGATTATGAAGATAACAGGTCATAAAAAGCTATCAACGCTACAGAAGTACGTTAAAAGTGATATCAACATCTCAAGGATGTTGGAGGTGGGAAATAGTATCGGAAAGTCCTAAAATGGGATTTGCTACACTTTTTGCTACACAAAATAAAAAACCCCTTGATTATCAAGGGGTTTTACTCATTTTAAGCGGACCGGACGGGACTCGAACCCGCGACCTCCGCCGTGACAGGGCGGCATTCTAACCAGCTGAACTACCGATCCAAGAACTTCCGGTAACTTTTCCGTTTCCGGGTTGCAAAGATAAGGGGAAAGAAGTTTTTTAAACAAATCTTTTATTAAAAAAGGTTGCATTATTTTTACAGCCCAA
>JACCDV010909710.1_pt1 | contig 10856 bp, 11 predicted proteins | sample 7446131 | NCBI WGS metagenome assembly JACCDV01 (sample SAMN15323448, study PRJNA562643) | freshwater metagenome | isolation source: river surface water | place: USA:Blue River Watershed | collected 2017-08-17
AGAATTGCTTGGCGATGATCGCAGCGAGCGATCCGTACAGATAGAAGTCGTACCACTCAAAGACGGTGCCCAGGGAAGAGGCGAAAATCACCTTCTTCTCTTCGGCCGTCATCGGACGGGGTGCGGTGGTTGCCATAGAAGCGGTCTCCAAAAAAATCAGCTCCCAAAATGGGGACGCGGACGCATTCTTGAAGCAGGCTCTGACCCATGTCTGACGAGCATCCAACGCAAACTGACAACCCGGGTGTTAACCCGCACGCGCCATTCCTCAGTGTGGAATTTGGCGGCTTTTGCCCGGGTAAACACCAGTCAGCATTCAGTCTGGCTGTATCACCAGTGACAGATATGCTTGCGCACATGCCATCCCCCGTTTCACCAGAACTGCGGCGCAAAGTCCGCCATCTGAACCTGACCTGTCTGGCTTGCTGGTTGGCGATCACGCTCGCGCCTGTCCTGACCGCCCGATCGGATCTGCACCTGGGCCCATGGCCGTTGAGCTTCTGGGTGGCGGCCCAGGGGGCGGTGCTGGGCTACCTGGCCATCGTGGTCGTTTATGCCTGGCTGGTCAACCGCTGGGAGCGGCAAGCAGGTGGCCTGTCGTTCGATGTGCCTGAGGCTCAGGAGGACTGACGGCGGATGCCGACCGCGGTGGCGTTCACCGCATCCCAGTCCGGTCCTGCAAACCAGCTGTCGCCTTGCAGGTAAGCGCGCAGCATCGGCAAGGCATCCTGGCCCCAGAAAACCTTGCCATCCACCACGAAGCTGGGCACACCGAACAGCCCGGCCTCCAGCGCCTGTCGGGTGTTGTCCTGCAGCCCCTGCTTGACTTCGGGGCTGACCGGATCGCGCGCGGGCTGGAGCTGCGCGGTCAGGGCCTGGAGCCGGGAGGCGTCGGCCGCATCTTCGCCACTGCACCAGACATGCCTGAAGACCTGCTCGCAGACATGGCGGTTGGGTTCTCCGTCCGCATCACAGGCCACAGCCAGACGCAGCAGTCCCAGCGGATTGAAGGGGTGCGCCGCCGGCAGGCGCAATTGAACGCCCTGCTGGTGGGCAAGCCAAAGGACCTGCCGGTAGGTCCAGTCGCGTTTGGCCGGGATTTCGGCCGGCCCGAGCTGGCCATGGTGCTGCAGCATCGCGCCGAACAGCACGGGCTTGTGCACCACCCGGTGGCTGATGCCCTGCAGGGCTTCCGGCAAGCCCTGAAAGGCCAGCCAGGCGTAGGGCGAGATGAAGTCCAGATAGAAGTGGATGGTTTTCATTCGGTCGCCTCCAGCGCCATGCGTTGAACCAGCCGGTCGGGCAACAGCGCCCAGACCGCGCGCCTGGCCGGGTTGTCCATGCGGCCCCAGGCCGCGATCTCATCGATGGTGCGCAGGCATCCCTCGCACCAACCGGTGCCCGGATGCATCACGCAGACGGACTGGCAGGGCGAAGGCACCTGTGGCCCCTCGCTGGCCTGCTGCGCCATTTCGGCCACACGGCGCCAGCGGCGGTTGGCGATGGTGCGCGGGTCGAGCGTCATGGCGTCACCGCCACATCGGCCTGCTGCGCGCCGGTCAGGTGCCTGAGGTCTTCAGGCTGGAGTCGGAACACGCCGTGCGGATGCCCGGCGGCGGCCCAGACTTCCTCGAAGCGCCAGAGGTCCTGATCGAGCAGCGTGACCCCGGGGTGAAGGTGCGCCACAGGCGAGACGCCACCGATGGAAAAGCCGGTTTTCGCCTTGACGAAGTCGGCATCGGCACGGCCCACCTTGCCCACCAGGGCAGAGACCTTTTTCTCGTCCACGCGGCGGTCACCGGAAGTGACCACCAGCACGGCCACATCGTCGGCCTTGCGGCGAAAGATCACGCTCTTGGCGATCTGCCCCAGCTGCACCCCCAGGGCGTCGGCCGCCTCCTGCGCCGTGCGCGCGGCATCGCTGAGCATGACGGGGGCGTGCGGATGCCCCAGTGCCTCCAGGGCACGGCCCACACGCTCAACGCCCTCGGGCAGGGCATGAAGTTCGGCGCCACACATCGTTTTTTTCCTCTGGCTCGGTGTTTCCTCTGCAATTATCCCCGTGCAGGGATGCAGCCGCGTACGCGACTGGGAACAACCCTCCGCAGGCCTATGATGTTTTCATGAACACCTTCCTGCAACGACTCCCCGCCCTGCTGGCTGGCCTGGCCTTGTGCATGACTGCGCTGGCACAGGCACAGACCGACAACTACCCCTCCAAACCCATCACCATCGTGGTGGGTTACCCGCCCGGTGGCAGTACCGACCTGACCGGCCGGGTGGTGGCCACCGCGCTGGCCAAGAGCCTGAACGCGACTGTGGTGGTCGAGAACGTCGGTGGCGCCGGAGGCGCCATCGGCGCACAGAAGGTGCTCAACGCGGCCCCAGACGGCTACACCCTGCTGGTGGGTGCCAACAACGAGGTGGCCATCAACCGGCTGGTGTCCCCGACCATCAGGTACAGCTGGCAGGACTTCACGCCGATAGGCCTGATCGCGTCCCAGCCGCTGGTGCTGGTGGCCGCGCCCAAGATGGGGGTGAAAAACACCGAGGAATTCATCAAGCTGGCCAAGGCCAACCCGGGTCGCTTCAGTTACGGCAGCTCCGGTGTGGGCACTTCGCTGCACCTGGCCGGGGAAATGGTCAAGGAACAGGCGGGCATCTTCATGACCCACATTCCCTACCGTGGCGTGGCGCCACTGGCCACCGATCTGATCGGCAACAACCTGGAGTTCGGGGTGTTCGTGCTCTCCAGCGGTCTGCCCCACATCCGCAGCGGCAAGGTGGTGGCATTGGGCACCACCGAGAAGAACCGCTCCCGGGTCACGCCCGACATTCCTGCGCTGGCCGAGCATCCGGCCCTCAAGAGCACCGACATCAGCACCTGGTTTGTGCTGATGGGCCCCGGCAAGCTGCCCGAAGCGGTGGTCGCCAAACTCAAGAAAGGCCTGGCCGACGCCTTGCAGAACCCCGAACTGCGCAGCAAGCTCGAAGCTTCGGGTTCGGCCGTGGCCCAGGGGGCGGTGGACATGAACAAGTTTCTGCGAGACGAAACGGTGAAGTACCAGCGCATCGTCGACTTTGCCAAGATCCGCGAATGAACGCCCTCCCGTTTGACCTGCCCTGCCCCGACATTTCGATATGGCGCCAGGGCAATACCGGCACCGAAGGCGTCTGGCATTTCGATTCGGGCCAGCCTGGTCGCCATGTGCTGATCAGTGCGCTGATCCATGGCAACGAACTGTGCGGCGCCTGGGCACTTAAAGGCCTGCTGGAGGCTGACGTACGCCCCGTGGCGGGCAAGCTGACGCTGATGTTCGCCAACCTGCGGGCCTTTGAACGCTTCGACCCGGCCAGCCACGACGCCTCGCGCTTTGTGGATGAGGACATGAACCGCCAGTGGATGGATGAACGCATCGCCGATCCCCGGACACTGGAGCGCCAGCGCGTGGGGGCTCTGGCACCTTGGGTGCAGCAGGCCGACTGGGTGCTGGACCTGCACTCGATGCACGAGCCTGGCGCGCCCTTGCTGCTGACCGGCATGCAAGCACGCAATCTGGAACTGGCGCGCCAACTGGCCAACCCGGTCCACATCGTGGTCGATGCCGGCCACAAGGACGGTGTGCGCATGCGCGACTATGGGCGCCTGGGCCTGTCCGATGCACAAGCGCCGGACACCCGGTCACTGCTGATCGAGTGCGGCTTTCATGGAGACACGGCCAGTCGCGACGTGGCACGCGACATGTGTGTCCGGTTTCTGGCGGTCTCGGGTGCCGTGCCTGCGCAGACGCTGCAGAATGCCCTGCCGGGATGGCAGCTGGCCGATGCTGCGCAGCAATGGGCGCTGGAGGTGACCGGCCCGGTGGTGGCACGCAGCGAACGGTTTCGTTTCACCGAACCGTTCACCGGGCTCGAATGCATTGCGCAGGCGGGCACGGTGATCGGCGACAACGACGGCGAGCCCGTCACCACGCCTTACGACGACTGCGTGCTGGTCATGCCCTCGGTGCGCCAGGCCCGCGCAGGCGTGACGGTGGTGCGCTTCGCACGGCGGCGCATGCTGGCCTGAGCCATCGGCCTCAACCCGCCCGCTTGTTGAGGATGGCGGTAGCCACCCGGGAGTTGGGCTTGCGTCCGAGCTGCTCGCTGATGAATGCCCCGGCATCGACCAGCCGGTCGAGATCGATGCCCGTGTCGATGCCCATGCCGTGGAGCAAATACACCAGGTCTTCGGTGGCCACATTCCCGGTCGCGCCCTTGGCGTAGGGGCAGCCGCCCAGCCCGGCCACGGACGACTGGAAATTCCACACGCCCATCTGCAGCGCGGCCAGCGTGTTGGACAGCGCCTGGCCATAGGTGTCGTGAAAGTGCCCGCTGATGTGGTCCATGCCGAAATGCTGCAGGCTGGCCTCGATGGCCCGCTGGACCTTGAGCGGCGTGCCCACGCCGATCGTGTCGGCCACGTCCACCCGCTGCACACCGATCTGTTTCATCAGCCCGGCCAGGTAGGCGACGCGCTCGGGCGCGATCTCGCCCTCGTAGGGGCAGCCCACGGTGCAGCTCATGGCCCCGCGCACCCGGATGCCTGCCGCCAAGGCGGCTTCAACCACCGGCGCAAAACGCTCGATGCTCTCGGCGATCGAGCAGTTGATGTTTTTCTGGCTGAAGGCCTCGCTGGCCGCGCCAAACACCACGATCTCGTCAGGCTGGTCCAGCACCGCCGCTTCGTAGCCCTTGAGGTTGGGGGTCAGCACCGAATAGCGCACCTCGCTCTGTCGCTGGATGCCGGCCATCACTTCGTGGTTGTCGGCCATCTGCGGCACCCACTTGGGCGAGACGTAGCTGGTGACTTCGACTTCTTTGAGACCCGCGGACTGCAGGCGATGCACCAGTTCGATCTTGACCGCGGCGGGCACCGGCTGCTTTTCGTTTTGCAGGCCGTCGCGGGGGCCGACGTCAATGATCTGGACTCTGGAAGGCAAGGACATGGTGGACGCTTTCAATAACCACGCTGGGGGTCCACCACGCCCCGGATGGGCTCGCCGCGCTGCAGGGCGAGGATCTTGCCCACGATCTGCGCAACGCTTTCCTCGCGCAGGGTGCGGGCCGCGGTATGCGGTGTGACGGTGATGTTCGGGTGTTGCCAGAACGGGTGTCCGGCAGGCAGGGGTTCGGTACGAAAGACGTCGAGGGTCGCCCCGGCCAGATGGCCTTCGTCGAGGAGGGCGATCAGGTCTTCGTCCACCAGATGCCGTCCACGGGCCACGTTGATGAGGTAGCCGCCGCGCTGCAGTTGCGACAGCGTGGCGCGGCAAAGGATGTCTTCGGTCTCGGGCGTGAGCGGCATCAGGTTCACGAGGATGCGGCTGGCCTGCAGGAATTGGCTCAGCTGATCCTGCCCTGCAAAGCAACGCACGCCGTCGATCTGTCGGGGGCTGCGGCTGTAGCCGTTGACCGGAAAATCGAAGGCCTGCAGGGCTTTGGCCACGCGCTCGCCCAGCACGCCCAGGCCCATGACGCCCACCGCAAAGTCGGCGCGGCTGCGCGGCTTGCGGTAAGACCACTTTCCCGTCAGCGTGTCGGCGTCATAGCCATCGAATTCGCGGAAGTGCCGGATCACGGCATGGCAGACGTATTCGGCCATCTGCACCGACATGCCCGCGTCGTCCAGGCGCACCACCTTCAGGGTTGCAGGCAAACGCAACTGGAGCAAGGCATCCACCCCGGCCCCGATGTTGAACAGGGCCTGGAGTCCCGGCTGTTCGTCGATGAACTGCTGGGGCGGCGCCCAGACGACGGCCAGATCGGACTGCGGTGCACCAGGCGCCCAGGCGCTCACCCGGGCCTGCGGCAGGGCGGCCTGCAGGGCCTGCACCCAGGGCGCCGGGTCGAGCTTGTCAAAGCAGACAGTGATGTTCATGCGCGGATTGTGTCAGTCGCCAGCCGGCCTGGCTGTCACCTCTGGCCAGGCGGCAGCCGAGCTCAGGCCGCCTGCATCCGGAGCAGTTCGGCGCCTTCGGTAACCTGATCGCCCGGGGCGTACAGCAGTTCGGCCACGGTGCCGTCATGCGGCGCGGCGATGGTGTGCTCCATCTTCATGGCCTCCATCACGGCCAGCGGCTGGCCCGCCTTGACCTTGTCTCCGGCCTGGACAGCAAAAGAGACCACCTTGCCCGGCATGGGAGCTGTAAGGCGCCCGCCTTCGGTGGCAGCCTCGCCTGCATGGGTCAGCGGATCGATCAGGCCGATGCGGGTGGCCCCTCGCGGCGTGAAGACATGCGCCAGCTCGCCTTGCCAATGCACCGTGCTGTGCAGCCGCTCGGCGTGCTGCACCCACAGGCCATCGCCCTGGGCGCTGAAGCTCAGCGGCACAGCAGCCCCCTCGCCGACCTGCAGCGTCAAGCCATCGCGTTCGTAATGGAGAACCGCCTGAATCTTCTGGCTCCCAGCGTCGAGCGCGAAGCGACGGCGCATGGTGCCATGGGACTGAAAACCATCGCGGCGACTGAAAGGGTCGCTGCCTGCCAATGCCTGCTCGGACGCCAGCGTGTGCGCCACCACGGCCGCTGCAGCCGCCTGCACGCCCACCGGGTCCTGGTGGAACAGCGCCGCACTTTCGCGCGGGATGAGTGCGGTGTCGAGCCTGGCTTTGGCAAATGAATCGCTGCGCAGCACATGGCGCAGGAATTGCACGTTGGTGTTCAGGCCCACGATGTGGGTCTGCGCCAGCGCGGTGTCCAGGCGGGCCATCGCCTGCTCACGCGTGTCGCCGTGCACGATGAGCTTGGCCACCATGGAGTCGTAGAAGGGACTGATGGTGTCGCCTTCGCGCACGCCATCGTCAAAACGGATGTCGCCTCGCTCGAAACCGACGGCTTGAGGCTTGCGGTACACCTGCAGCGTGCCGGTGGCGGGCAGGAAGTTGTTGTCCGGGTTTTCGGCGCAGATGCGGGCCTCGATCGCATGCCCCTGCATGCGGATCTGGTCCTGCTGCAGCGGCAGTGGCTCGCCGCTGGCCACGCGCAGCTGCCACTCCACCAGGTCGAGGCCGGTGATGGCTTCTGTCACCGGGTGCTCGACCTGCAGGCGCGTGTTCATCTCCATGAAATAGAACCGCATGGACTCGGGCTGGTCATACGCCGTCTGCTCGACGATGAACTCCACCGTGCCTGCGCCCACGTAGTTCACCGCCTTGGCAGCGGCCACGGCCGCCAGGCCCATCTGCTGGCGCAGTTCGGGGGTCATGCCCGGGGCGGGGGCTTCTTCGAGCACCTTCTGGTGGCGGCGCTGCACCGAGCAGTCGCGTTCGAACAGGTAGACGCAATTGCCTTGGGTGTCGCCAAACACCTGGATTTCGATGTGGCGCGGGCGCTGCACGTACTTTTCGATCAGCACAGCATCGCTGCCGAAACTGTTGATGGCCTCGCGCTTGCAGCTGGCAAGCGCCGCAGCGAAGTCTTCGGACTTCTCGACCACGCGCATGCCCTTGCCACCGCCACCCGCACTGGCCTTGATGAGCACCGGGTAGCCAATGCGGTCGGCCTCGGCCTGCAACAGGGCCGGGTCCTGGTTGCTGCCGTGGTAACCCGGCACCAGCGGCACACCGGCCTTTTCCATCAGCTGTTTGGATTCGGCTTTCAGGCCCATGGCCAGAATGGCCGAGGCGGGCGGGCCAATGAAGACCAGCCCCGCTTCGGAACAGGCCTTGGCAAAGGCTTCGTTCTCGCTCAGGAAACCATAACCCGGATGAATGGCCTGCGCACCCGTGGCCTGCGCCGCATCGATGATGCGCTGCCACTGCAGGTAGCTGTCCTTGGGCGCAGAGCCGCCCACATGCACGGCTTCGTCACAGGCCTGAACATGCTTGGCCCCGGCATCGGCGTCCGAATACACGGCCACGGTCTGCACACCGAGGCGGCGCGCTGTGGCGGCGACCCGGCAGGCGATCTCTCCGCGGTTGGCAATCAGGATTTTTTTGAACATGGAAGAACTCCAGTTGAGTCTCTTGTGTGGGAGCCGCGACCTTGCGGCGATTTCGGGTCGGCCATCGCGGGGAGATCGCCACTCCTACCAAGTCAGGCCAGCCAGCCGGGTTGACGCTTGTCGAGGAAGGCAGAGAGGCCGTCCTGCGCCTCGGGGGTGGCGCGCAGCTGGGCGATGCGTTGCGCAGTGTCTTCGACCACGGCGTCGTTGATCGGCTGGTTGTCCACGGCTCGGATCAGGTCTTTGGCGGCGGCCTGCGAGAGCGGACCGCCCTGGATCAGCGCGTCGACGATCTCTTGCACCCTGGTGTCGAGCTGCTCGGGCCCCACCACCTCGTGCACCAGGCCCAGTTCACGTGCGCGCTCGGCATCGATGCGCTCGGCCGACTGGAAGTAGCGGTAGCTCTGGCGCGCACCGATGGCTCGCACCACATAGGGGCTGATGGCGGCGGGAATGATGCCGAACTTGACCTCCGACGTCGCAAACACCGCCTGCGTCGAGGCGACCGCGATGTCGCAGGCGGCTGTGAGGCCGGTGCCCCCGCCCAGCGCTGCACCCTGCACGCGGGCGATGGTGGGCTTTTTCATTTCGGCCAGCACGCGCAGCATCCGCGCCAGGGCGCGGGCGTCGCGCAGGTTGTCTTCCACGCCGTTTTGCGCGGCGCGTTTCATCCAGTTGAGGTCGGCACCCGCCGAAAAGCTCTTGCCGCGACCCGCCAACACCACCACCCGCACGCTGGCATCGGCTTCCAGGGCTTCGCAGGCGGCGGTGAGTTCGGCGATCAGGGTTTCGTCAAAGGCGTTGTGCACATCGGGGCGGTTCATCCACACCGTGGCCACTCGGCCTTGGCGTTCAATGTCGAGGGTCTGGTACATCGTGCACTCCTTACATGCGGAACAAGCCGAACTTCGTTTCGGAGATGGGCGCATTGAGCGAAGCGCTCAAACCCAGTGCCAGCACGCGGCGTGTGTCGGCCGGGTCGATCACGCCGTCGTCCCAAAGTCGGGCGGTGGCGTAGTAGGGGTGGCCCTGCTCTTCGTACTGCTGCTTGATCGGGGCCTTGAAGGCCTCCTCTTCCTCCAGGCTCCACTGGCCGCCCTTGCCTTCAATGCCGTCGCGCTTGACCGTGGCCAGCACACTGGCGGCCTGCTCGCCGCCCATGACGGAGATGCGGGCGTTGGGCCACATCCACAAAAAACGGGGGCTGTAGGCGCGCCCGCACATGCCGTAGTTGCCTGCGCCAAAGCTGCCGCCAATGATGACGGTGAATTTGGGCACGGCGGCGGTGGCCACCGCGGTGACCATCTTGGCGCCGTTGCGGGCGATGCCTTCGTTCTCGTATTTGCGGCCCACCATGAAGCCGGTGATGTTCTGCAGGAAGACCAGGGGGGTCTTGCGCTGGCAGCACAGCTCGATGAAGTGGGCGCCTTTCAGGGCCGACTCGGAAAACAGGATGCCGTTGTTGGCGATGATGCCCACGGGCATGCCTTCGATGCGGGCAAAGCCGCAGACCAGGGTGGTGCCAAAACGCGATTTGAATTCGTCGAACTCGGAGCCATCGACGATGCGGGCGATGATCTCGCGCACATCAAAGGGCTTGCGCGTGTCGGTCGGGATCACGCCGTACAACTCTTTCGCGTCGTATTGGGGCGGCACGGGTGCGTGCGTGGCGATGTTGGGCGTTTTTTGTGCGTTCAGGTTTTTGACGGCCTGGCGCGCCAGGGACAAGGCATGCACATCGTTTTGCGCCAGATGGTCGGCCACGCCCGACAGGCGGGTGTGCACATCGCCGCCGCCCAGGTCTTCGGCACTCACCACCTCGCCGGTGGCGGCCTTGACCAGCGGCGGCCCCCCCAGAAAGATGGTGCCCTGATTCTTGACGATGATGGTCTCGTCGCTCATGGCGGGCACATAGGCGCCTCCGGCGGTGCACGAGCCCATGACGACCGCGATCTGGGCGATGCCCTGCGCACTCATGTTGGCCTGGTTGAAGAAGATGCGGCCAAAGTGGTCGCGGTCCGGAAAGACCTCGTCCTGGTTGGGCAGGTTGGCGCCGCCCGAATCCACCAGATAAATGCAAGGCAGGCGGTTCTGCTGCGCGATCTCCTGCGCCCGCAGGTGCTTTTTCACGGTCATCGGGTAGTAGGTGCCCCCTTTCACTGTGGCGTCGTTGCAGACGATCATGCAGTCCACGCCGTTGACACGGCCAATGCCCGTGATGACGCCCGCGCTCGGTGCATCGTTGTTGTACATGTGAAGTGCGGCCAGGGGTGCGACTTCGAGAAACGGCGTGCCAGGGTCGAGCAGCATCTGCACACGCTCGCGGGGCAGCAGCTTGCCGCGACCGGTGTGCTTGGCCCGGGCGGCTTCGCCACCGCCCTGGGCAATGCGCTCCAGGTGAATGCGCAGGTCGTCCACGAGAGACTGCATCGCGGCCGCGTTGGCCGCGAACTCGCTGGAGCGGGGGTTGAGTTGGCTGGACAGGACGGTCATGGGTTCAATGTCCTCTTTAGGCAAGCTGACGATGCCCCGAGGGTAGTCGGCCTGCCTGGACCAACGGCTGACAGGCAGGTTGCAAATCCTGCCAAAATAAGCTCCAGCATGCACCCCTCTCCGCCCAACGCCCGCGCCGAAACCCCCATGGCCTTCATCCGGTCGATGGTCAAGGCCTACGAGCGGCGCGGCATGGACCCGGCCGGAGCGCTGGAGGCGGCACAAATCACGCCAGAAGAATTGAGGATTCCGGATGCCCGGGTGACAGCGCTCCAGATGGAATGGATGTCGGCGGCGGCGATGCGGGAGCTCGACGACGAAGCCCTGGGCTGGTTCAGCCGACGTCTGCCCTGGGGCAGCTACGGCATGCTGGTGCGCGC
>JACCDV010102089.1_pt1 | contig 10855 bp, 10 predicted proteins | sample 7446131 | NCBI WGS metagenome assembly JACCDV01 (sample SAMN15323448, study PRJNA562643) | freshwater metagenome | isolation source: river surface water | place: USA:Blue River Watershed | collected 2017-08-17
CCGCAGGCAGCCTCAAGGCCCCGGCCGAGCAGCTGACCAGCCGCATCGCCCAGGTGCTCGACCAGGTCAAGGCGCTCGAAAAGGAAGTCGCCGCCCTCAAGGGCAAGCTGGCCTCCAGCCAGGGCGACGAGTTGATGGCCCAGGCCGTCGATGTGAAAGGCCTGAAGGTGCTGGCAGCCAAACTGGAAGGCGCCGACGCCAAGACCCTGCGCGAGACCCTGGACAAGCTCAAGGACAAGCTCAAGACCGCCGCCATCGTGCTGGCGGCGGTGGATGGCGACAAGGTGCAGATTGCCGCGGGCGTGACCCAGGATGCCATCGGCAAGGTCAAGGCCGGTGAGCTGGTCAACTTTGTGGCCCAGCAGGTGGGCGGCAAAGGCGGCGGCAAGCCCGACATGGCCATGGCCGGCGGCACCGACGCCAAGGCTTTGCCCCAAGCCCTGGCCAGCGTGCAGGGCTGGGTGGCCGAACGCGTCTGACCGGTTCGGGACGTGACGGCACGGTGGGTCCAGCCGATGGGCAAGAGATGGCTACAGGCCTTCGGCCTTCGAAGTGACGGCATGACCGTCACCGCCAGCGCAGCGCGGCGGTCCATCTTTTACAAGATGCTGGCCGCGCTGGTCATGGGCGGCTCTCTGGGCTTGGCCCACGCCCAGTTCCAGAAAACCCCCTGGTCTGCCGCGCAGCCCACCCCCGCGCTGGATCTGACCGACCTGCAAGGCCAGCGCTGGACCAACGCCAGCCTGAAGGGCAGGGTGGTGGTGCTCAACTTCTGGGCCACCTGGTGCCCGCCGTGCAAGGAAGAACTGCCCTCGTTGCAAACCCTGCACGAAATCGGAGACGGTCATCCGGTGGTGATCGGCATCAATGTGCGCGAAACTGCCAGCCATGTGCGCCGCTACCTCGCATCCACCGGCATGAATTTTCCGGTTGTGCTCGACCCGCAGGCCGAACTGGCCAAACGCCTGGGTGTCACCGCCTACCCGACCACGTTGCTGATCGCACCGGATGGGCAGGTCCGCTGGCGCGTACTGGGCGAGGTGGACTGGGCCGGGGCCGAGGCGGGGCGCTGGATTGCCAGCCTGAGCGGACCACGGCGCTGAAAATCGTTTCCGGGATAATCATGCTGTTCTGTGCGTCCGCACAGGATGACCTGCCTTCGGGGCATTGACGGTTTTTCCGTCTCGTGTGCGCCGACAGGTCTTTCGTCTTATTCCGGAGTTCCTTGAATGATCCCCGCTCGTCGTTCCCTTCTCAAAGGGGGCGCTGCCATGGGCGCCCTGATCGCGGCGCCCGCCCTGGTGCGTGCCCAATCCACCCCCCAACGCCAGTTTGCCCCGATGCCGGGCGAGTGGCGCACGTTTGAAGTCACCACCCGCGTGGAACTGGCCGACCCGGTCGGCGCCACCCGCATCTGGTTGCCGGTGCCCAGCATCGACAGCGACTGGCAAAAATCGCTTGAGAGCAGCTACAGCAGCAACGGCAGCGTCCGCATGTTGGCCGATGGCGTGGAGGGCGCTCGCATGGTGCACGCTGAATTTGCCACTGGCGTGAAACCGGTCATTGAGCTCACCAGCCGTGTGCAGACCTGCAACCGCGCCGATCTGGCGGGACAACGTGTTTTTGCCAAGGAAGACGCCGCCACGCTGCGCCACTACACCCGCGCTACGCAATTGCTGCCGATCGATGGCATCGTGCGCCAGACGGCGCTCAAGGCCACTCAAGGTGCCAAGACCGACGTCGACAAGGCCCGCGCCATCTACCACTGGGTGGTGGCCAACGCCTGGCGCGAGCCCAAAGTGCGCGGCTGCGGCGAGGGTGACATCAAGACCATGCTGGAGACCGGCAACCTCGGTGGCAAGTGCGCCGACATCAACGCGCTGTTTGTGGGCCTGTGCCGTTCGGTGGGTCTGCCCGCGCGTGATGTGTATGGCCTGCGCCTGGTGTCTTCGGCCTTTGGCTACAAGGAACTGTCGGGCAATCCGGTAAGCCTCAAGGGCGCGCAGCACTGCCGCGCAGAGGTGTACCTGCAGGCCCACGGTTGGGTGGCGATGGACCCGGCCGATGTGGCCAAGGTCATGCGCCTGGAAACGCCCGAGTGGATCAAGTCCACCGACCACCCGGTGGTGGCCCCCGTCTACAAGCACCTGTTTGGCGGTTGGGAGGGCAACTGGGTCGGCTGGAACACTGCGCATGACCTGAAGCTGCCCGGTGCCAAGGAAGGCCTGCTCAATTTCCTGATGTACCCCGTGGCCGAAACGGCCGAGGGGCGCGTGGACTCTTACGCGCCCGACGCGTTCAAGTACACGATCACGGCTCGCGAAATCAAGGCCTGATCAGGCCTTGATCAGGGCGTGAGGGTCAGCTGCCGGGCACTCTCGAAGTGCCGGGTCTGGCCCGTGACCGGGTCGGTGAAGGCAATGCCCCGCGCCAGCAGCTGCAGGGGCTGGGCAAAGTCTTCGGCTTCATCCGGCCCTCGCCGGACCACCGGATAGAACTGGTCCCCCTCGATGGGCAGGCCCAGGCCGTGCATATGCACGCGCAACTGGTGGCGCCTGCCACTGACCGGGTGCAGACGGTACAGGGCGTGTTGACCTTCGCGGCGCACACATTCGATGCGGGTTTCGCTGTTGGGGGCCAGGCCTTCATGGGCCAGCGCCTCGCGCATGCGGTAGAAGGCCTGCCCGTCTTCCATTATGTGGCTGCTGCGTGTGAGTGGAAAGCTCAGCTCAGGTCGCCAGGCGGCCACCGCTTCGTAGACCTTGTCCACCTTGCGCTCCCGGAACAGGGACTGGTAGGCGTCGCGGTCCTGCGGGCGCTTGCACAGCAGCACCAGACCCGCGGTTTCACGGTCGATGCGGTGCAGGGGGCTCAGATCCGCCACACCCAGCTGGGCTTTGAGGCGCACCAGCAAGGTTTCGCGCACGTAGCGCCCGCCGGGTGTGACGGGCAGAAAGTGAGGTTTGTCGGCCACGACCAGGTGCTTGTCTTCGAACAGCACATGGGCCTCAAAGGGGATGGGGTCTTCCTGACGCAGCTCGCGCCAGTAGTACACGCGGGCACCACCCACATAGGGCGCATCGGGCGGCAAGGGGTGCCCATCTTCGCCCAGCACGGTACCGGCCTGCATGCGCTCGGTCCATTCGGCGCGGGGTATCCGGGGCAGGCGTTCGGCCAGGTGGTCGATCAACAGCGGCCAGGGGCTTTGCCGCACTCTGGGTAGCGCCAAGCAGCTCGGCGAGACGCCATCGCGCATGGCGATGTGGGGGTTCTTGGGCACATGGGCCATGGCCGTGCGGACTGTGCTGGCCAGGTGTTCAAACGCGTTGGAACACCAGGTCCCAGACGCCGTGGCCCAGCTTGAGGCCGCGGTTTTCGAACTTGGTCAGGGGCCGGTAGTCGGGCTTGATGGCGTAGCCGCCCAGGTCGGGGCCAGCGGTGTTCTGCAACAGCGGCTCCTGGCGCAGCACGTCGAGCATCTGCTCGGCATAGGGTTGCCAGTCGGTCGCCAGGTGCAGGTAGCCGCCGGGTTGGATGTGTTTGGCCAGACGCGCCACAAAAGACGACTGGATCAGCCGACGCTTGTGGTGGCGGCTTTTGTGCCAGGGGTCCGGAAAGAAGATATGTACGCCGTCCAGGCTGTCTTCGCCCAGCATGTGGTCCATGACCTCGACCGCGTCGTGCTGCACGATGCGGATGTTGCCGATGCCTTCTTCGCCGCAGCGTTTGAGCAGTGCGCCCACGCCGGGTTCGTGCACTTCGCAGCACAGGAAGTTGTCGCTCGGACGCACGTGGGCGATCTTGGCGGTGGCGTCGCCCATGCCAAAGCCGATCTCCAGGATCAGCGGCGCAGCACGGCCGAAGGCGGCCTGCACATCGAACTTTTCAGCGCGGTAGGGGATCAGGAACTGTGGCCCGTACAGCTCGAAGGCCCGCATTTGCCCAGTGCCCATGCGGCCAGCGCGCAGAACATAGCTCTTGATGGTGCGCATGAAAGGCGCATCGGCTGGGGCGTCCGGGGTCTGTTCGGGTGTGGTCATGGGCAGGCGTGGTTCGCAAAACCACCAATTATCGCGTTGCCCATTCCCCCACCCAGGTTTGCAGGGCTTGCTGGACGCTGGGGCCTGAGCCGACCAGGCCGAGCGCCTGAGCGGCTTGTTGGAGTGCGGCCAGAGGATCGCTGAGGTCCAACGCTTCGGCCCCGTTTTGCTTGCTGAGCTTTTCACCGTTGCTTGCCCGCACCAGCGGGGTGTGCAGGTAGCGTGGTGTGGGCAGGTCAAGGGCTTGCTGCAGCAATATCTGCCGGGCGGTGTTGTCGGCAAGGTCTTCGCCGCGCACCACGTCGGTGATGCCTTGCGCGGCATCGTCGACCGCCACGGCCAGCTGGTAGGCCCACAGGCCATCGGCGCGTTTCAGTACGAAGTCCCCCACCGATTGCACCACGTCTTCGGCTTGAGGCCCCAGGCGCCGGTCGATCCAGTGGGTGACGTCAGGCAGGCCGCGCGCCGCACGCACGGCCTGTACGTTCAGCCGCCAGGCGCGCGCGGGTTTGCCGTTCAGGCCCTGGCGGCAGGTGCCGGGGTAGACCTGCACCTTGTGGCGCTCGGTCGGTTGGGATTGGGCGGCTTCAATGTCCTTGCGCGAACAGCCGCAGGGGTAGACCAGACCTTCTGCCACCAGCTGGTCGAGGGCTTGTTGGTACAGGTCGCTGCGTTGACTTTGCCAGAGTACTTCGCCATCAGACACCAGACCGCAAAGAGCCAGCTGCTCCAGGATCTGCTCAGCCGCGCCGGTCACGCAGCGCGGCGTGTCCACGTCTTCGATGCGCACCAGCCATTGCCCGCCTTGGGCGCGGGCGTCGAGCCAGCTCGCCAGAGCAGCGACAAGCGAGCCCGCGTGCAAGAGGCCGGTGGGGGAGGGCGCGAAGCGTCCGGTGTAAGCCGCCATCAGCCGTCATCAGCGCTTGCGCAGCATGGCCAGCGCCAGCTCCAGCCCTGAGACAAAGGCGTTTTCGACCCGGTGGCCCAGGCACCAGTCGCCGCACAGGCCGATGCCTTCGGCCTTGAACCACAGGTGGCTCTGGCCCAGCGGGCGGGCGGTCTTGGCGTAAAGCCAGCGGTGCACTTCGGCATGCGCCGGGGTGGCGCGGATGCCGGTGACTTCGCCAAAGGCCTTGAGCAGCTTGGCGGTCACGCGCTCGGGCGTGTCGTTCACATGCTCGGCCGACCAGCTGGCGCTGGCCTGCACCGTCCAGCGCTCGATCGGCTCGCGTCCGGGCTTGGACGATTCACGCGCCATCCAGGCGATGCGGTGGTGGGTGCTGCGCGCCGCATTCCACTGCGGGCCGATGGTGATCAGCCCGGGTTGCACGGCCTGCGGCCAGGCGGCCATCAGCGTCCAGCAGGGGTCGACCTGCACTGCTTTCAACGGATCAGCCAGTTCGCCGAGCGCCGAGGCCTGCAGCAGTGATTGGGCCTGCGCGGGCGGGATGGCCAGCACCACCTTGTCAAAGCCGGCGAACACTTGCTGGCTGCCGTCAGGGCATTCGGTGTGGATCTGCCAGCCGCTTTTCATGAGCGGGTCGCGCTCGATGCGCGTGGCGCGGGTGTCGAGCTGGACGTTGCCGTCTTCGACCAGTGGTTCGCCCCAGGCGCGCACCAGGCCGTTCATGCCGGGGGTGGCGACCCAATGACGCTCGCCGCCGGGCAGGCCGGCTTCGATCACCCGGCCAATCGGGTCGAGCACCCGTACCGCGTTGGCGCTCCAGGGGCGGCACAGGCCGGGCACGGTGCCCAGAGCCAGTTCGAAGCGCGGGTCGCGCACGGTGAAGTACTGGGTGCCGTGGTCAAAACTGCCAAAGGGGCTGCGGCGCGTGGCCATGCGGCCGCCCAGGCCGCGGCTCTTCTCGAACAGGGTGACGTGGTGGCCGGCCTGGCGCAGGGTACGGGCGCAGACGATGCCGGCCATGCCGATACCGATGATGGCGATGTGTTGTGTGGTCATGTGCGCACTCTACACGCGATGCGCGGGTTGCAGCAATGCGGCGCGTGTCACGTCTTGCGCCAGTTGGTCGAGCCACCAGCTCAGCGCATGGCCGGCAGGGCTGTTCCTGCCCTCGCGCCAGGCGTAATGCGTCGTGGTGGTGCGCGTGCGCGCCACCAGCTTGACCACCAGCATGCCCGCATCGATGTAGGGACGGGCCAGCGTCTCGGGCAGAAAACCGCCGCCCAGACCGCGCAACTGTGCTTCGAGCTTGCTGGCCATGTCGGGCACGGTGAACACGTCCTGCCCGGCCAGCAGGCCGATCGTCAGGCCCGCGCCGCGGCTGACCGAGTCGGCCACGGCCACGGCGCGGTGCTGCTGAAGCATGGCATCGGTCAGTGGTTCGGGGGCACTGGCCAAAGGGTGGTGCGAGGCCACCGCGTACACAAACGGAATGTTGCCCAGCACCGCGTGCTGGATGTCGTTGCCCAGCCCGGGTTCGAGCACCACCCCGAGCGCCAGATCGGCCTGGCCCGAAGTCAGGGCGGCCAGCGTGCCCGAGAGCGTTTCGTGCCGCAGCCGAAGGCGGGTGGGCGAGCCCAGCGTCAGAAAGGCGGCGCACAGGTCCATGACCACGGTGCGAGAGACCACACTGTCCACGGCGACCGTGAGCACCGCCTCCCAGCCGGTCGCCACGCGGCGCACCCGGTTGGCCACGGCGTCCATGTCGTCGAGCAGGCGGGCCGCCTCTCGCAGCAGTTCGCGTCCGGCCGCGGTAGGGCGGGCCTGGCGGGAGGAGCGGTCGAAGAGCAGCACGTCCAGCGCGTCTTCGAGCTGGCGCACCCGGTAGGTCAGGGCGCTGGGCACCAGGTCGAGCTGTCGTGCGGCGGCGGCAAAGCTGCCCTGGCGATCGATCGCCTGCAGCATGAGCAGCACTTCCGGCGTCAGCCAGTCGCGCGGGGTTTGTTTGGGTTTTTGCACGTTACCGATCTATTCATTCAAAATGATTGAATGATGCCAGCAAAGCGACCGCACGGTCAAAGGCCGTGCCGGCCCTACATTTCTTCCATCGAGTTCAAGGAGTCCCCACCATGCTGACCCTTCGTAAATCCAGTGAAAGAGGCTATGCCGACCACGGCTGGCTCAAGAGCTTTCACAGCTTTTCGTTCGCCGAATACTTTGACCCGCAGCACATGGGCTGGGGCAACCTGCGCGTCATCAACGAAGATCGCATCGCGCCCGGCACCGGCTTTGGCACCCATGGCCATCGCGACATGGAAATCATCAGCTACGTGCTCTCGGGCAATCTGGCGCATCAGGACAGCATGGGCAACGTCAAGGGCATCCCGCCGGGTGATGTGCAGCGGATGAGCGCCGGCAGCGGTGTGCGCCACAGCGAGTTCAACCACGCCCAAGGTGAGCAGACGCACTTTCTGCAGATCTGGATCGAGCCGAATGTGCGTGCCATACCGCCCAGCTACGAACAGAAAACCGTGCCAGAGTCCGCCAAGCGCGGCCAGTTGGCGCTGGTGGCCGCGCCGGAGTCGGCTGAGCACACCGTCAAAATTCACGCCGATGCGCGCCTGTATGCCGGGCTCTTTGATGGTGCTGAGCACTGCACGCTCACCCTCGATCCGCAACGCAAGGCCTATGTGTTTCTGGTGCGCGGCCGCTTGAATGCCAATGGCCAGATCCTACATGCTGGCGATGCCGCCTTGCTGCAGGCTGAATCCAGCCTGACGCTGGACCAGGCGAGCGATGCCGAAGTGCTGGTGTTTGACCTGGCCCCCTAATTTTTCCTACCCTTTTTTCAACCAAGGAGTTTTCCCATGGCAAAGACCGTTGTTGTCTACCACTCTGGCTACGGCCACACCCAGTTCATCGCCCAGTCCGTGGCCAAAGGCGCCAACGCCCAGCTGGTCGCGATCGACGCTGACGGTAACGTGAGCGAGTCCGACTGGGCCGCGCTGGACGCCGCTGACGCGATCGTGTTCGGCTCGCCCACCTACATGGGCAACGTGAGCTGGCAGTTCAAGAAATTTGCCGACGCTTCGTCCAAGCGCTGGTTCACCCGCGCCTGGCAGGACAAGCTGTTCGCCGGCTTCTCGGTCAGCGCCAGCCTCAACGGCGACAAGGGTATGACCCTGGCTTACATGAACACGCTGGCTTCGCAGCACGGCGGCCTGTGGATCAGTCTCGGCATGGCGCCCGCCAACTCCAGCGCAGCCACCCGCAACGACGTCAACAACCTGGGCGGCTCGGTCGGCCTGCTGGTGCAGGCGCCTTCGGACGCCGGTGCCGACAAGATCCCGCAGGGCGATGTGGACACCGCCGTCAAGTTTGGCGAGCGTGTTGCGGCTGTGACGGCCAAGACCCGCGGCTGAGGCATTTCTGTGGGAGGTCACCCCAGCGGCCGAGCATGCCTGTAAGAGGCCGCCCCACGGCCGAAAGAGGACATCCTGAGTCCATTGCCATCGGCGCACAGGGGTGCGTTCCCACAAACTTTCAATCGGTCCTGGGGTAGCATGAACGCATGAAAATCATCTCCATGCTGCCTTGGGTCGACTGGCTGGCCCTGCTGGGCTTTTTCAGCCTCTGGGTCGGCTATGCCTGGTTCGCGCGCATTGGCAGCCAGCACCAGCAAACCCTGCTGGCCAGCACCAACCGCCTGCGCCACCTGTGGATGCTGCAGGCCACCTCGCGCGACCCGCGCATGCTCGACGGCCTGATCACCCAGAACCTTTCGACCACCCCGTCCTTCTTCTCCTCGACCAGCATCATCATCATCGGTGGTCTTTTTGCCCTGCTGGGCACGACCGACAAGGCCGCCGAGCTGGTGCGCGAGATCCCGTTCGCCCAGCCCACCCCGATGCTGGTGTTCGAATTCAAAGTGCTGGTGCTGATCGGCATCTTTGTTTACGCCTTTTTCCGCTTTTCCTGGTCGATGCGCCAGTACACCTTTGTGGCCCTGGTCATCGGTGCCATGCCCCCTCCAGAGGCCTACGCCAGTGGTCAGCATGACCGTGAGGCCATGGCCGAGCGCGCTGGCCGCCTGGTAGGGGCCGCCGCCGAGACCTTCAACGATGGCCTGCGCGCCTATTACTTTTCCTTTGCCGCGATGGCCTGGTTCTTCTCGCCGCTGGCGCTGGTGCTCGCCACCGCACTGGTGGTGCTGATCCTCTACAGCCGGGAGTTCCGCTCGGACGTGCTGCACGTGCTCCGGGACTGAGACAGTTGGATGGCCCTGACCACAGAGGTTGTGGCGAGGGGCGTGTCGGGCAACGATTTGTGACAGCCATGAGGCGCCCGGTGTGCCCCACGGACAGGCCGGTGTTCAAAGTGCTGAATCCTTTTGTCTTCCCCCCCGACCTTGAACAGGTTTGCAAGTGGCGTCAGCCCTAAAATGCCCGGATGTTTGTCCACCTGCGCCTCCACACCGAGTTCTCCATCGTCGACGGCACCTGCCGCATCGACGACGTCGTCAAAAGTGCGGCCAAGGACAGCCAGCCCGCGCTGGCCATCACCGACTTCAACAACCTCTTCGGTGGCGTCAAGTTCTACAAGGAAGCCCGCGGCAAAGGCGTCAAACCCCTGCTGGGCGCCGAAGCGCAGATCGAAGGCCTGGCCGGCGACCCTGCCCAGACTTCCCGCGTCATCCTGCTGGTGCAGAGCAAGCAGGGCTACCTCAACCTGTGCGAACTTCTGGCCCGTGGCTGGACCCAGAACGTGGTCAAGGCGCAGTCGGTGCTCAAGCTGGCCTGGCTGCAGGAACTCTCCGAAGGCTTGATCCTGCTTTCGGGCGCGCAGGCCGGCCCGGTGGGTCAGGCGCTGGTGCTGGGCGATGCCGACAAGGCGGCTGATCTGGCGCTGCAGCTCGCCTCGCTCTTTCCGCACCGTTTCTACCTGGAACTGCAACGCGCCGGCCGTCCCGAGGACGAGCCTCATGTGCAGGCCGCCGTGCAGCTGGCGGTCCGCCTGGGCCTGCCAGTGGTGGCCACGCATCCGGTGCAGTTCCTGACCGCCGACGACTACGAGGCGCACGAGGCCCGCGTGTGCATTTCCGAAGGCGAGATCCTGGGCAATCCGCGTCGGGTGCGCCGCTTCACCCGCGAGCAGTATTTCAAGTCGGCCGCCGAAATGCAGGCATTGTTTGCCGATGTGCCCAGCGCCATTGCCAATACACTGGAAATCGCCAAGCGCTGCAGCCTGACGCTGGTGCTGGGCAAACCGCAGCTGCCCAACTTCCCGATCCCGCCTGTCAACGGCGAGGTGATGTCGGTCGAAGACTATTTCCGCCACGTCTCGCACGAGGGCCTTAAGGAACGCCTGCTGCACCTCTACCCCAACGAGGCCGAGCGTGAACAGCAGCGCCCGCACTATGTGGAGCGGCTCGAATTCGAGCTCAACACCATCCTCAAGATGGGCTTCCCGGGCTACTTCCTGATCGTGGGCGACTTCATCCAGTGGGCCAAGAACAACGGCTGCCCGGTGGGGCCGGGCCGCGGTTCCGGTGCCGGTTCGCTGGTGGCCTATGCGCTCAAGATCACCGATCTGGATCCGCTGCAGTACAAGCTGCTGTTCGAACGTTTCCTGAACCCGGAGCGGGTGTCGATGCCCGACTTCGACATCGATTTCTGTCAGACCAACCGCGACCGGGTCATCGAGTACGTCAAGGAAAAATACGGCCGTGACGCCGTGAGCCAGATCGCCACCTTCGGCACCATGGCGGCGCGTGCCGCCATCCGCGACGTGGGCCGCGTGATGGACATGAGCTACACCTTCTGCGATGGCATCAGCAAGCTCATCCCGAACAAGCCAGGCAAGCCGGTCACCATCCAGTACCCGCCGCCCGACCTCAAACCCGACGACAAGG
>JACCDV010139637.1_pt1 | contig 10855 bp, 7 predicted proteins | sample 7446131 | NCBI WGS metagenome assembly JACCDV01 (sample SAMN15323448, study PRJNA562643) | freshwater metagenome | isolation source: river surface water | place: USA:Blue River Watershed | collected 2017-08-17
CCCGCCATTGCGCGCCACGCCCTGCACGCTGCCACCAGCGCATTCGCCTTCCAATCGTCTGGCCAGTTGGCTGGCGCGCCGACGAATCCGTAAACATCGTCCTGCAGCGCCTGGGGTAGCCCGGTCACGTCAGCCGGCCCGTTGACGTGTTCGAACGCCCACAATGCCGCCATGGCCAAATTTCGCAGCGGGCCCACCAACGCTACTCCCGCGTCCGCCGCTGCGAAGGGCGACAATGCTATCCGCCGCCTGCACTCCGCGACCGGCGATCCCCCGATGATCGCCGCGTCCGGATTGTTGTATGGTGCCATGACTTCCGCCCATGACTGAGGTTGCCCCGGCACAACCGCTGGCGGAACTAAAATGCGCAATATCCGCGCCGCCGTTGTTGCGATGTCAGCCGAGTGTGCTGCTCCGAGCATCTTGCACAATATGAGCCGGTGAGGCCCTCCCATGGCCGACAAGCTTCCCGCGTCCTTTGGTGCAGCGGCATCGTTCATCCAGACCACCGCCGCAGCAAACTCTCTCCGTTCCGGTGTCGTAGTTGGCACACCGACTACTCGGGCATCCGCCGCTATCCGCTGGTTCAACACCGGTATCGTCTCCGTGCGAACTGCATGCCCTGCTGGTAACATCTGCAGGAAAGTGGCCATGCTCGTACTATTTCTTGTTTGTTAGCGCCTGAATCTGTCGAGCTTGCTGATCGGTACTCAATCTATGGACCAGCGCCTGACTTTGTTGTTTCGCCCGCGAAACGCGCAACTCCTGTTTGAGCTCGGTTACTGTACGCTCCAACTGAGCACGTTCCAACCGCCCACGCTCAACCTCCTTTTCCAAGTGGCTAGTTTTGTGGATTTCCGCAACGAGCGATTCCGTCAACTTCTTTGTCGCCTCCCTGCTCGCCTCCCACGCAGCTACCACGCCTTTCGATTCCTTCTCTGCTAAATCTTTCTGCTTCCGGACAGACACCAGATCTTGACGCACTACCTCCTGCTCTGTCTGGTATTTATGATCTCTGTCCCTTTTCTGTAACTTTTTGGCTCGATTTCTCAAGTTCTGATCAACGTCCCGATGGAAAACTTCTAGATCCACGACGCCCGATTCCACGTTCATACTGCCCCGCCTGTCACCGGGCATTCGGCCCAGTAGTGCACGGCAAAAACTATGGCACCGCCAAGCATTCGGCCTGAGCTGGACAACCACCCTACGACCGGTTCCATGTAAACGTGTTGTAAGTCTAAACTGATTTCCCTCTTCTGCATTTTCGATTCAATCTCTGTTAAAACTACCAGGTGAATTTTAGCTTCCAATCTCCGACGTCTCCGATCCCCCTCTTGGATCTCGACGGAGTTATGGCCCCTACAGCTTTTAGAGCACAATCTCGCCAATCCCCACCTTGGATGTCTCCCGAGTTATGCCCCCCAAGCTTCACCCCTTTTCCCCCCCACCCCCAGACACTCCACTTGAGGCTTTCACCGGCAGCCCCGCTGGGCCCAACCCCTCTCACTCCAAGTGCAGTCCTGGACACCAACCAGGCTCTCTTGATTCCGCTACCAGACTGCCGCCCGCCCTGTGGCCCGGCCCATCCGATCCGGCTTCGGCCCGGCTCACCACCGCGCCTTATCCAATCTCCCGGCCCGACAACCGTTCCATCCGCCAGTCGTCCGGGCCCTACCGTGCGCGGCCCACGGCCACTCCGTAGCACGTACCGTTTGCCGCAACCCGCTCACATCCGGTATGCTAACTGGTTCGCCTCGTGGCCCATGCTTTCGCTCACAGCTCGGCAACACACGACTGACCCGTTCTGCTCAGCCACCATGCTTCCCCGGCCGGCCTCTCCGCCACCTGGGGCCACGGTCCCTACACCGCCCGGCGCCCGGCATCCGCGTCACCCACGCTTCTGGATCACCGGTCCCGGGTCAACCACGGACCACGTTCTCCATGGGCCCCTGCCACTCAATGCCGCGGCGTCCATTCCGCTGACACTGAGGGCGCGCCCGTGGCCTCACCCGGCCACCGATCGGCCCACGGCAGCGTCACACTGTCTGAACGTCATGGGTGCTCCGAGTCTTTTGGCCCTTTCCCGGCGGGGCCCCACCGGCTCCGACTGGCATTCATCTGGCCGGGCCACGCCCGCCAAGTGCCGCCGCCTCTGTGGTCCCTGGAGCTCAGTCGGACCGCAACTTGAAATCCCGGCAGCCCATCCGCCCGATACTACTTGCGCCTCCGAGTATCTTGCCCCATCCGTCCCGGATCACTTCGCAGGCCCCTGCCTTTCACTGGTGCGGCGTCCATTCCGCCGTTGCCCATTGCCCAGTGAAGGCGCGCCTGCAGGCCTCACCACTCCACCGATCTGCCTCGGCGTCGACTCTCTTCGCTCCGGCCTCGTCGCGCTGTTGGTCTTTTGGCCCGCCGCTCTCGGCCCGTACACAGACTCCCCTGCGTCCCGGCGCCTTCGCGGCCCGAACTTGACTCTCGGTGCGGCTCGTCACATTTGCCGAGTCGACCGGCCCGGACACATACCATTATGCGCCGCGGGCCCACGGTTCTCCTGGCGGCTCGACCCCATGTCCCAGCCGCCGGCCGCACGCAGTCACACTGCCCCACGACTCCTGTTCTGCTCAGGCCCGACCCTCCCCGGGCCTCCGGATCCGTTCGCCCTCGCGCGTCCCGGTTCCACTGATCTCCTCGAGGCTCGTCCCCACTGTCCAAGTCCTCTTGGCGGGATGCGGCCCATCCGCACCCCGGCATGTGCGTGTCGCTCGTCTCCCGACGCTGCTCCCCAGCGACGGCAGGCCTTCCTCGACACTGTTCTAAGGCGGGCATCCCGGCCCGGCGGCCCGGCTCCCGCCCCTGGTACTGAGTCGCCCTCTGCTTGTGGCGCACCCGAGCCATCGCCCAGAACCTAGCACTAGCCGCGACAAGGCTCTGTCAAGTGCCACTATTCTGGTCGACGCCTCGGTCGCGCGCGCGACGCACGACACGAGGACCATTTCACACTCAAATATTTATATATTCCTTGCGCCGCAAGCCCCCTTCCCCCCCCCCGAGGTTTCCCTCCACGGGGGACAGCGGCGGCGCAGGAATCTTGGTCCGAAGTCCAGCGAGGCAAGCCTGCCGCCCCGCATCTGAAGCATACGCTGGGCTTTCTTCTAATGTTCACGCATTTCGATGAAAACCGACTTCAGGATGCAGCAATGCAATTGACACGGCTGGCTTACTCTCATCATGGCCACTCCACCCTTTGCCCTTGTGAGAGCTCGGGATGTATGTGTTTACACCTGGACTTCGTTCCGGCCCGGTGGGGGACGTGTTGACCTCGTCCAACGCACGACCCCACCGCGGCTTTGACCAGTCACGTATCGCAGCTCCGGCCTTCCGCCGGTCCCGATCCCGTGCCGCGTCACGTATCCGCACCCGGCCCACACCGGGCCCCGGGCCTCGCCCGGGCTTTTGACCAGTCACGTACCGCCCTCCCAAGCGCCACGTGACCCAGACCCAATAGAGAAACACCCACTCATATCGCGGCCATGGCCCTCCTGTTCTTGCCCACTTCTCCGCACAACTCTCCGTCCCCGGCGATCCTTCACGCCTCGTCCGCCCAAAAACTCGCCTGCCCCTCCAGCATCCACGAGTGCTCCTAACACGTAGTCCAACCATCCTCCTGACAATTCCAGCTCTGATGCTCCTGCACCAGCCCTCCCGAAGTTCCCCGTCTCTTTCCCCCATGGATTTGCGGCAACGCTCACCACGCCCCTGGGACGGTCCCTCCCTCTGCACCCTGATCCTTCCGACGCTCTGCACGCGCCCCGGCCCACCCGGCCGAACTGAACCTTGATCGACGCTCTTGCGCCCCCTGCCGCTGAAGCCCACCGTCTCACTCCCAGAGATGTCCTCCTCAGCAGTCCTCTCACTCCCAACATTATCGCGGCTCCACGCCCAATATCGCCCGGCTGGTGTCGTACAAGATGCGCGGGTCGATCGGATCCACGTACCGCCGTCCCGCCATAGCCGTGCCATGCCCGCTCTGGAGGTACAAAATCGGCTCCGACACCCGTGCCTGCACCGCGCAGGTTATCCCACCCCTGCGCATGCTGATCCCCGAGTAATGCCGTGGGTCCACCCCGATCGACTCCAACGCCACCTTCACCGCCCCCGAGACCTTCTGCCTCGACATCGGTTTGAGTGGTTCCCGCACGCGCTGCATCGCCGCCGTGCTGCGCCCGGTCCTCAGACGAGGAAACACCGGGTCGCAATACGGGCACCTCGCACCCGCCTTGGACACTTTCGTGCAGCGCTCGTCCTTGCGCAGGTGTAAGAACGCCACGTGCGCCCGCATCAGGTCCACCAGCAGACCGGCCACGACGCGCACGTAAAGCCCGAACCGCCCGGTGTCCTGCTTTCTCTTGTATATTCGGATCGCCAGGCCCGCAGCCAACTCCGGTACAAATGCTCCGTCGTGCCCCCACAGCAGGTCGCACACCTGCATGTTCGCCAGCTCTGCGACCCTGCTGCAGCACACCGTGCCCGTGCACACTATCATGACGGCCATACGTTCCATGTGCGACGGCTGATCCAGCCGCAACAGCTTCCACAAATGATGCGCTCCGATAGGGAAACGCAACCGTGATGGCGTGCCTCCCACCGAAGACACCGCCTTCATCATGCGCTTGAACGACAGCCGCTCTACCAACGGTGGAGCGACCCCCGCCATGCGATGCCTGTGTTCTATCGCCGACAGCACGTTTTTGATGCTCGCCGCTGACACACCCAGCATCAAGAACTCCATTACCAGTGCACGCAACTCTCCGATCGCCATCGGCAGCAGCTGATGCATCGTACCGTGCGCCATACCGAACGTGAGCACTTGCCTCCACACCGTCCAGTAAGCCGTGCGCGAGCTCTGCTGCAGCTCCGCCGGCATCACCTGCGCTGCAAATATCCGCTGTAGTTCTCCGATCGACAGCACTGCACCGGGCCTCGCGCCCGCCTTCTGAATTCCGGGGAGTATTCCGTCCCCCCGTTCCACTTCCGTAAGCCCCGTGTCGTTGTGAAACAGCCACTTCCGCGTCTCCACCGACACCCGCTCCAGACCAGCACAGCTGAGCTGCTCCAGCGCCGTAACGCTGACCAGAGTCGGGTACAAGCTGTCTGCCCACCGCAGCTCCCCCCCGACCTCTGGCGGCACCCGCTCCAGCACCGCCGCCTTTATGCCCGCTCTGTATTCCACTGCCAGTATCCTCGCCGCGCCCGGGTCCCCATGGTAGAGGATAGCATCCACCTCCATCCCCGCGCCTGCTCGCTCCCGCGGCAGTCAGGCTGCGATCCACCGGTCGAACGGGCACTCTCGCGGCGCGCGGCATCCGCATCTTACCACCGGCTCCCCCCTGCTCCGCATCCGCCTCGCGACCTGCGGATCCACGAAATAATCGCCGCTCGTCCCGTACGACCACGTCAACTCCTCGCCACCGTATAGGTGCCGCAACGCTTTCGCCTCCATCACCGACGGCCCCCCGGCCACCGGTACCAGCCAACACATCTCGACCGACCACCCGGTGCACATGTGATTGTACAGAGCTGCATCCGTCACACGCCACGGCCTCCGTCTCGGGTACGGCCGCCCGTTCACCTCCCAGCGGACGAGCGGCCCATCGTAGCCCCCCGCCCGAAACGCTGGCATTGACAGCACATACGCTCCTTCCTGCGTGTTCCGCCCCGCGAACTCGCCCCAGTAGAAGCCCAACGGCGTCCCCTGGGGAATTACCACACCCGCGCGCACGAACACCCCCATGCCGCGCACGCCCTCTCTGATCTCCAAGAACTCGTCCATCATATTGCCGCACAAATTTCGGTGTGACCGCCTCAAAGCTCCGTTCACCCGCCGCGCCCATGCCCGCCGCGCCTTCGCCCTCAACGAGACACCCGGCGCGCCACAAAACATCTCCCGTGCTCACGCACGGCTGTCAGACCCGGCCGGAGAGTACACTCTCCGCCAACGCACCGAGCAGTCCCGAGATCGCTGATTGCACCTCCTGGTCGACAGCCCTCACTTCCCGCCCGTCCGCACGCCGCACGAACTCCTGCCCACACGGCGGCGATGCGCGGTCAGCATTCCCGTCAGCGAAATCGACAGCGAAGAGCATCATCTTTGGCATCTGCCTCACTGCATGCTCAAAGACCCTATCGCCCATTCCTACTGCCTCCTGTTCCACTGAGTACTGCTGCAGGCACATGTAGTAAGCCGCCTTGCGATTGATCGGTACCAAGAATATTCCCCTCGCCCCGTCGGATTTGGCCCGGCGCACCACACGCTCCTCCAGCCCATTCGGAGGAAAGAAGAACCCCGTCTCCCGATGGTACCGTCCGCACGGGCACTTTCCTTGATCCCAGCTCCGCGACGTGAACGCGTCCACAAGCTCCGCTCCCGGATCCTCCGTCCACGCTGCGTAGCGCACTGCCAAAGTATTCGCAGCTGCCGCAAAGTAGTCGATCGTGATCGCACTACCCGCCCGAAGCGCGAAACGGCCGATCACCTCCCGCAGCCCGGCGCCGCACGCCGGCCCCCGCAGTGCTGCTGCAAACTTCCGCGATCCGTCATCGATCCCCTCCGCCACCAGCTGCTTGCCACTCACATGTAGGAACATGAGGCGCACACCTCGGTGGTTGCCACGCTTGTGCACCGAAACCGCCGCCTCCTGCAGCTGCGGAGAACGCGACGATCCCCGCTCCAACGCCCTCAGCGCCGGCACGCAGTCGTTGACCACGATCATCACACAGTCCTTCACCTCTTCGTCTTCCAATGCCAGTCCCACCGACATGTCCATACCCCATCCCTCGCGCCAGACCTGCTCCTCCGTGCCCCCGGCCGCCGCTCTCGCCAGCGCGAACGTCATCACGGCAGAGAGTCCCGAGTACTGCTTGCCTCTGCACTTGCGGATAGGCCCATTTCCGATCCGATACGCCATCCCCACCCCCGGTATGGCAGCATCACACTTCATGATGACCACCTTCATGCCCACGTCCACGCCCCTGTCCACCAGCTCCGCCAGCGTAGACGTCTCTAACTTCCACAGCGGCGCACCCGCCGGCACCGCAGAGGGCAGGTAGGTCAAGAGGTAGCGCGCCGCCTCCTTCATGCCCTCCACCGCACGCGATGACGTGTCCCACTCGCCCACCGTCTTCGCCGGCCCAATGAACACGGTGAATGGCACACTGAACGGCTTCACCCCCTCGATACACTCCGAATAGCTCTGCAGCTTTCCCCGCACCTTGGAAGCCTTACGCGGCGTCGCCTCATCCCACGTCAGGACGGACAAGAGATCAAACATCAACTTGTCGTACTTCGCCTTTGTGAGGTTTATCCGTCCTCTGTGCGAATCCATGATTATTCCGAGGAAAGTCCCCAACTGCCCCAACTTCCCATCCTTGTCCGACCGCTCAAGGTGCAGTTCCTCCAGCAGTGCGTCCACCGCCGCCACATACACCTCGCCTTCCTTTTCGCGCTCAGCGCACTGCGCGCACCCCCCCTCCAGACCCACGCACTCGCCGTGCCACAACGTGGAGATGAAGAAGAATAAATCATCGACGAAGCCGTCCCCGTCGATCTCCGGGTACAATGATTTCATGATCTTGTAAAAACCATCCACCAGCAGCGCCAACGGCCCGTTGCTTGTCTTCCCACCAAACTGCGCCGCCGCTATCCTGAATACCGCCCCCTCGAGACAAATAGCTCCCAACGCCTTGTCGCAGAACTGACCGCAGCATCCCGGCCCACAGCCGAACTGCTTCGACTCCATGGGCTCGTAGCTCCTCTTGTCCCGGGCAAGCCGGTACCGCGTAACCATGCGGGCCAGCCTACCGCACCCCCCGAGTACTCCGTTGAAGTAGGCTCCCGCCAGATCACGTGTCCACCACAGAGCATTCCGTCTCATCACGAGACCGATAGACCGTATGCTGATGTACTTGACCGCCCATGGGTCCACATAAATGTTGGTCGGTCGATAATCCGTCACGAGGCGCTTGAACGGGTCGGTCGCCTTCTCAACCGCAGCGCACGCCACAATGACCCGTGGTAGCGGATCCTTTCGGCCGACAAACTCGAATATCCCTTTCCACACGCACTTCGCAACCCCCGGCCACAACTTGTCCATCGCCCCGTCCTCCGTCAAAGATGGGTGATTCTTCATAAACATCGGCCGGTACGGTTGCCCCGTCCTAGACACCACATACGTCCCTTCCAGCACCGCACGCAACTCCGCCGCGATCGGCCCAAGCCGCCGCTCCCACGCTTCCAATCCCTTGTTCAAATACGCGATGTCCTTGTCCGGCACCTTTAGCATGTGGTTGTATGGCGCCTCCAGCCCAAGCAACGCAATCCTGCACTTCGCCGGCAAGAAGTTGGAGCATGAGGGTCGGCCCGTCCTCGGCCACGCTTCCTCCAGCTCCACCCACTGCACGCTCGCCCCGCGGGCGACCACCTTCACCCTTCCAAGGTCCGCCAGCGGCTGTGTGGTAACCTGCCACAGCGGCCCCAGAGCACACGCCGACTCCGCGTCCGCCTGGACCACGAACATTGTGTCGCCTCTGCACCACCGCCCCCGATTCGCCCTTCCTAACATCCTGGCCAACGGAAGTAGCTTGTACGTGGGCGATATCATCGCGCACAGCAACGGTACCAGGAACGGCGTCTGCTCAACCCCAGAGCATGCCTCCCGCACCCCCGGTCCCACCGCGCTCCCCATCGCCCTGGCACGCTCCACGTCCTCCTCGGTTGCCTCGCAAGCCTTTGCGTCCGGCGCCCGCCCTGCGCCGACCGCCGGCCCGATCCTTTCCACGAACCACGCTATCTGCTCTGCACTGTACTTCCAGCGGGCCAACACTTGCGGGCTTGCACACAACTCCAACAATATATCCATAATTTGCAACGTCTCCCCGTGCCGATGTACCAACTCCGCTTCCCCCATCCCTTGGAGGCAGGCGGACAGGCAGTCGCACGTCCTGATGCATAGTGAATTGACGGCAAACGCAATACCCCCTGTGAACCTTGCCCGCCGGCGCTCCTTCGCCAGTGTGCGCATGCCGTCCAACAAATCAATAGTTCTCATACGTTTCAATACCTCCGGCTCCTCATCACTCGCCGGATGCGCTGCATCGGGGCCTTCCCCGACGCCCTGCGGTAGGGGGGCAGCGTGCGCAAAGCGCTGCCCCCCTGGATGCCCCAGCGGCATCCTATGGAGGGGCGACGCGCGCCCTCTCCAAGTATTTGTCCATGTCCGGGGCGTCCACCAACGCCACGAACTCCGCCTTTCCCGCCGGGAAGCACCTCGCATCCCGCAGAAACCTGACCCACTCCTTGTACGTCTTACGCCTGGGCTCCCCGTTGTTCCAGTCGGTCGCCTTACGTTGCCCATCCTTGGTCCAGCCCGGCAGCGCGTGCCCCAACCGGCCCCACGCCACCGGGCACTCGCCCTTGTAATGCCCCGCCACGTTGCACTCCCAACAGGTCGATGCCGGTGCGGCGATTCCGATTACCCGTCCGATTATGGCCTCCGACACGGGCGCATGTTTCTGGATCGTCAGGCGGTTCGCACCCGCGGTTGGCCCTTGTGGTTTGGCTCCTGCCCCCCCACCACTGCCTCCGCCTCCTCCGGCCGCCACAGCCGCGCTTGGGGCGCCTGCCCCTCCCGACGTGCCTGGCGCGAACGACACCGAACGCGCTGCCTGTGCTGGAGCCCCTCCTCCCGAGATGCCACCGCCCCATGCACCAAACGATACCACGCCCGCAGGGCCCGCCCTCAGCCCGACGCCGCTGCCGCCCAACACAGCCTGCCCGCGTTGCAAGATGCTGGCATGCACCGCAGCCGTGGCCGCATTATTGACCTCGAAACCTTCAAAGAAACTGTCCCAGCACCCGAGCAGCCACGTCTCGCCCTGTCCGCCCTCATCCTCCGTGAACATCTTGGTTATCTGATCGAACATCACCGACAGCTGACCGACCTGCTGATCCCGACCTGCGCACAGCTCCGTGACGAGTATGCACCCCGGATATAGCACCGCCAGCGCCCGTGCCTCGTTGTACAATGCCTTGAACACCATGGCAGTGTGCTTCTGGAACGCGTGCAGTGCCGACCACATCTGAGCCGTGTTCCCAGCCGCAATGTCGTCCTTGACCCTCCGCACCACGGCAGCGCCCTCCGTCGCCAGCAACTTCCGTGCCAATTGTTCGAGCTGTGAGCCGTGCAATTGCGTGTCGTCCACCCGCACGGCCACTGCCAACCGCCGACCCATATCGTACGGATCCATTGTTACTCCTTGCTCAAGCGTCAATCGCTGCAGCCACGGCACGTCAGCAAGTGATGGGCACGCCTTGCGCCGAGTCGCATTCTCTGCTTTGCGCGCCGCCTTAAGGCTCACTTGCTCTTCCGTGCGGAGCTGCTGTTCGGCGTTGACGTATAAATTCGCGTGGCGTCGCAGGACCGCCTCCAACGCCTCCCGATCGCTCGTGCCCGCCCCTGCCGGCAGGCCTTCCGTAACGATGAACATCATTGTAGTCCCAGCGTCGCGAAACAGCTCATGCCACGCGCTGATCCCCGGCCGATCCGCCGGGCCCAGCGCATATGGCTGCAATATGTTGTGATGTGCGTAGTCGACCGTGTCCACCGGCACCGGCCGCACTCCCGCGACGGCCCCGCCGCCCGCTATCCACCACGGGTTGGCTGCCGTGTCGGTCTCGCGGCGCTCCACGGGTGGCAACACCCGTGCGCCGCCACCGCCAGCGGCCCCTCCCAGAGCCAACGCCAACTGTGCAGCAACCGCTGCCTGCACCGCCGCGTCGAATTGTCGGGCACTAGCCCCC
>JACCDV010399989.1_pt1 | contig 10854 bp, 10 predicted proteins | sample 7446131 | NCBI WGS metagenome assembly JACCDV01 (sample SAMN15323448, study PRJNA562643) | freshwater metagenome | isolation source: river surface water | place: USA:Blue River Watershed | collected 2017-08-17
CGTGTGCGCCAGCTCATGCAGCATGCCGACTTCAGCCTGCGCAACCCCAACCGCGCCCGCAGCCTGATCTTCAGCTACTGCAGCGCCAACCCCGCCGCCTTCCACCGTTCCGACGCTGCAGGTTATGTGTACTGGAGCGAGCAGGTGCTGGCGCTCGACGCCATCAACCCGCAAGTGGCCGCTCGCCTGGCCCGCGCCATGGACCGCTGGAGCCGCCTGGCAGAGCCCTACCGCAGCGCGGCCAAAGTGGCCATAGAGCGCGTGGCGGCCAAAGCAGATCTGAGCAATGATGTGCGCGAAGTGATCAACCGCGCCCTGAATGCCGCTTGAATTGACGCCGCCTGAAACGTATCAAGGAAACCCCATGAGCAAAATCTCTCTCTCCCGCTACCTGGTGGAGCAGCAACGCGACAAAGGCCACATTCCGGCCGACTTGCGCCTGTTGCTCGAAGTGGTGGCCCGCGCTTGCAAAAGCATCAGCCACGCCGTGAACAAAGGCGCCCTGGGCGGTGTGCTGGGCAGCGCTGAAAGCGAAAACGTGCAAGGCGAAGTCCAGAAAAAGCTCGACATCATCGCCAACGAAGTGCTGCTGGAAGCCAACGAATGGGGCGGTCACCTCGCGGCCATGGCCAGTGAGGAAATGGACAGCATCTACCTGGTGCCCAACCGCTACCCGCAAGGCGAATACCTTTTGCTGTTCGATCCCCTCGATGGCTCGTCCAACATCGACGTCAACGTCAGCATCGGCACCATCTTCAGCGTGCTCAAAAAGCCCGAAGGCGATCAAGGCGTGACCGAGCAGGACTTTCTGCAGCCGGGCCACCAGCAAGTGGCCGCAGGCTACTGTGTGTATGGCCCGCAAACCACCTTGGTGCTCACCGTGGGCGACGGCGTGAGCATGTTCACACTGGACCGCGAGCAAGGCTCTTTCGTGCTGACACATGAGGATGTGCAAGTGCCCGCCGACACCAAAGAGTTCGCCATCAACATGAGCAATATGCGCCACTGGGACGAGCCCGTGCGCCGCTACATTGACGAATGCCTGCAAGGCAAAGAAGGTCCACGCGGCAAGGACTTCAACATGCGCTGGATTGCCAGCATGGTCGCTGACGTGCACCGCATCCTGACCCGTGGCGGCGTCTTCATGTACCCCTGGGACAAGCGCGAACCGCAAAAAGCCGGCAAGCTCCGCCTGATGTACGAAGCCAACCCCATGAGCTGGCTGATCGAGCAAGCCGGTGGCGCCTCTACCAATGGCAAACAACGCATCCTCGACCTGCAACCGAGCCAACTGCACGAACGCGTCAGCGTCATCCTCGGCTCCAAAAACGAAGTCGAGCGCGTGACCAGCTACCACGCAAAGGTATAATTTTCAACGGTCAGCCGGTGTAGCTCAGTCGGTAGAGCAGCTCATTCGTAATGAGAAGGTCGGGTGTTCGATTCATCTCTCCGGCACCAACAACACAAAGCCCAGAACTTTTATGACTTCTGGGCTTTTTTGCATCGCGATGGCACTCAGGCCATGGCAACAGTCACTCACTTGGCAGGGTAACGGTTCGGATACTTTTCGCGCATGGTCATGCCGGTCTCGCCATCGGCAGGAATGTTGCCCAGGCGCTTGGCTTCTTCCAGCTCTGCTTTGACCTCAGCTCTGCTCTTGGTCGGGCCTGAAGGTTTGGCCGGATAGCGGCCGGGGTTGGCTTCTCGTTCCTTCAAGCCGGACTCATTGGCACACATGACGTCGCCCGTGCGCTTGGCCTCTTCAAGCTCGGCTTTGACTTGCTCGCGCGTTTTGCTTGTTGCAGCTGGTGCTGCGGGGTAACGCGAAGGGTTGGTTTCGCGCAAGGTCCGACCAGTCTCATCGCCACGCGGCATGTTGCCGGTGCGTTGAGCTTCTTTCAATTCTGCCTTCACCTGTTCACGTGTCTTGGGCGCAGCGGCGTCTTGCGCAGACGCATTGATAAACAAGGTGCTCAAAAAACTCATGAGAATCGGGGCAATGATTTTGGAGTGGCGCATGGGGCTTCCTTTGAGAGTTAAAAAACGGAAGTCCAATTTATCTGCGCCAACATAGGGCGACTGTGCGCTGACTCACACGGTCGGGCATGTGCTGTGACAAAAAACAGCCGCTCTGCTGAGCGGCTGTCTTCAGAGTCTGTCAGAACACAGAATGGTCCTGATCACTCATCGGCATCAGGCGGCAAACCATCGAAGGCTGGCTGTGCCACAGGACCTGTCACCACCGTGCGCAATGTTTCGCGCAACATTTTCTTTTCAGGCAAGCTCAAGGCACGCGCCAGGCGTTGGCGCATGCGCAGCAACAACTGGCGATCAACTTCTTGTGGAATACCCCGGCTGATCTGCAAAGCGTCTTTGAGGTCTTCGCGCAGGTCTTCGGGTTCTTCTTCCCACCAGGCTGACACGATTTCGTGCATCGATTTGCGCAGCTCTTCCACATCTTCGACCGCCAGGCCCATGCCAGTGGGTATCTTGCCCTGCAGCATGTCTGCCAAGGCCTGCGAGTTGACCACCACACGGCGATCTGCCTGGGACAGCAAGCGGGCCCAACCCGGGTCGGTGCGGATCATTTGGGGCATGTTGCGCGCCGACTCATCGGCCAGCAAATGCACGCTCAAACCACTGAGTTGGGCTTCGTCGATGGTGGCCAAGAACCGCTCATCATCGCTGGCCACCAGCACATGGTCGCAGGCATGGTGTTCAGCCAATTGCTTGAGATCATGCCCCAAAGAACGCAACAAGGATGCGCCGCCGTCGGCATCGTGGGCCTGTACCAGCCGCACAATCTGGTCGTCGATGATCAACCCATCGGAGCGGTCGCTGTACCAGTAAATGCGTCGCAAATCCACATCGAGGGCCGACTGCGCCAAAGCTTGCGAGAGCAAACTGAGCAAGCCTTGTCGGTTGACCGATTCACCAGTGGCACCAACCGCGCCTTGTTGGGCCAGCCAAATCAGGAAACGGCCATCGATGAGGGCCATGCAGGTGCCACTGCGTTGCTCACCAAAACGGCGGTCAGATCGGGCAGCTTGGGAGAAGTAATCGCGCTTCATGAATAAACCTATATCAATAAGAAAAAACCATAGCGCTGCTAAACAATGCAGCGGCATTCATTTTACGGCGGCTTGCACCCGGTGCCAACGCGCCCCGGACAAACGATAAAACATCGCCATGAAAAACATTCTGCAAGGCCGCAACCAGCCGGTCGGGTATAAATACTGCCGTGTCCACGCCTTTGTCCATTGACCCCCGCACCGCCCCTATCCTCCGGATCGACCATGATTTACCGGCGGTGCCTTGGGCTCATTTGCAGCCCGATGCCTTGCGCGCACGCTTTGCCAAGCCACCGGTGTGGACACCTGAAATCGAACGTGAGCCCCAGTTCTCCTCGCGGTCACCCGCACCAGCCGCTGTCTTGGTGCCGATTGTCATGCGCGGTCAAAATGCCTCAGACCCCACCGTTTTGCTGACCCAGCGGACCGCCCATTTGTCGACACACTCTGGGCAGATCGCCTTTCCTGGCGGAAAAGTCGACGCTGAAGATGCCAACGCACCCGCCACCGCCTTGCGCGAAACCCACGAAGAAGTGGGTCTGCACCCACGCCATGTGCAAGTGATCGGGCAATTGCCGCTGTATGTGACAGGCAGCTCGTTTTGGGTCACGCCCGTGATCGGCTTGGTCTCACCAGACTTTGAACTGCACCCCAACCCCGACGAGGTCGACGATGTGTTCGAGGTCCCCCTGGCTTTTTTGATGAACCCGGCGCACCACCGTCAACACCGCATGGAATGGCAAGGCGCGCAGCGGCAGTGGTTCTCCATGCCGTACCAAGAAACCCGCACCGGCGCCAACGGTGAGCAAGAATTGGTTGAACGCTATATTTGGGGGGCAACCGCAGCCATGCTGCGCAACCTTTACCGTTTTTTAATGGTCCATCCTGCGGGATGATTCGAGCATGAGTTTTTTTTCGCTTCTTCTGGCTTTGGTTCTTGAACAAGTCCGGCCCTTGTTGCCACACAACCTGATGTACCAGTGGATCGGCCAGTGGACCGCCTGGGTGGCACGCACTTTTGATGCGGGCATTCGCAATCAGGCCTGGGTGACTTGGGGCATCACCATCTTGACGCCAGCCCTCTTGGCCATGCTGGTGCATTGGACGCTCGAATGGGGCCTGGGCTGGGTGTTTGCCGTGCTGTGGAATGTGGGGCTCCTTTATGTCACCCTGGGCTTTCGCCAATTCAGCCACCACTTCACGGCCATCCGCGAAGCCCTGGACGATGGCGATGAAACCAAAGCACGGGAGCTGCTGGCCAACTGGCAGCAAGTTCAGGTGGGGCAGATTCCGCGCAGCGAGATCGTTCGCCATGCGATCGAGTACTCCATCATCGCGGCCCACCGGCATGTGTTTGGCGTGTTCTTCTGGTATGCGGTTTTGTCCATCGTTGGCCTGGGCCCGGTGGGTGCAGTCGTCTACCGACTGACCGACTTCGCACGGCACCACTGGCAACAAGAAACCACCGATGGCTCAGTGACCAGCCCTGTTTTGCAAGAAGTGGCAACACGCGCCTGGACGGCCATCGATTGGTTGCCTTCGCGCATGACCGCTCTGGGCTTTGCCATTGTCGGCAGCTTTGAAGACGCCATGGACGGCTGGCGCAACCACGCGCAAAACTTCCCCGAAGACAACGATGGCGTGATCTTGGCCGCCACGGCAGGTGCCATCAACATCCGTCTGGGAGGAGCCGCCTTGCCTGCAGCCGACGAAAGTCTGGAATCGGACGACGACATCTCGGGGGGCAGCAGCACGCCAGGTCGCGCACCAGAAGTGGCGCACTTCGCACAGGTGGTCGGCCTGGTCTGGCGCACTGTGATCATGTGGCTGGTCTTGGTCGCTTTGTTGACCATGGCCAAGCTGGTGGGTTGACACCCACGGCGCACCCTCTTACCAGCGCTGTTGGCTCAACTCGTCAAACAGTTGCGCATAAATGCGGTGCCTGCGGGCGCTGATCGTGCCGGGGCTGTGTTCGCTCTCCACCTGCGCCAGCACAGCGCAACCGGGCTCGTGCAAATGGGTGCAGTTGTAGAACTTGCAGCCACCCAAGTGCTTGCGCAAATCTGGCATGCAATCGGCCAGTCGGGTCGGCTCGATGTGGTGCAAGCCAAACTCCTGAAACCCCGGTGAGTCGATCAGGGCCGTGCGCGCATCGCTGCGGTCAAGGTTGGGCACCCAATACCAGCGGGTGCTGGTGGTGGTGTGCTTGCCCGAGTTCAGGGCTTGCGAGATCTCGCCCGTCTCGACCTGTGCATCGGGCACCAAGCAGTTGATCAAGGTGCTCTTGCCGCTGCCCGAAGGGCCCAGCACCAAGGTGGTGTGGCCGCTCAAATGCTCACACAAAGCGGCCACGCCATCGTCGGCCACAGGCGTGCGTGGGCTCAGACTGATGGGCATCACGCTGTAGCCCATGGCACGGTAAGGTGCCAAGCGCTCCCAGGCTAGTGCAAAAGGCTGGGCCAGATCGCTTTTGTTGAGCGCGATGATGGGGGTAATGCGTTCGGCTTCAGCCGCCACCAGTGCCCGTGAGAGCTGACTTTCAGAATACTCGGGATCGGCCGCGATCAGGATCAGCACGCGGTCGAGGTTCGCCGCAAACGACTTGGTGCGGATTTCGTCTTGCCGATAAAACAGATTGCGGCGCTCTTGCAGTTTTTCGATGCTGCCCTCGTCGCCTGCGATTTGCCACAGCACCTGGTCGCCCACCACCACCTGGTTTTTCTTGCCACGCGGGTGGCAAATCAGTCGGCGGCCTTCGGGCGTTTCCACCAGACAGTGCCGGCCATAAGTGGCCACCACCAGACCGGGTTCAAGCACGGCGGCGTCGGCTTGGGCGGGGCGTTGTTTGTGGAACTTGCTCATGCGGGCAACAAGCCGTCTGTTTGACGGGCTGCCTCAAAATCGAGACGACTGAGGCCCTGCACATCGTGCGTGCGCCAGCGAATCACACATCGGCGATGGTTCAGCACCACTTCCGGGTGGTGGTTGAGCTTTTCAGACAACCAGCCCACGCTGTTGACGAACAAAAGCGCCTGCGCGTGCTGCGCAAACTCAAACGTCTTTTCGATCACCACGGCGTCGCCATCGCCACTCAAACGCCAGCCGGGCACTTGGCCCAGTGCCATAACCACTTCAGTGTGTGTGAAGGCGCGCAGCGCAGCGGTGTTCATGCGGCGCCCATCCGTGCCAAGCGCTCACTGGCGGGTGGGTGCGAGTAATAGAACTTCACGTACAGCGGGTCAGGTGTCAGCGTGGATGCGTTGTCCTGGTAAAGCTTGAGCAAGGCCGAAGCGAGGTCTTGGCCTGGCGTTTGCGAGACCGCGTAAGCATCGGCCTCAAACTCTTGCTGGCGTGAACGCCACGAAGAGACGGGTGCGAGGAACAAGGTGAACACCGGCGTGACCAGCATGAAGAGCACCAGGGCCAAGGCGTTGTTCCTGTCCGTCAGGCTGGGCATGACGCCCAGGCCGGTGTAGAACCAGACTTGCTGCATGAGCCAGCCCAGCAAGGCCAGACCGGCCAGCGTGAGCGCAAAGCTGGTGAGCATCATCTTGAGGATGTGTTTGTGCTTGAAGTGGCCCAGCTCGTGCGCAAGCACAGCCTCCATTTCGGCAGGGCTCAGTTGCTGGAGCAAGGTGTCAAAAAACACCACGCGCTTGCTGGCCCCAAAGCCGGTGAAAAACGCGTTGGAGTGTGCCGAGCGGCGGCTGCCATCCATGACAAAAAAGCCCTTGGCCGTGAAGCCTGCGCGTTGCATCAGCGACTGCACGCGGGCTTTGAGCGATTCGTCTTCGAGTGGCGTGAATTTGTTGAACAGCGGCATGATCACATTGGGGGCAATCGCCATGAGGAACAGTTGCCAGCCGACCAAGGCGAGCCAGGCCCACAACCACCAGAGGCTGCCGCCTGCTTGCATGAGCCAGAGCATGAGCCACAGCAAGGGCACGCCCAAGACCAGACCCAGCAACAGGCCTTTGGCCATGTCGGTCAGCCACAAGGCGGGCGTGATTTTGTTGAACCCAAAACGCTGCTCGACACCAAAGGTCTGCAAGAGCGACAAAGGCAAACCGATCACACCGCCCACCAGGCTGAAGCCCAGCACCAGCGCGATTTGCTGGGCGATGCCGGGGCCCATCCAGCCCAGCAACGCCTGGTTCAAAGCATCGAGCCCACCCAGCAAAGTCCAGCCCAACAGCACGACCGCATCGAGTGCGATGTCCAGTTGCGAGAGCTTGGCTTTGGCCAGGGTGTAGTCCGCCGCTTTTTGGTGATCGGTCAGAGACACCGTGTCGGCATAGGCCGCAGGCACCGCAGCGCGGTGCTGCGCCACATGGCGGACCTGGCGTGCATTGAGCCAGGACTTGAGCGCCACATGCGCCAGCAAAGCCACCACCAGGGTCACGGTCAAGGAAAGGGATGCATTCATCGGCCGTATTGTAGGAGCCGGGCCATCTGCGCACAGGAAAGCCCGCCCGCTTCAGCGACAATCTAGGCATGTCTGAAGTGAACACCTCCACCGCCCCTGAAGTGGCCGAACTGGCCAAGTCCGACCAAAACCTGGTCTGGATCGACTGTGAAATGACGGGTCTTGACCCCGAACAAGAACGGCTGCTGGAAATCGCCGTGATCGTCACAGGCCCTCACCTGTCGCCTCGCATCGAAGGCCCGGTGCTGGTCATCCACCAAACAGATGAGCTGCTCAACAACATGGATGCCTGGAACAAAGGCACCCATGGCAAGAGCGGCCTGATTGACAAGGTCAAAGCATCGACCACCAGTGAGGCCGATGCCGAAGAACAGATCCTGACCTTCCTGAAAAAATACCTGTCCAAAGGCGCATCACCTTTGTGCGGCAACACCATCAGCCAGGACCGCCGCTTTTTGGTCAAATTCATGCCCAAACTCGAAGCGTTTTTCCACTACCGCAACTTGGACGTGAGCACGCTTAAAGAGCTGTCACGCCGATGGAAGCCCGAGGTGTATTCGAGCTTCAAGAAGCAGCAAAAGCACACGGCACTGGCCGATGTGCACGAGTCGATCGACGAATTGGCGCATTACCGAGAGCATTTCATCCGGCTTTGAGCATTTTCAGGGAAAACCCTAGCGCTTTTTTCAGATCCATGCCATAATCGCTTGCTCGCTGCATCTTTGTGCAGCGTTTCCTACATCTCCCTTCATGCCTTGACCCACCGATAGGGTCACTCACAGCGGCCAGGCTCCACGCCCAGCGCCCCTCGCGAGCACCGTTTGATGGTTGATGTTTTTTCAACCTTGCGGTGCCTGCGGCCAAATGCAACAGCTTTTCTGTTTGCGGCCGCTGTTCCGTGCGAGTTTTATACATACACATGACTGACACTTTGAACACAGTGCAGGACGACTTGTCGCCTGCCGAAAACACTTCCATCTCCGCCAACTTGGCCTCTGAAACCGAATTGACCGCAGACGCCGTCAACGCATCTGAATCTGTTGCAGCCGAAGAAGTCGCTGCCGACGTGCCCAACGGCTTCGTTGAATTGGGTCTGGCACCAGAACTGGTGCAAGCCGTGGCCGACCTGGGCTACACACAGCCCACCGCCGTGCAATTGCGCGCCATCCCTTTGGCCTTGCCCACGGCTGGCGGCTCCAAAGACGGCCTGTCCAACGGCTACAGCGACCTGATGGTCTCCAGCCAGACCGGCAGCGGCAAAACCGCCGCCTTCTTGCTGCCCGTGCTGCACACCCTGATCCAGCAAATGGCTGAGCAGGAAGCTGCCGAACGCGCCGAGTTTGAACAAGCGTGCGCCGACGCCGCCGCCAAGGGCGAGCCCGCTCCCAAGCGCGCCAAGCGCAAAGACCCCACCAACCCCCGCAACTTCAAGGCGGCCGTGCCCGGCGCCCTGATCCTGTGCCCCACACGCGAGCTGGCCCAGCAAGTGGCCCACGACGCGATCGAGCTGGTCAAGCACACACGCGGTCTGCGCGTGGCCAACGTGGTCGGCGGCATCCCTTACCAGTTGCAAATTGCCAAACTGCAAAACGCAAACCTGGTCGTGGCCACCCCTGGCCGTTTGCTGGACCTGCAACGCTCGATGCAAATCAAGCTGGACCAGGTGCAGTTTTTGGTGGTGGACGAAGCCGACCGCATGCTCGACCTGGGCTTCTCGGACGACCTGGCCGACATCAACGAGATGACCAGCCAGCGCCGCCAGACCATGATGTTCAGTGCCACATTTGCGCCGCGCATCCAGCAACTGGCCATGCGCGTGATGCACGATGGTGGTTCTTCGGTCCAGAAAATCCAGATCGACAACCCGCAAGAAAAGCACAACAACATCAAGCAAGTGCTGTTCTGGGCCGACAACGCGCAGCACAAGCGTCAGCTGCTCGACCACTGGCTGCGTGACACCACGATCGACCAAGCCATTGTGTTCGCCAGCACCCAGATCGAGTGCGATGGCCTGGCCACCGACTTGCAGCAAGACGGCTTCTCGGCTGTGGCCCTGCACGGTGCCCTGAGCCAAGGCATGCGCAACCGCCGCCTGATGGCCCTGCGCAATGGCCAGGTCCAGATCCTGGTGGCCACTGATGTGGCCGCACGCGGCATCGACGTGCCCACCATCACGCACGTATTCAACTTCGGCCTGCCCATGAAGGCCGAGGACTACACCCACCGCATTGGCCGCACGGGCCGCGCTGGTCGTGACGGCATTGCCGTGACATTTGCCGAAATCCGTGACCGCCGCAAGATCGGCGATATCGAGTCCTACACACGCCAGCCCTTCAAAGCCGAAGTGATTCCAGGCATGGAGCCCAAGTCGCGCATTGAAGCCCCTCGCAAGTCTTTTGGTGGCCGTGGCGGTGACCGCTTTGGCGGTGACCGCAACTATGCCAACGCCAGCGGCGGCTTCCGTGGTCGCTCTGGTGGCGGTGGCAACCGCGACTTCGGCAACCGCGACGGTGGTTTTGACAACCGTGGCCCACGCGGCAACTTCCGCGATGAGCAGCCTCGTTTCGAACCTCGCTTTGACCCCCGCAAAGATGGCCGTGGTGATGCCCGATTCGACGCGTCCCGTGGCGGTGACCGTTTCGAGCAACGCGCTGCAGCCCCTGCACACCCTTGGGACCGCGACAACCGTGGCGGCCCACGCCAGGACGCACGTGGCGGTGAAGGCCGTCAAGGCGGCCGTTGGGAAGACCGTGGCGACAGCCGCAACGCTCCACGTGGCGCAGCACCTCGCGGCGCAGCAGGCGACAAATTCGCCCGCGGCCCCAAACAGTTTGGTGCGGGCAATTTCAAGCCCCACAATGCAGGCGGCAGCGAAGGCAAGCGCGGCGGCACCCGCGTGCTGAAAATCACACGCGGCTGAACTTCACAACCCATCGCCACCGGGGCTTTCGCAGCCCTGTAACATCCAAGGCCTTGCCCTCAACCGGCAGGGCCTTTTTTATTCACGCTTGCGTGGATTGATACGACGCGGATTCAACAGGCGTAAAAAAACCGCCTCGGGCGAACCCGGGCGGTTTTTCGTACCTGAGAAGGTGCTTACGCAGCGGCCACTGGGGCTGCTTTGCGCTGAGGCAACTTTTCCTTGATACGTGCCGATTTGCCGCTGCGATCGCGCAGGTAGTACAGCTTGGCGCGGCGAACATCACCACGACGCTTGACTTCGATGCTGGCGATCAAAGGGCTATAAGTTTGGAACGTACGTTCCACGCCTTCGCCGCTGGAGATCTTGCGCACTGTGAAGCCGCTGTTCAGACCACGATTGCGCTTGGCAATCACGACGCCTTCGTAAGCCTGGAC
>JACCDV011137665.1_pt1 | contig 10853 bp, 7 predicted proteins | sample 7446131 | NCBI WGS metagenome assembly JACCDV01 (sample SAMN15323448, study PRJNA562643) | freshwater metagenome | isolation source: river surface water | place: USA:Blue River Watershed | collected 2017-08-17
GGTAACTCTATAATCATTATATATCAACCCTTTATCCCATAGAGTTTTAAAAACCCACCAAACTGACTCTATATAAGAATTATCAAGTGTAGCGTAAGCATTATCATAATCAGCGAAACGACCCACTCTTTTTAATGTTTTTTGAAAATCACCAACTGAGCGAAGAGCCGCCGCGCGACAAGCATTATTAAAATTTTCTACGCCAAACTCTCCGATCGCTTTTTTGTCTTTAAGTCCAAGCTCTTTTTCTATTAAGTTTTCAATAGGCAATCCGTGACAGTCCCACCCAACGCGACGAGCAACTTTATAACCCTTCATCGTCCAAAATCTAGTGACAGCATCTTTTATCGTTGTCGCGAGTATATGCCCATAATGGGGCAATCCTGTCGCGAAAGGAGGCCCATCATAAAAAGAAAAAGCTTTTTTACTCTTAGATTGTTGTATTGTTTTTTCAAAAATGCGAGCACTCTCCCAAAATTTAAGAACTTGTTCTTCTATCTCTGGAAGAGTTAATTTGTCTTTAAGCATTAAAATATTATGCCATAAGATATTTATCTTTGAAAATTAGCGATAGTTATCGTTATTTATTAATTTCAACGAAGTCATAAAAAATTACATTGCTTAATTGTCATTCCGACCAAATACAAAATACGGACATGGATCCCTGCCTACGCAGGGATGACAAAGAAGGAGGGATGACGGGGAGAGGGCGGAGCGACGCTTCCCTATGTCATTCCGTCGGAGGACGGAATCCAGGCTACGTCCTTTTTTTTGAAAACGCATAATACAGACCTGGACACCTGCCTTACGCAGGTGTGACAAAAAAGGGATTGTCATTCCGTCGGAGGACGGAATCCAGGTCTGTTCCCCTTTTTTTAAAATGAAGAACGCATAATACAGAATACGGACCTGGATCCCCGCCTTCGCGGGGATGACACAGAGATTTGAATTTTGAATTTTTTAAGACCCATGCCTACGCAGTAACATGGGGGAGGAATCGTTATTCCGATATCGAGATATCTGTATTTTATAGTACACGCTCCTATTTTGCTTAAAAAAAGGACGCACTCAGTCTTAGTCAACCCTGATTGCCTTTTGGCAATTTTAGGTATGATGCTTTAACTTCAATGTGCGTCTATTGGTGTTGATGATGAGTGTTTTTACTTCTGAAACTCGAGGATTTTCATGATGTCAGAGACATCGCCTCTGATTCCAGAAACGTTACCTCTAAGTTCAGAAACGTCGCCCCTAAGTTCAGTAACGTCGCCTCTGATTCCAGTAACGTTGCCTCTAAGTTCAGAAACGTCGCCCCTAAGTTCAGTAACGTCGCCTCTGATTCCAGTAACGTTGCCTCTGATTCCAGTAACGTCGCCTCTAATTTCAGCGACACTGCCCCCAATTTTAGAGACGTCGCCTCTAAGTTCAGTGACATCGCCTCTGATTCCAGTAACGTTGCCCTCAATTCTAGAGGCATTGCCATAGACTTCAGAGGCATCTCCCCACACACCTCCATGAACACCAGAGACACTGTTCCACTTCACGTCTTTACAACGAGGCCTTTCTTGTAATTCTAATTGCTGAAGGACTCTTTTTCTCATCTCTTCTTCCATCTTTCTCACCTCCTTTTTAAAAAACTACTTAGAGCGTGAATCTTTTAAAGATTTTGTCAAGTTTTTGTATAATTCGTGAAAACTGATAAATTCGAACTCAAAAGTTCTAAAACCCCAGATTTATAATTTTTAATTTTTAAAATTCGCGCCTCTCACCTCTCTGTGATAGCGAATAGCAAAACGATGCGCTTCATCACGGACTTTTTCTAAAATTTTTTTATTTTCAGAAGTTACATAAGATATATCTCCTATTAAATCAGTCTTTTTTCTATCTTTCCCTTTAATCATACCTACAACGGGAATAATAAGCCCCTTATCTGCCAATGCTTCCTTTGCCGCGCTAATTTGCGCTTTCCCGCCATCAACTAAAATAAGCGTCGGATAAAGCCAGTTATTTTTAAGTCGACGAGTAATTATCTCTCTTATCATACCCGCGTCATTTGGAGATTTAAATAATTTGATTTTAAACCTGCGATATTCATTCTTGTCCGGCTCTCCGTTTACAAAAACCACCATCGCTCCTACGGCATAATCGCCAGAAATATTTGAAACATCATAGCCTTCAATGCGAGCGCCTTTATCTCGTCTATCACAAACAACATCCGACTCGCCAAGAAGCGCTGTATCTTGAATGTGCAAAAGCGCAAATATTCTTTTTTTAATTAAATTAGCTCTCTCAAAATCAAGTTTTCGCGCCGAAATTTGCATTTCTTTTTTAAGCGATAACAAAAGCCTCTTTTTTTTACCTGATAAAAACATTTTTAATTCCTTAATGTTTTGCATATAATCGCGGCGAGTTATATGCCCCGCGCAGACACCCGGACAAAGCCCTATTTCATAATCAAAACACGGCTTGCGAAATGCCCCTACTTGGCTTTTTGAATGAACGCTCCACGGAAAAATACGGCGCAATATCTTCATCGCCTCTCGAGCACTCGAAGAAGAAGTAAAAGGCCCAAATCTTTCTCCTTGTATATGACTTTTACCGCGAACTAAAAGAACCCTTGGAAATGTTTCTTTTGTTATTTCAATGTATAAAAAACTTTTATCGTCTTTGTCTTTAATATTATAAATCGGACTTTTTTCTTTAATCAGCTTAGATTCAAGAATAAACGCTTCAAGAACATTATCTGTTTGCAAAACGCTGATTGTTTTAATCTCAGAAACCATTTTAGTAATCCGAGCGTCATGAGACCTTAAAAAATAACTTGAAACGCGTCTTCTTAAATTTCCCGCTTTACCGATATAAATCGTAAGCCCGTCTTTATTTTTCATTAAATACACACCAGGCGAGTCAGGTAAGTTTTTATATTCTGATGCTTTCATTTAATATGCGATTCACTAAAGAACTTTTTTAAGGTATCCCGCTGTTACACTGTTTGCTTTTTTTGAGATTTCTTCCGGCGTTCCAGTAGCCACTACCTCCCCTCCTTTTTCTCCTCCTCCAGGACCTAAATCTATCACCCAATCTGCTGATTTAATAACATCCAAGTTATGTTCTATAACAACAACTGTATTACCACGATCAGCTAGTTTTTGTATCACTTCAAGTAATTTGCGAACGTCTTCAAAATGCAAACCTGTAGTTGGCTCATCAAGAAGATAAATAGTTTTTCTTGTGTCAGGTTTTCCAAGTTCCGCACTAAGTTTTATTCTTTGCGCTTCTCCGCCAGAAAGTGTTGTCGCCGATTGACCAATTCTTAAATACCCAAGCCCCACTTCTTCAAGAATTTTAAGCTTTACACGAATCCAAGGAATATCATCAAAAAACTTAACAGCCTCTTCCACTGTCATTTGAAGAACGTCATAAATATTCTTATCTTTATATTCTACTTCAAGTGTTTCGCGATCAAATCTTTTACCTCGGCAGATATCGCACTCCACAAAAACTGTCGGTAAAAAGTGCATCGTTATCGCAATAAACCCATGCCCCTCGCAGTGTTCACATCGGCCTCCGGGAATATTAAAACTAAACCTTCCCGGCTTCCATCCTCTTACGCGAGCGTCTGCTGTCCCCGCAAATAGATCCCTTATATGAGTCCAAGCACCAATATAAGTCGCGGGGTTTGAGCGAGGGGTACGACCAATCGGCGATTGGTCAATGTTAATAACTCTATTTATATATTCTAATCCTGTAATAGTTTCTACTGCGCCGCTCTTCATTCGTGAATGGTTAAACTTATTAGCAAGCGCTCTGTAGAGTACGTCATAAATTAAAGTGCTTTTACCTGAACCAGATACACCCGTAATAGCGGTAAATCGCCCTACTGGTATCGCTACATTAATATTTTTTAAGTTATTTTCCGTGATATTTTTTAACTTTATCATCGGCACCTTAATATTTACAGCTCTACGATTTGTTGGGATAGCTATAATTTTTTTGCCACGCAAATAATCCAGCGTAAGTGAATTTTGTTTCGCATCTTTTAAGATATTTGGTATATCACCCTTCGCAACAATATTACCTCCGTGTACGCCAGCCGCTGGTCCAAAATCTACAAGATAATCAGATGCAAGAATCGTCTCTTCATCGTGCTCTACTATAATGATGGTATTGCCTAAATCGCGTAAATTATGAAGAGTCGCGATAAGTTTATCGTTATCTCTTTGATGCAAGCCAATTGTCGGCTCGTCTAAAATATACAAAGCGCCGACAAGACGAGAACCTATTTGCGAGGCAAGACGAATACGCTGAGCTTCTCCTCCGGATAAAGTTCCTGCTTTTCTATTTAGCGTTAAATAGTCAAGACCTACATCATCCATAAATTTTAATCTATTTTTAATTTCCTTAATTGGCGCTTCGGCAATTTCTCTTTCTTTCTCCGATAAGCGCTCTAATAATTCATTGTAAAAAATCAAAGATTCTGTGATAGAGAAAGAAGAAACTTGAGAAATATTTTTTCCATCTATTAAAACAGATAGAGCTTCTGGGCGTAATCTATTACCAAGACAGCTATCGCAAATCTCTTCCGACCATAATTCTTTAGTGCCGATACCGTGACACTTAGGGCACGCTCCGTGCGGACTATTAAAAGAAAAAAGCCTCGGTTCTATTTCAGGAAAAGAAAATACATCTCTTGCGCAACTAAGCTTAGAGGAAAAAGTCATTTCGTTTGTTCCTGAAATAACCAACACTAAATCATTACCATATTTTAAAGCGGACTCAACTGCCTCTGATAATCTAAAACGGTTGTCTTTATCAGTCATATCCATATTAGCGGGTAACCGATCTATCAATATTTCAATAGAATGTTCTTTATATCTCTCCATTCTAATTTTATCTCTCAGTAAACGAGTAACGCCGTCTATACGCGCTTCATGAAATCCATTTGAGAGAAAATCATAAAGCAATTGGTAATATTCTCCTTTCCTTCCTCTTACCACCGGCGCGTAAACAGCAATATTACTTTTTAATTTTATACCGCACTTAGCAATAACAGCGTCCACTATTTCTTCTAAACTCATTTTTTTGATTTCTTGACCACAAATTGGACAATGAGGCTTACCTATTCTCGCAAATAAAACGCGGAGATAGTCATATATTTCTGTTATAGTGGCAACTGTTGACCGAGGATTTGAAGAGTGAGCTTTTTGGTCAATAGATATCGCTGGCGAAAGCCCTTCTATATCATCAATGTCTGGTTTATCTAATTTACCAAGAAATTGACGAGCATATGCTGAAAGAGACTCAATATATCGCCTTTGTCCTTCAGCAAAAATAGTGTCAAAAGCAAGCGATGATTTTCCCGAACCAGATAAACCGGTAAAAACTGTTATTTTCCCCCTCGGTATTTCAAGGTTTATATTTTTAAGATTATGTTCTCTTGCTCCTTTAATGATAATTTTATCTTGCATTGATATTTGTATTATTAATTTTCTTTTTCATTGCCCGCCCTTTAATAGTTTTTTCCGTATTTTTACCAAGTTTTTCTTCTAATGTTTGAATCTCATCTCTTAAAACAGCAGCTAATTCAAAGTTAAGTTTTTCAGCCGCGTCTTTCATTTCTGTTATTTTAACTCCAAGCAATTTTTCCATCGCCGAACGCGATCTACCAATCGGTCCAAGTTCTATTGATAAAAGTTTTTCCGCGTCTGGCAAGATATCTTTTATATCACGCACAACTGTTTGAGGCGTTATATTATGTTTTTTATTATAGGTTATTTGCAAAGCTCTTCTTCGCGCTGTTTCTTCCATAGCGCGTTTTACGGGGCCTGTTATATTATCAGCATATAAAATAACTTCTCCGTCTACATTACGAGCGGCTCTTCCAATAGTCTGAATAAGAGCCGTCTCACTTCTTAAGAAACCTTCTTTATCAGCGTCTAAAATAGCGACAAGCGATACTTCTGGTAAATCCAATCCCTCTCGTAACAAATTTACACCAACTAAAACATCAAACTCTCCTCTGCGAAGGGCTGTCAAAATCTTAATACGTTCAAGCGTTTTGATATCGCTATGGAGATAATTAACTTTAACGCCAAGCTCGCGAAGATGCTCGCTTAAATCTTCTGCCATTCTTTTCGTAAGCGTGGTTACAAGACATCTTTTCCCTTTGCTCACTGCCTTTTTTGATTCTTGAATTAAACTATGCACCTGACCTTTTGCTGGCAAAATAGTCACGCGCGGGTCAATAATGCCCGTTGGACGAATAATCTGCTCTACTATCTGTTTAGACTCTTGAACTTCATAAGAGCTTGGCGTTGCAGAGGTATAAATCACATCGCCTACTATATTTTCAAATTCAGAATATTTAAGAGGACGATTATCCGCGGCCGAAGGTAGGCGAAAACCGTATTCAATAAGCGTCTTTTTTCTAGATGCGTCACCTTCATACATTCCGCGTATTTGCGGTACAGTTACATGCGATTCATCTATAATAGTTAAAAAATCTTGAGGAAAATAATTAAGTAAAGTATCAGGTGGCTCTCCCGGAGCTCGCCCTGAAAGTACGCGAGAATAGTTTTCAATACCATTGCAATAGCCAATTTCTCTAAGCATCGCAAGGTCAGCGCGAGTTCTTCTTTCAAGTCGCTCCGCTTCAAGAAATTTTTTCTCTTTTTCAAAAAAAGCCAGTCTCGTTTTAAGCTCTGCCTCAATTTCTTTTATCGCTCGTTCTCGCTCCGCTTGCGCGGTAATAAAGTGTTTAGCAGGAGAAATTATAATTTCTGAAACAGACGGTGTTTTCCCTGGCACAAATCCTTCGGCTCTAGAAAAAGCAAATATTTCTCCTATTATGCCATTTTCAGCGCGAAAACTATAAATAATTTCTTCTCCTTGTGGCATTATGTCCCAATTATCGCCACGCACACGAAATGTACCTCGTTTTAAGTCAGCGTTTGTTCTGTTAAATTGCAAACTAATAAGTTTTTTCATCATTGTTTGCCTTACAAACTCATCGCCCTCTTTTAAATGCAAAATATTTTCTTTATAAGCCTCCGGAGCGCCAAGTCCGTAAATACAAGAAACCGAAGCAACAATAAGAACATCTTTTCTTGTAAGCAAACTAGTGGTCGCGGCATGACGCAATTTGTCTATTTCTTCATTAATCATCGCCTCTTTTCCTATATAAGTATCACTTGATGGCAAATACGCTTCAGGCTGATAATAGTCATAATAAGAGACAAAATAATGCACGGCATTATGCGGAAATATCTCTTTAAACTCATTACAAAGCTGAGCGGCAAGGGTTTTATTGTGCGCTATAACTAATGTCGGCCTATTTAGGCTCTCCACAATATTCGCAACTGTGAATGTCTTGCCCGAGCCGGTAATACCAAGCAAAGTTTGCTTGTGATAACCACGCTTAATACCTGATACAAGCGCTGATATAGCTTTTGGTTGGTCGCCCGCGGGCTTAAATTTTGAGACAATTTTAAAATTCATAATTTACAAAGTCCCCTCCGTTTGCTCATAAGTCAGGGGTATAAACCAAAGTAAACCACTATTTGTGATTGGTGGTCAAATAATTCGCGCTTGCTGTTTAGTCAAAATATTCCCTTTTCCAAATTAATATAAAACCACTATAAAAACGGTTTTTTATTTTACGATTTTGCCCTAATTCCAAAAAACTTTTCCACGATAAGATTGAAAAAAGACGCTCTATGCCGATAGTCTTTAAATTCATCAAAACTTTGACATCCGGGAGAAAAAACAATTGCTTCGCCATTTTGTGTTGAGACCTTAGCTTGCATTAGAGCGTCTTCTAAATTGATGCAGACTGTCGCGTTAATATTAGAACGAGATAAATCATCCGCCATATCTTTTTTAGATGTTCCAAAAACAAATACTTTTTTCACTTCTTTTTCCATAATTGTTTCTCCAAGTAAAACAAAATCTCCTTTAGAAAATCCTTCTCTAACTCCTCCTAAAATAAGCGCTCCGATATTCGGTATCGCTTTAACAGCTTCAATAGTGGCTAATGGGTCGCTTGATTTACCGTCGTTTATAATTCTTATACCGTTATATTCGCCTATAAGTTCCTGTCTATATTTCAATCCACGAAAAGTTTTAATACCGTTTTCTATCGCAAAAATAGGCAACTTTAAGGCGAGCCCCGCAAGCATCGCTGCAATAGCATTATGAATATTATGACTTCCCGATAATTTAAAATGCTCTGGCAATACTTTAACAGTTCTGTTATGTAAAGAGGCCTGAAGAACATCTCCTCCAAAAGTAACTAATTCTCCGCACATCTCCGCTTCTTCGTTTATCATCCCGCTTTCTACCAAAGAACGATTCACTATGGCAATATCGCCCGATTGCTGAAAGCGAAATATATTTTTTTTAATTTCAATATAATTATCGTAAGAGCCTGTATCGTCTAAATGATGAGGGAAAATATTAGTAATGACAGCTATATTTGGTCCTTGCCGCAAATCCATAAGATGGCGATGAGATATTTCAAAAAGAGCGAAGTCATTAGGAGCAAGCGCTTCAAGAGCAAAAAAATCCCATTTATTTTCTCTGTCGTTTCCAGAAAAATAAAAATCCACTCCAGCAATTTTTAACATATTGCCAATCAAAGCAGAGACTGTGGATTTTCCCGCTGTGCCGGTGACTCCTATAGACTTGCATTTTAAAATTGAGAAAGCAATTTCTATCGCCTGAATAAGAGTAATTTCTCCCTCAGATGCCATTTCAATCACTGGAGCATTTAGCGCAAACCTCCTATAAGCTTGTGGCACAATTACCGCGTCTCCCTCACTGATGTCTTTCGCGTAATCATCGCCAAAAACTATTTTACCGGAAGATAAAAACTTATCTGCCATTATACGCGCTTCATTCTCTTCGTAAGCGTCAGAAAAAGAAAGAAACGCTTCTTTAAATCCTTCTTTTTTAACAGATACATGGCCAACAACATTCATTTTGGAGGACAAAAAATAATCAAACACCGCCCTGCCCTCTTGTCCCGTAACGCCTAATACATGAACCCTTTTTGCCTCGCTAATTTTATCTGGTATTATCATTATTTTTAATTATACTACAAGCGCTTATTCTCAAGAAATCTGCGAACAAGCGATCTCCATCTCAGCAAGTATTGATTCAGGTAAGGACTCTCCCGGACGAGTAACTCCTGGATATCGCCACGCGGAAATTACACGACGAGCGCTCTTTTGCTCCACAATCATTACCCACACTTCATACTCTTTTTTAATCGCTTTTTCTCTTCTCATTATAGCGACTGTGCCATTTGCAATACCTTGTTCAATTCTATTTGGAGAGTGAATCGCTCTGCGAACTCGGGACTCGGAAAGATTATGCTCTCGCATTTTAAATTTGGAATGCCTTGTCCACAAAAGTTCTTTCATGGAGCTAATAACTTATTAATCACTTTTTTAAAAATATGTTCAAATTTTTTTACATCCGCTATTTTTGTTTCTTTCCCTATACTTATTCTCACAGACTCGCTTGCTCGCTTCTCCGAAAATCCAAGAGCCATTATCGCTTTAGACGGCTTAAAAGCTCTTGCGCTGCACGCAGAGCCATATGATATCGCAACTCCTTCCATATCCATAGCTATTACAAACTCTTCCGCTCTTATTTTCGGTAACCATATGTTCATTATATGCGGCGATCCCTGTTCTATTTTAGGTCCATTTATTTTAGCTGTTGGTAAAACACGCGTTATAGATTGAAACAGCATATTTTTAATCACATAGCATCGTTTTGTTTCTGCTTTTCTTACGTGCAATGCCTCTTCTATCGCGGCGGCAAAACCCGCTATTGCCGGCACATTTTCTGTTCCTGACCGCATCCCAAATTCTTGTCCTCCTCCGCGAATTTGCGGCTCTATAAACTGCAATAGAGATTTATTGGAAAACACAAGTGTCCCCACTCCTTTGGGGCCTCCTATTTTATGAGATGAAAGCGTCATAACGCTACTCTCTGTAGTAGTAAAAGAACAATCCTCATACTTAAAGGCTTGTGAGGCATCCGTATGAAATATAATATTTCCGCCATTTGCACTATTATCTCTTATTATTTTCGCGATTTTTTTAATATCATTCACTGCTCCTGTTTCATTATGCGTAAATATCAAAGAAACTATCACTGTTCTGTAATTTATAGCCGCTTGCAATTCTTCTATATCCGCTTGTCCGTTTTTCTTTAAGCGTATTCTAATTACTTCAGCGCCTAATTCTGAAAGTCGCGTCGCTGTTTGTTCAATTGATTCGTGCTCTGACGCGGAAATTATTACTCTCGCTGGTAAATCTATATTTTGAGTTCTCGCGCGAGCCATATATTTTTCCACTACTCCTCTCAAAATTAAATTATTCGCCTCTGTCGCTGAAGAAGTAAAAATTACCCCTTCAAAACATCCTTCTGTCGCGACAGCAATCGTTTCTCTTGCTTTATCTAAAAGCGAAACAGCATTTATGCCAGCGCTATGCAAAGATCCAGGATTTCCAAACTCAACGCTCTCCGCCACTTTCATCGCTCGCTCCGCTTTTTCTATAATCGGAGCGGACGCGGCATAATCAAAATAAAGTGTTTTTACTTGTCGCTTCTCTGATTTTGTCATCAAAATTTAAATTAACTTTTGTTAAATTATCTATGCCTCGCTCCGGCACCATTAGATATTTTTGCGCTTTAGCAAGGTCATATAATTCTTTTGTCACTTTAACATCATTTAAGCAATATGCTTCAAGCTCTTTTAAGTTTCCTTCATTCCATAATTTAATAGCGTGCAAACTTTCATGTGTTTTCCCCACGCCAAGGTTTGTTTTAGCGAGAAGATCTAA
>JACCDV010460820.1_pt1 | contig 10851 bp, 11 predicted proteins | sample 7446131 | NCBI WGS metagenome assembly JACCDV01 (sample SAMN15323448, study PRJNA562643) | freshwater metagenome | isolation source: river surface water | place: USA:Blue River Watershed | collected 2017-08-17
ATGATGGGTGGCGTCGAGAGCCTGAACGTGTCCGTGGCCAGCGGCGTGTGCCTGTACGAGGCCCGCCGTCAGCGCACGGCCTGAGGCGCCTGCAGCACCGCTGCACGATGGGCCTCGGCCCGCTGCTGCACACGCTGGGGTGATCTCGGTTTCGGTGCAGGAACTCCCGCCTTCAATCGGGTGTTAACCCTTGGTGGTCAGCGCTCGGCGTGACCCGTCAAACCTGCCCATCGGATCCCCTATAGTTGGTGCTCATCAAACGGTCAACCACATGGGGGCATCGTGACCACGTTCCGTCAGCGCTTCGTCGGTGCCACTGAGCTGCCTAAGACGCTCACAGAGTTTGATGTGGAGCAGTCATTCCAGCTGAGTACGGATGACCTGGACGCGATTCGCAAGCGATTCCGCACCACTGGCCGCCTTGCTGCGGCCATTCAATTGACTGTCGTCAGAACGACCGGCCGGCCCCTGGATCGGCTCACCAATGTCCCAAGGGCATTGCTTCGTTCGTTGTGTAGCGCCCTCGGCATTCAAGAAACCTCGATCGCATCCCTCAAGACGCTTTACAGCCGTCAAGCCACCCTTTACGAACACCAGGCGTGGGCCCGCCAAGTCAGTGGATTCACGGAGGTTGATGCTGAAGTGCTGGCCTCGTGCGCCCAGACACTGGGTCGGCTGGCAGGCACGGCCTCCTCGGTTGACGAACTGGTCAAGCAAGCAGAGATCTGGCTGTTTGATCAAGGTCGGGTGCTCCCCGGAGACCGCACGCTGCGCGACCTGGCACGGCAAGCGTACCTGGCCATAGATCAAGCCGCCCTGCACACCATTCACGAACAGGTAAGTGAGCCTGGCGTTGATAAGGCGATCAGGGCCGTGTTTTCTATGCGTCGCGGGCGAACCGGTGGCACGGTGCTCGAATGGCTCAAAGGCTCCCCTGGCAAGCACGGGCCATCGGGTCTGTCCGAGGTCACGGACAAGATCACCTTCCTCAAAGACCTCGGTGTTGCCCGCTGGACGCTTGATGCCATCCCCAACGCCAGGCTACGTGCCTACGGCCAGGCTGTGGTTCATCGCCCGCCCAGTGAAACCAAGCGGCTTAAGCATGAGACCCAGTCGGTCGAAGTGATCTGCTTTCTGCGCATGACCCTTCTCGAACTCACGGACGTGGCGCTGTACATCGCCGCCCGCCGTGTCTGTGACCTGGTGCGGCGAGCGTCAACCAAGGTACAAGGTAAGCAAACCCGTGGTCTGACGCATTACCGAGAAAAGCAGGAACAGATCCGTCAGGTTCTTCATGAGGAAGGTCCAGATGCTGAGCAGAAGCTGGAAGCGCTCAAGCAGCTTGTACCCAAGGACGATGTCGAGCCCCGGTACAGCCGTGCTGCCTTGGTGCGCCAGGCTCTGGTGGAAGACAACAACCGCGTGCAGGCCTTGCTCAACGGACTCACAGGACTGGACCTTCAGGGCCGAGCCAACGTCCCGTCGCTCAAGCAGATCGACGTGCTGCGCGACTTGAAAGCCAGAGGCGTCAAGGAGTTGCCGCAAGACTTCGACCTGTCAATCACCGAGCCGGTCTGGCATGACCTGCTGCGTGACGAAAACCGCGTCAAGGCACACGCAGCACTGCGCGCATGCGCCTTGATGTCGGTGCGCAAGGACCTGCGTGGCGGCAGGCTTTGGATTGAGCACAGCCTGGACTATCGCAACCGGGAGGGCCTGCTCATTCCCCCTGAGCAATGGAAAAAGGAGCGCGGCCAATTCGTCAGTGCATTGAACCTGGTCATGGATCCTCGCAAGCTCCTGGAGGTCATCCGTGCGAACCTTGATGCTGGCCTGGCGGGCCTGGCCGAGGCCCTTCGAACGGGCAAGGTCGAAATCGACGATCAGGCCCAGTTCCGGCTGCCGGCATTGCTTCCCCTGGAGGGCGACGATCAGGCCCGCCATGCACGCGACGCGATGTTCAATGCGATCGGGGAATGCCAGTTCAGCGACATGATCGTGGAAGTTGATGTCCACGTCGGACTCACCGAAACGCTGCTCGGCCGCAAAGCCAACTCCGTGCAAGAACTGCTGGGCTGCTACGGTGCCTTGCTGGCGCACGGCACGGAGAACGATGCCAAAGGCGTCGCAGCCATGGTGCCAGGCCTGGAGGTGGCGCATGTCACCTCGGCGATGCGTGCGCTGGAAGCGGCTGATCGGCTGAGGAAGGCCAACGACCGGGTTGTGGCATTCCAGAAGCGTTTCCCGATTGCCGAGCACTGGGGCAAGGGTGACAAGGCCTCAGCCGACATGATGTCCTTGGATGCATCCAAGCACCTCTTCAATGCCCGAATTGACCCGCGACGTCGAACCTATGCCGTAGGCATCTACACCCATGTGCTGAGCACCTACGGCGTCATCTACGATCAGCCCATCGTTTTGAACGAGCGCCAAGCCGGGGCTGCGGTCGAGGGTGTCGAGCGCTACAACGCCACTGTGGAAGATGGCATCAGGCTGTCTTTGCTGGCCGTAGACACCCATGGCTACACCAATGTCGCCATGGCGGTGGCCAAGCTCCTGGGTTTTGATTTGTGCCCGCAACTGCGCAACCTGTCGGAGCGGCGATTGTTTGTGCCCAGGCGCATGGATGTGCCTGACGCATTGGCGGTGGCCACGGTGGATGACATCTCCGAGCGCGCCATCATCAAAGGCTGGGACGAATTGCTGCGCCTGATCGCCTCGATCCGCATCGGACGGGTTTCACCAAAGTTCGTGCTGGAGAAGATGGGCAGCGCCGCCCAGGGCGACCCCCTTCACAAGGCGGCCGATCACCTGGGCAAGCTGCTGCGTAGCCTTTACCTCTGCGATTTTTTCAGCAACGAGGACTTCAGGCGCGAGATTCACACCCTGCTCAACCGAGGCGAGTCGGTTCACCAACTCCAGCGGGCGGTGTTTCACGGGCGAGTGATGCCCGAGCGCGGTCGGCGCAGCGACGAAATGCGCGCCATCTCCGGCTCCCACGCCTTGTTGACCAACATCGTGATCGCATGGAACACGATGAAGATGCAGGAGGTCGTGGATCGCTGGAAGAAGGCCAAGACCCCCGTCGATGACGCTTGGCTCAGGCGGATGGGGCCAGTCCATTTTGGCAACATCAACTTTCGGGGGACCATGTCATTCGGCATCGACCGGCATGCCGCCACCCTGCTGCAAAAGCAGCAAGCTGCACGTCGGCGGGCCTGATCCGAGTGGGATGCCGGGAGTGTTGCAAAAGCGGGAAAGCGGGAGTTTCTGCACCAATCCCATTCGGGCTGGAATTTGATCGATTACCTAAGTTGTTGATTTTTATAGGGCGGCAGCAGAGAAAACGGGAGTTTCTGCACCAATCCCATGAAGGGGTCTGGAAGCGCGGTCCACGCCATCAGGTCGTTTCTCGGACGAGAAACGACCTGGGACAACAGATCAGGGGAAAGCGTCGGCGTGCCTCGGCCGCAGGCCTTGCCAATCGGCAGAACCTGCACGCGCCGACGAATCCGCCGTCAGTTGCCTTGCAGCGGCGGCACCTGTCCGGATTGAGCCAGCCGCGTGGCCTGCTGGGTGATGCGATGGCCAGCCGAGTCCACCGTGAGCCAGCCTGCCTGCTCAAATGCAAGCAGCACATCGTGGACGTCTTGCTCGGATGCCAGCGCAAAGGCTTCAAAGCAGTGTGCAAAGCTCGGCCAGTGAATCAGGCTGTCGGCCTGGCGGGGCCGCTCGGCGATGTACCGGGCAAGTGCGCGGGCCAGCTCTTTGGCTTGGGTGAAGGACGTTTTCATGTCGAACTTCCATGGGTTCAGTTTTGGAAGCCCGACGTTACGGCCGCGTGTCCCATGCTGAATGGGCTTGTTTTCCGAAATCGAACGAGAGCCAAAAGACAGCCGGTTGCGCTGGACGCCGACTGGCTTCGCTCTGGCACCAACGCGGTTGATCACGTCCCCTGCTTGGACTTTCGCGGGGCTCGAACTCTGGTTTTGCCGCTGGAGAGCAGCAGCATCGGGTTGATCACGGGCGATGGTTTGAGCGCGTCGATCCACGCCTCCATGCGCAGCGCACGCAGGACCCGAACAAAAGTGGTCAGGGACGCGCCCTGGGCAGTCTCCAGGTTGGCAAGGGCACTCACGCTGACCCCAGCGAGCGACGCCAGATCCTGGCGACTCATGCCGCCTTCAAACTCAAGGCGGTTGGCGCGAATGTGCTCGCCCAGCGTAGTGAGCCACTCTTCTGTGGTCAGCCATTGCGACATGGAAAACATCCTTCAAGTCATGGCTTTTGACGTTGAGTGGGTGAATGCCTCCCATCACAACAAGTGCAAAAGCAGTTGCTATCGACAAAACTAGCATATATGAATTGCTTTTGCAGTTTTTATGAAGAAGTCGCACACCACTCTGGGAAGGCCGTTCACGACCGCTCAGCGGGGCGGTAGCGGGGACTCCCATCCAAGTCGATGGCTGGCACTGATGGCGGCGTGCCTCACATCATCTTCTGCATGCAGGTAGATGCTGGTTGTGGTCAAAGAGGCGTGCCCGAAGGTATCGCGGACATGGCGCAGGTCGACCTCATCGGCCAGGCGTGATCCCATGGTGTGTCGAAGCCAGTGTGAAGAGGCGGATTCGAGACGGTCTGCTCGGGCTTGGTGCTCATGACCGAGTTGTCTCAGCCGTTCAGCGGCCATGGCAAAGACACCCTTGACCACCACATGCAAAGCCGCGCGGGTGAGCGGGCTTGGCCACTCAATGGATCCTGTGGCAGGCGCCGTCCACCAAACCGGAAAAGCCAGCGGTGACGCCTCCTCGTGCTGTGGCAGTGGGGGCAGTCCCATGGATCGCCGGTACTGGGCCAACTCGACCATCAACTCGGTGGTCGCCGGCACCAGGCGTTCCTTGTTGCCTTTGCCGGTCACTTGTAGCCACCAGCGCACCTCGCCGGTTTTGGGGTCGGAGCGCCCAAAGAAGCCGCCCATCGTGTTGTGGCAGACCTCGGAGATCCGCAATCCGCACAGGTACAGGAGGCTGAAGACCCATCGCGCCCGCGCATGGGTGGCCACCAGCCTTGGTGTGTCCAGCGGCATGCTCATGATCGCTGCTCGGACTTCGCTCCACAGATCGGATTCCAGGAAGCGCACCACACGGGGCGCGGGGGCGCGACTGCGTTGCCTGCTGAGCGACAAGGGGTTGCCAGCCAGGTAGCCCGCCTGGACCAACCACGACAACATGGCGTTGATGGTGACCATGGCCTGGCGCACGCTGGCTGGTGACAGCGGCCCCGAAAACGGGCGCCATGACGGGTGACTTCTTGGAAAACGGCGTCCTTCAGGCATCACCCAGCGTGCTTGAGGCTGCGGATTGCTCAGAAAGCGCTGGTAGGCCAGCAGGTCTTCGTGCGTGAGCGATGACATTGGCTTGCCACATTCCAACAGGGACCACAGCAGGAGACGCTCGACTTCTCGGCGGCTGTTGGCCAGCGTGTTGGGGCTGTCGGCGTAGCGTGCCAACCATGCCAGCACAGCGTCCCTGTCGGTGTCGGCGCTGATCTGCCGAAGTCCGGCGCGAGAGCGATTGATCCCGTCCTTGCCTGACAAGGTGTCGGTTGGGATCAGCGTTTCCAATGGCAGCGGTTGCGGCAATGCGGTTGCCGACGGGCTTGATGGGGTGCTGGGAAGGCTGTTGGGTGTCTGACTCATTTTGCTTGTAGCGTTTGCCACACCATTTTGACACTAGAGCACTAATGTCAAAAGCAACTACAAAATGATTTATATATCAACGTACTACGTTGTACTATCAACTCATGAGCACGGAAAATGAGATCCTGTCCGAAGTCGAGGCTCTCAAGGGCCGCTTCAGCGACACCAAGGCCCTGTACCGCGAGGTCTGCGCCTTGCTGTTCTTTCGATACGGCATCACGCCCACCACCAACAAGCTCTACCAGTACGTCCGCAAAGGCACCATGAGCACGCCGGCGGAAGCGCTGGCCAGGTTTTGGGATGAGTTGCGATCCAAGGCTCGCGTCGAGATCGATCACCCTGACTTGCCACAAGACCTCAAAGCCATCGCGGCGGAGGCCATCGCTGGGCTGTGGCGTCAGGCGACCGGAGCCGCCCGTGATGAGCTGGCCAGCATTCGTCTGGAGCTGCAGGCGCAGGCCGAGCAAGCCAGGCAACAGATGCTTGCAGCCCAGGACGAAGCGGAAAAATCTCACGCCGAACTCCGTACCCAAAAGGACGAATCAACCCAATCGCGAGCTGAGTTGACCTCCTTGCGCCAGGAGCTTGCCGCGAAACAGGCCCTCGTGCAGGAGTTGCAAGCTCAGCTTGCAAGCGCTCATGCCCAGCTTGTACAGGCCCAGGAGGGGCTTCATGCAGAACTGGCCAAAACGCATGAGGCAACCCAAGCCGCCGATGCCCGTGCTTTGGCCGCTGAGAGACGCGCATTGATCGAGATTGAGCAGGAGCGTCAGGCCAGGGCCAAGGCTGAAAAGCTGGCAGAGTCATTGCGGGCTCAACTGGCACAAACAGAACAACAAAACCGGAAGGAGGCGCTTGGGCACACGGAAGCCCTGACTCGCCTCCAGGTTCTTCACGATGCGACGCAAGCAGCGCTGGCTCAGGCCAGACAGGCAGAGCACCAGGCGCTGAATGAACGTCAAGCAGTCGTCGATGCCCTGAAAGAGCGGGAAATGGAAGTCGCCGTACTCAAAGCCGAGACCCAGACGCTCAGGATGGTGCTTGAACGCGCACCCACGCCAGGCAACATTGCATCCAGCACAGGCAAGCGCCGCAGGTCGGGTTGACCGCAGCTGCGCCGATTCAAGCCGTCCTGCATCACCGGCGCCATTCTCGAACTTATACTGATCAGCCTCATGGGAAAAGACTCTCGCATTGAATGGACTCACCACACCTTCAACCCCTGGTGGGGGTGTGTGAAGGTTTCGCCCGCCTGCGACCACTGCTATGCCGAGTCGTGGGCCAAGCGAGTAGGCTCGGATGTCTGGGGGGCCGAAGCCCCTCGACGCTTCTTCAGTGACACGCACTGGAAGGAGCCTCTGAAGTGGAATCGTGATGCTCAAGCCGAGGGCGTTCGCCGCCGTGTGTTCTGCGCATCCATGGCCGATGTTTTTGAAAACCGCCCAGATCTTGTCGAGCCGCGCCGCAGGCTGCTGGAGTTGATCGATGCGACCCCGATGCTCGATTGGCTTCTTCTGACCAAGCGCATTCACCTGGTCAAGAAGTTGCTGCCCAAGGGGTATCAACTTCCCTCGCACGTCTGGATCGGAACGACGATCGAGAATGATGAGTACGCGCGCAAGCGTCTGAAGTATTTGTTGGAGATCGAGTCGCCATCGGTTCGGTTTGTTTCTTGCGAGCCTTTGTTGAGCCCGATCGATTTGGCTCCCTACTTGAAACCCAATGAGCGCGGCATTCGCGTCGACTGGGTCATTGCTGGCGGCGAAAGTGGTCACGGATCTCGCCCCATGGATCCGGCTTGGCCCGAAAGTCTCCAGAAACAATGCGCAGCGGCCAAAGTGCCCTTCCACTTCAAGCAGTGGGGGCACTGGGCGCCAGCCAACACTTTGGAAGTGCCTCACGGCTATCCGGCCCACAAAGTCATTGACTTCTACCAGGGCAATAAAAAAGTTCAGGTCATCAGCGTCGGCAAAACGGTCGCCGGGCGTATTCTGAGAGGGAGAACATGGGATCAGTTTCCGAAGACGCGGATACCCGCACCCTAGGGTTGTTCGGCGATGAGTTGCCGTCGCCTGCCATCAAGGATGGCATCGTTGACCTGACTTTCAAATCCAGCAAACAGGACGGCTACCCTGTTTGGAGCGAGAACAAGTCCAAGCTGATCCAGCATTACGTCAGGTACTTCCTGATGGTGACCAAGCACGGGACCTACATCGATGGGTTCTCTGGCCCGCAGGTCGAGGAATACAACGACGAGTCATGGTCGGCCAAGCGTGTGCTGGAGATCCAGCCTCCCTGGTTGCGTCGTTTCATCTTGTGCGAGATGAATCCCCGGCAGGTCGAGCACCTGCAGCGATTGGCGCAAAGCCGCCTCGATCTGGGTGACAAGCGCAAAATCGAGATTCATCCGGGTGACTTCAACACGTCCATCGATCAGATCCTGACGCCCGGGGCCATCAGGGAGAAGGAGGCCACCTTCTGCCTTCTTGATCAGCGCACCTTCGAGTGCAAATGGGATTCGGTTCGCAAGATTGCGGCCTACAAGCAGTCTGGCACCAAGATCGAGCTCTTCTACTTTCTGGCAGTCGGATGGCTCGCGAGATCGATCGCCGCGCTGAAAGACGATCAGAAGCTGCGCGACTGGTGGGGGCGTGATGACATTGATCTGCCTCGCAACACCACCAATTCCGTCGAGTTGGCAAAACTGTTCAGCCATCGCTTTGAACGTGAACTTGGATATGCCACGGCTGCGGCCTGGCCCATCTACGAGCGATCCGATGGCGGCCTGGGCAAGGTCATGTACTACATGATCCACGCCACCGACCATCAAGAAGCCCCAAAGTTGATGAACCGCGCCTACAAAGCTGCCACCTTGGTCAATCAACCCATGGAGCACATGCAGATTGGCTTCGCTGGAGAGGGCTTTGACCTGGATATCGCCAACAAATACCAGGCAGACGAGTGATTTTCACCGGCCGCACATGCTGGCGCACTCTCTCGTTTGATACTAGAATGCATCTCAGTTGATTGACACGTATCGGAGTGAAGCATGGCCGCCGTTTCCAGCAAGACACAATCAACCGCCAAGCGGACGTCTGGCAAGAGCGTCAAGGCGGTCGCCTCCACCGGCCTCAGCCAATCCACTCGCGGCCGCAAACCGGTACCAGTCCACTACGGGTCACAGCCGTCAACGGCTCTGCTACCTGCGGCTGGAGTGAAGCTGGTCTACAAACGCAGTCAGGGCGTGGATGCCTATCTCAAGCAAGTGCACGAGGCCACACCCGTGCAAATGGTTGAGATGGAGCGCCTTGGGGTCGCGGGCACATTCATCACTGACTTATCCAAGCGCATGGAGTTGCCATCCTCTCGGGTGTTCGCCATGCTGCGCATCCCCCCCGCGACGGCGGCACGCAAGGCGGCGTCGGGCGCCGTTGTGGATGGTCGGGCAGGCCTTGCTGCAATTGGCATGATCAAGCTGCTGGGCATTGCCCAGGACATCGTAGAGGACAGCACCGCCTTGGAGGCCCAGGACTTTGATACGGTGAAGTGGCTGGGCCAATGGATCGAGCGTCCACAACCTGCTTTGGGTGGCAAGAAGCCCGCCGACTACCTCGACACCCCCTCTGGCGTGGAGATGGTGGCGCAGTTGTTGGGTGCCATGCGCAGCGGTGCCTACCTGTGAAGCTGTGGCGCATCGCGGCAGAGACCCGCAAGTACCCTGCAGCCGACCTCAGTGGTGGAGGTGCTGCCGCCTTCCCGGGGCGTTGGAACGATGAAAAGCAGGCTGTGATTTACAGCGCACCCAGCATTGCGATTGCCGTCCTGGAGACGGCAGCACACATTGATGACACCGGCTTGCCGTTGAATCGCTTCCTTGTCGAAATCGATGTGCCCGACGATGTCTGGACACAGCACGAAGTCGCCACACTCTCATCGCTGCCCCCCGCGTGGTGCGCCATCCCGGCGGGCGGCGCCAGCGTCAAGGTCGGTTCTGCCTGGCTGACATCCCGTCGCTCACCCATTCTGCTGGTGCCATCGGTAATCGTGCCCGAGGAGTATGCGGCACTGATCAATCCACATCATCCAGCTTCGACCAAGATCACTGCCAAGGTGATCCGTCCGTTTGAGTACAACAAGCTGTTCCGCTCGCCATGATCCGCACCCGAGGCGAAAAAGCCAATTTGACGAGCGGCATCTGACTTGATTAAACTTTGTTCTTAAGTACAGACTTTCTGTAAAACCGTTCCACATGCCCACCCACGCCTTCACCGTTCGCAAGCTCGCCGACACCGCAGGGGTCGGGGTGGAAGCGGTGCGCTTTTACCAGCGGCGCGGGCTGTTGCGTGAGCCTGCCCGTGAGGGCAATGGCTTTCGGCAGTACGACGAGGGTGACGTGCGGCGCCTGCGTTTCATCAAGCGCGCACAAGAGTTGGGCTTCTCCCTCGATGACGTGGCCTCGCTGGTGTCTTTGAGCGCCGAGACCGATCAGGTTCGCGTGCGGGAGATCACCCAACAACGTGTGCTGGACATCCGTCAGCGAGCCACACAACTGGAAGCCATGGCCGTTGCCCTAGAAGGCTTGGTCACTTGTTGCCAGAAGTCGGCCAAGGGCGATCACTGCCCCATCATCGCGGCCCTGGTGGATCACGCCCCTCGACCCGCAGGGCTGGTGGCCGCATGACCATGCTCCGCGCGCTCAAGCATTGGATTTGCCGACTGATGGTCGGCGTGATCCTGTTCGCGCAGATGAGCGTGGCGGCCTACGCCTGCCCCAGCAACGTCTTCTCCGGCAATGCCCCCGCCGACGCCATCACAGCGATGGGCGCCATGGTGGATTGTGAGCAGATGGGCGAAGGCTTGGGCAAGCATCTGGACCAAGCCAACCCTGGCCTGTGCGCCGAGCATTGCCACCCCACCCAACAAAGCGATCACACCCAGGTGCCTACCGTGCCTGCGGCGCTGTTGATCGCGCTGTACACCGTCGCCCTGACGGTGGACGCCACAAGGCCGGATGGCCTGGCGCCGACTGCGGACAGCCGCCTTCATGCGGCGCCACCACCGCTGTCCATACTGCACTGCTGCTTCCGAATTTGACACGCCGAGTGACGCGGCGCTGAAAGGCCTGACGGCCGCTTCAGCGCCTGGTCGCGCAG
>JACCDV010771558.1_pt1 | contig 10851 bp, 11 predicted proteins | sample 7446131 | NCBI WGS metagenome assembly JACCDV01 (sample SAMN15323448, study PRJNA562643) | freshwater metagenome | isolation source: river surface water | place: USA:Blue River Watershed | collected 2017-08-17
CACTTTTTAAATTCTAAAAATTACATATATTTGCATCCTCGAATTGAGACATTCCTCCTTAGCTCAGTTGGTTAGAGCATCTGACTGTTAATCAGAGGGTCGCTGGTTCAAGTCCAGCAGGGGGAGCAAAAGCCGATCAGAAATGGTCGGCTTTTTTTTATGTCTTAATCGGAATAATTGCAGTTAAGGATTTGCCTAAAACCAATCCGTAAGTTAAATAACAAATGGAAGAAAAACAAATGTCAAAATTTAATCTACATCAATGAAACAAATTGCTTTCATTGGATTCCTTGTATTGAACTCAACCTTTTTTAGTCAGGTATTAGAGACTGAAACGCGCGCTAAAATTGCTATAACCATTGATGATGTCCCTAATACAAAGTTGTATGCAATTTCGAATCAACAAGCTGAATTATTGACGGTTTTAGACGCTCTAAATATTCCAATTGCCATCTTTGTTAATGAAGGATTGATAAATAGAACAGCTGATACAAATCAAAATTTAATACTCTTGGAAGCCTGGGCAAGTAGACCATATGTAACACTAGGTAACCATACTTTTTCACATTCGCGCTATTCTGAGGTCGGATATGATGAGTTTAAAATGGATATTCAAAAGGGTGAAATACTTCTCCATCAATTTGCAGCTAAGTATAACAAACCACTTAACTATTTTAGATTCCCTTTCAATGATTTGGGTTTGGATTCTATTCAACATTTAAGAATAGATAGTTTGCTGTATAAGATGAATTATAAAATTGCGCCATTTACGATAGAAAGTGCCGATTGGATGTTTAATGCCGTATATGAATATTACATTTTAAATTCAAAATTTGATGAAGCGCAGCAAATTGGCGAATTGTATGTTTCAAAAACAATTGAGTTTATTCAATATTTTGACTCTTTATCCCTGGAATTGTATGGTAAGAGGATAAATCAGATTTACCTGTGTCACGACAATGCCTTAAATTCAAAATACCTCTCAGCGCTTATCGAACAACTTGATGCAAAGTATTTTGAAATGGTAAGTCTTGACGAAGCCATGAAGGAAGACGCATATCTTCAAGTTGATCACTACTTCAAAAAATGGGGTATATCCTGGTTTTATCGATGGGAATCAGATTTGAAAAAAAGATTGGATTTAATGAAGAAAGAACCAGATCTAAACCAAATTGAAACTGTTTATAATGCGCTTATTAAATAAAAATAGAGGTGCATTAACTGATTCATTTCTATTTCCCCTTACTCCAAAGCAAATACTTCAACCCTACCGTGAAGTCAAGGCCCCCCAAAGCATAGCTGCGCGCGTATAGTTTTTGTGGTTTAGAATTATCGGTACTGTTGTAGTTCAGCCATTCAGATTCAGTTCCAAATTCAATTTGAGCATAGTAAGGTTGAAAATCATTGTTGGCTAATAAATCGGCACCATTATATGAAAAGCTTGTCATTTTTCCATTTTTTGGGGAAAAAGTCTGATTGATGTATCGTACTTCTGTGAAAAATGAGCACCTTTTTGATACAGGTACATTGACGCCAATTGCGCCATTATAGCCGAGTGATACTGGGCTAGTGTATGTATAGGTCAGCGAGGCGGTGGAGGTTCCGAGTGAGTTGAAGTTGCCGTCTTCAATTGTTTGTAGATAAGACATTTTGCCCTTGACGATATTCAGACCAACTTTGGCATATAGATCGAACTTTTTTAGCGGGACGCAGAAAATGAGTTTGGCTGCCGATTGAAAGAATGCGCCCGACATGATTTTTTGACCGAAGTCGAAGTTATCCGAAACACTATTTGGCTTTAGGTAGCTAAATGAAAGCTCATAACCGAGTTGCTCGGTGATCATATGTCCAAAATTCAAGTCAGTATGCATACTATTTTTGAAGGCGTAACTTTCTTGTCTCCAGAACCAGGGAAGTGAAATTTGATGAAACGTATTGACAATATAACTTGGCGCCTGATTGTTATTGACATTCAAAAGAAACCCACTGGAAATGGAGCCGTAAATGTGTTGAGACCAAGAAAAAAGGCTAATGGTAAAGGTCAAAAAGAGAAAGATGGTTTTCATGCAACTTATTTAGTTTAATTTCATACCGGTTAACATCATTAAAACAAATTGAACGTGAAAAAAGTTACATACCTTACATTTCTTCTCACACTCGTCACGATAAGTGTTTTTGGACAAAAAAATCAAGAAGAGCAAGCCGCTCAAATTGTAGCAGAAGGAAAACTCCTCTACAAAACTGAAATGGCCTCGTGGTATGGCACCGATTTATTTCTTGAAAGCTATAAAGACAGAGAAAATATCGGAGGGTACTTTTCCTATATCGAAAAGGAGTTCGCTAAATGTGTTTTTTATTCAAAAGCAGCTACTCCGAAAGTAATCGGAACCATTTCATTTGACTCGACCTATAGTTTGGAGCACGCACAAACCGATTTGAGCGAACGAGATTTTAGCACGATAGAAAACGACTTGTATCAAATCCGTAAGATAGCTGCCGAAGAAATGAATGCCAACAAAGGCGGCTTTTTTAAGTTCTATCAGAATACAAGCCCGAATATCATACCCTTGATCAATGGCGAAGAAAAGAAAGTCTATATTTTGACAGGGCCTAAAAAAAGCGATGTAGTCATTTTTGGCAATGATTACTTACTGATGTTTGATCAAAACAACAAACTGGTTAGTAAAAAACAACTCCATCAAAATATCATCCCAATCTCCTACTCCAATACGGTACAAGGCGAAGTAGTTGAAATGCACACACACTTGCCTGAAACTGGTGAGCTCATTACCGCTACAGATGTCTGTACACTGATGCTATATGAGAAATTTGCCAATTGGACGACACACAACGTTGTGTCAAAAAAATACCTAAGCATTTGGGATTGCAAAACCGATGAACTTATGATTCTGCCGATGAGTACTGTAAAGAAAATCAACAAAGACCAACAGAAAAGACATCCTGAAAGGAATTAGGTTTGTGGTGTCGCTTACTCCGGCATGTAATAAATACTCACAAAAATGCGATAAACGAGGTAGACGCCCATTACGGCCCATATCCACCATCTGTTTTTCATGTACCAGTCCATAATAGTTCGGTTTAAGTTTGATGATAAAGGTAGGATAAAAGAATCTAGTACAAAGATTATGCACTCACCGCCTCCTCTAACCTAGCAATATCAAATTTGCTCATCTGCATAAATGCATAAGTGGCTTTGGGAGCCGTTTCGGGGTTGGTCATGAGTTTGCCGAGTATGCTTGGTACAATTTGCCAAGAAACGCCGTATTTGTCCTCTAGCCAGCCGCACTGCCCTGCTTGCCCCTCTTTACAGAAGTAGTCCCAATAAGTGTCAATTTCTTCTTGCGTATCAACGGTCAAAACAAACGATATTTTTTCGTTGAATTGAATGTTAGGAACCGCATTGTTCAAGCACATGAAGCGCGTTCCGACCATTTCAAAAACGGCCGCCATTGGGTTTTCTGAAATAAGTTTGAAATCATTAAAGATTTGCTGATAGTATTGCGACATGCCTTTGGCATCTTGGTTCCAGAGGCAGATAGAGAATTTTGTGGCCATTTTTTAGGAATGTTTTTGTATTTTCATTCAAAGCTAAACTTTTCTTGTATTTTAGAATCATGAGACCTAAGATTATCTTGTATATAGCGATGTCCAAGGATGGTTATATAGCCTCAGAAAATGACAATTTAGATTTTTTAAATAAGTATCACATTCCTAATGAAGACTATGGTTACACTGCCTTTATGGAACGGGTTGGCTGTGTTATTGTAGGCCGCAGAACATACGACAAAGTTCTTAATATGGGTTTTCCATATCATGAAAATAAAATGGTTTATGTTCTCACACGCGATAATAAAAGAACTGAAAAAATGAATCTAATTTTTATAAATCAGGATATTAAATCACTGATTCATTCAATTCAACTCGAAAAGGATGAAGTTATATATTGTGATGGAGGTGCTGAGATTGCTCATGTTTTTTTAAAAGAAAATTTAATCGATGAAATAATTATTTCTATTGTTCCAGAGGTCCTCAGATCAGGGACTGAACTTTTTAGGAATGGTGAAATTCCTTCAAACTTTAAATTAGAAGCAAAATTAGAATTTAGTTCTGGCCTTATTCAGTATCACTTCCTTAACGAATACAACCAAACAGTTTAAAGAAAAAATAGTTATGATCGTACTTTTCGAACAAATTGATTCAAACACGAAATTAGTTCAAGATTTATTCGGGCAATTAACTCCCGAACAGCTCAATGAAACAAGTGGTGCTCATTGGAGTATTGCTCAGAATATAGAGCATCTTATTTTAATCAATTCGAGTTATTTTCCAATCATTGATCAGCTGCAGCAAAAGGTTTATAAACGTCCTTTTCACGGTCGATTTCAATTCATTGTTAAATTTTTAGGAGGTTTTGTCAAGCAATCTGTTGAACCTAGCCATCAAAAAAAGATGAAGACTTTTCCAGTTTGGGAGCCTAGAATAAATGTGCAAATACATGATATTATAGAACAATTCAAGGCGCATCATGAAGATTTAAAGCGCTATGTTGAATTGGCCACGCCGTTCATTCAAAATAAAACGGTGATCCATTCGCCTGCGAGTAAAGTCATTGTATATGAATTAGATACTGTTTTTGAGATCATCATTCAACATGAATTGCGCCATATTGAGCAAGCCAAAGAACAGTTGCAAAGAATTGTAAAGTAATCATCGCATGAAATATCTATTGAAACTTGAATCTGCCGGATTATTCATTTTATTCACTGTAGCTTATCACTATTTGAATAATTAATTTGTTCCGTAATATTACTGAAGTCTAATCACTTCATCTTCATTAGTTTAGCCTTTTAAATTTAGGCAATGAAAAAACTAATTGTAAATGACACCTCTATTCAGCTGATGGAGACGAACGGATTTGAATATATCTGTTTGACAGATATGGTTAAGGCAAAAGATGGCGCTTTTTTTGTGACCGATTGGTTGAGAAACCGCAATACATTGGAGTATATTGGTATTTGGGAACAACTAACAAATCCAAGTTTTAATTATGGCGAATTCGCCATAATTAAAACTAAAGCTGGACTCAATAATTTCAAGATAAGTGTCAAAGATTTTGTCGAACAAACGAATGCTATCTCTTTGCAAGCAAAGCCCGGACGGTATGGCGGAACCTACGCGCACAAAGATATTGCCTTTGAATTTGCAATGTGGATCAGTCCTGAGTTTAAAATATATTTGATACGTGAATTTCAACGCATCAAAGCCGAAAAGGAGAAGGCGTTTGGTTGGACCGCAAAAAGGGAATTAGCAAAAGTGAATCATCTGATTCATGCCAGTTCAATTCAAAAGCATTTAGTCCCGAATGAAATTTCTCCGGAACAAGCATTGGTTATTTATGCCAGTGAAGCAGATGTCATTAATGTGGCCTTATTTGGCCAAACTGCAAGGGCATTTAAAAAACTAAATCCTGACTTTAAGGGAAAAATTAGAGATGCTGCTACAATAGAACAATTGATTTGCCTTATCAACCTTGAAAATCTAAACGCTTTATTTATTCAAGAGGGTCTAACACAAGCCAAAAGACTTTTGAAATTGAATCAAATTGCCATACAACAGCTAACTTTACTACAAAGTAAGTCTAACCAAACGATAGAAAATTTGAAGAAATTGGATTTTTAATTATGGCGAATTCGCCATAATTAAAACCAAAAAACATGCATAAAATATGATCAACTGGCACACCTCCACCCCACCCACGGCTCCATTTTTCGCCTCTATTTTCAACTATTACTTAAGCGATGACTTAGAGGGTTATGAAGCCTACGACACTGAAACCTTGGAATTGGTCAAGCAAATGCCGGGTTTTTTGGGTTATGAAAGCATGAAGCACGAAGGTCGGGGAACTTTCATTAGTTATTGGCAAGATGAAGCCGCAATTGCCAATTGGGCGAAGCATCCTATTCATCAAGAAGCGAAGGTGCTTGGAATTGCCAAGTGGTATCGCTATTACCATAGCATGATTGCAGAGGTCAATCGCTTTCATTCTCATTCATTTTAATTGCTCTTGCGTGCAACCTGAGTTACACTTCAGTAGCCACTTTGAAAGTAACTTTGCATAAAAATTGATCTGATGCCAACCATTCAACTCACCAATCAAATGTTCTTAGACGAAGTATTTGATTACACCACTCAAAAAGATTGGAAATTCAAGGGCAATAAACCCGCCATCATTGACTTCTATGCCGATTGGTGTGGGCCGTGTAAAATACTTGCTCCGATTCTCGAAGAATTCAGCAATGAATACCAAGATTTAGTAATCTATAAGGTCGATACGGAAGTAGAACAAGAACTATCTGCCGTTTTTCAAATCCGCAGTATTCCAAGTATGTTGTTTATTCCGCTAGACAAACAACCAATGATGCAAGCTGGAGCCTTGCCAAAAGGAACCTTGAAAGAAATTATTGAAAAGGAATTGGGCGTTGTGAAAGGGTAATTTATCGACCCAAAAACCATATGCAAAAAAAAAGCCACCTATCACAGGTGGCTTTATCATTCAGTGGAGAGTCAGTTATTGTTTGATCAACAATTGTTTACCGGATTTACCGTTGTTGGCTACTGAAATAATGTAGCTGCCAGCAGAAAGCGCTGAAACATCAAGAGCAATATTATTCAATTCTTTTGTAAGTAGAACTTTTCCGCTCATGTCAGCAATTGAAACGATTCCTTCTACATCGGCTACTTGAATTTCATTTTGTGCAGGGTTTGGATACACATTGAATGAAAGTTCTGAAGTTTCATTTAAACCAAGGTAAGATTCAAGTAAAACTTTGTCAAGAACATGAGCTACGCCGTTGTCAGCCTCTACGTCGGCTAAGATTACATTTGCATCATTGATTTTAACGCCGCTAGCCAAAGAAACGATTACATCTTCCCCGGAAAGTGTTTCAACAGGGCCATTTGTAAGTTGCGTAGAAAATACAGCGCCGTCAACAACATGATAAAGGAGTATATCTGCTAAGTTTGGCAAGGCAAGGATACCATTGATATCAGTATTTAAAGCAGTTGCCAAATCTGAAAAGGCTTGGTTGGTTGGAGCAAATACCGTGTATTCTGAGAAAGGATCCGAAAGTGCAGGTAACAATTCTGCTTTTACAACAGCACTTACAAGTGTTGAAAAACCGTTGTCAATGGCCAAATCTGCAACTGTTTCGATTGGCAAAACAACTGCATCAATGACATGCACAACACCGTTGCTTGCCGTGATATCTACAGCAATAACTTCAGCCTGATTCAAGTATACATCACCAGATGTAGTTGCTGTAAGTTTAAGGGTGTTGAGCGTACTCAATGGTTGTACAATTGCACCGTTCGTTACAGCTGAAGAAGGAACTTCTGTGCCGAGCACATGGTACAAAAGAATTTCTGATAATTCAGGGATGCTTAATAATTCAGGAATCGTAACACCAGCTGCATCAGCTAAATCTTGAAATGCATCGTTGTTTGGTGCAAAAACAGTTAGATTACTCAATGGGTTGGTCAAAGCAGGAAGTAATTCTGCTTGAATTACAGCTGCTACAAGTGTTGTAAAACCGTTGTCAATTGCAACATCAGCAACTGTCTCTGCAGGAAGAACTACATTGTTTAAAACGTGAACTACTCCATTCGCAGCAAAAAGATCTACCGCTGTTACCTGAGCATGATTTACAAATACACTCCCACTAGCTGTGGCTGTAACTTTTAGTGTATTTGTTGGGCTCAAAGGCTGGACAATTGCTCCGTTCGTAACAGCTGATGACGGAACTACAGCGCCAACAACATGATAAAGTAGAATATCTTGAAGATTAGGCAAGGCCAAAAGACCGTTGACATTGGTTCCGAGCGCGGTAGCCAAATTCGTGAATGCTTGGTCGTCTGGTGCAAATACAGTTAAAGTAGCGGAAGGGTTTTGAAGTGCACTTACCAGCCCTGCTTGCACAATTGCAGCTTCAAGTAAGGTGTGATTCGGACTTGTTGCAATGACGTTGTCAAATACATTGGTTTGCGCAGAAGCTGCGCTGCTCCAAAACATACTAGATGCTAAAATGGAGAGAGCTAAAAGTTTAAGTTTTTTCATTTTGTTTAATTTAATATTCAAAATGTTAAACAAAAGTAAATCGGTTAAGTTTTTGGATTTTTCATTAAAAAACAAATGGTTGAGTATTAATCTATTTGATATGTTGCCTTAAACGCAAGAAAGCGCTATTATTTGTTGTTGGAGATCAATTTAAGGAAGGTGAGGTTTTGGAAATCAATCAATTAATTGACCTCAAGAATAAAGCACTCAAGAACCTATAGTTTTTTGTAATTTTCGTGGATGAAGTATAGCTTAACTTTCCTTTTACATTTCTTTATCCTTGGGTTGTTTCTTGCCCAACCTGAACTTCACAAAGCCATCTCCTACAACATTCGCTACGATGGTCATTCAGATTTAGCGCCAGATTGGTCAGAAAGAAAAACACCTATTTTGGCCCAACTTCAAAATGAACGCCCCACCATCATTGGTTTTCAAGAAGTATTGGCAAATCAGTTAAATGACTTGCAACAAGAGCTTCCTTCTTATAGACATGTTGGTGTGGGACGCGATGACGGAAAAGAAGCGGGAGAATTCGCCCCTATTTTTTTCGATACCACACGTTATCTATTGCTACAAAGTGGTACTTATTGGCTCTCACCTACTCCAGATATGCCATCAAAAGGCTGGGATGCCGCGCTCAATAGGATTTGTACTTATGCGCATTTGCAAAGCAAGTACGACGGTAAAAAACTTTGGGTTGCGAACACGCATTTCGATCACATTGGTGAAGATGCGCGCCTGCATTCAGCGCAACTGCTCGTAGAAAGGTTTGCGGAGTTTACCCAAATTGTCAATGCCCCCATGTTGCTATTAGGAGATTTCAATGCGGAGACGGATAGCCCTGTTTATCTATTACTCAAAGCGACTTTCCAGGATATGTCTTGTTCAAAAAGACACCGAGAACTCTGTTCTGCCCCAACATTTAATGCGTTTACTTTAAGTGAAACCGACGATAAAACAATTGATTATTTTTTTGGGAGCTCTGAAATCATTCCAATGAAATATAGGGTATTGCAAACACCTTTTGACCGCTCCTATCCATCGGATCATTTTCCAATAGTACTGACCTTTATTTCGTTATAAATATTTTCTATTTATATATAAACACTATCGATGCTGTCGATTGATTAACTGTGGTATTTTTGGATTCTACATTAATCAAAGCACTATGAAAAAGGTTTATTTACTCGTGAGCTTTGGCTTGGCCCTAAACCTCGCCGCTCAAAAAGGAAAGAAAAACGCTCCACCTCCACCTCCACCTCCACCGGCTCAATGTCCTGTGATGCATGGTGCAGCCACTCCTCCCCCTGCAGGTTCGGCACACACAAATCCTGTTCTGAACCCCAATGGCAATACCAACCGAGATTGGTGGCCAAACCAGTTAGACCTGACCGTATTGCGTCAGCACTCTTCGCTTTCTGATCCTATGGGACCAGGTTTTGATTACGAAAAAGCATTTTCAACTCTAGATTATTTAGCTTTAAAAGCGGATATCAAAAAAGTATTAACGGAGTCGCAAGACTGGTGGCCAGCAGATTTTGGCAATTACGGCCCGCTCTTTATCCGTTTGGCTTGGCATAGCGCAGGCACCTACCGCACAGGTGATGGCCGTGGTGGCTCATCAGCTGGGCAGCAACGTTTTGCGCCGCTCAACAGCTGGCCAGATAACGGCAACCTCGACAAAGCACGTCGTTTGCTGTGGCCAGTGAAACAAAAGTATGGCAACAAAATCTCTTGGGCCGACCTCATGGTATTGGCAGGCAATGTGGCATTAGAGGAAATGGGGTTCAAAACCTACGGATTTTCTGCTGGCCGCGCCGATGTTTGGGAGCCAGAACAAGATATGTATTGGGGCAAAGAAACAAAGTTCTTAGATGACCAACGCTATAGCGAAGGGCGCTTGCTCGAAAATCCGCTTGCAGCTGTTCAGATGGGCCTTATTTACGTGAACCCAGAAGGACCAAATGGCAATCCTGATCCGTTGGCTTCTGCAAAAGACATCCGTGAAACTTTCGGCCGCATGGGCATGAACGACGAAGAAACGGTAGCCCTTATTGCAGGTGGCCATACTTTTGGTAAAACACACGGCGCTGGCCCGGCTTCTCATGTAGGCAAAGAGCCTGAGGGAGCTGCAATTGAAGAGCAAGGTTTCGGCTGGACCTCCACCTATAAAAGTGGAAAAGGAAAAGATGCGATTACTTCTGGCTTAGAAGTTACCTGGACTACCCAGCCTGCACGTTGGACGCATTCTTATTTTCAAATTCTATTTGGCTATGAGTGGGAGCTTACTACGAGCCCTGCCGGTGCCAAGCAATGGGTGGCCAAAACTGAAGATAAAATCATTCCGGATGCGTTTGACCCGAACGTGAAGCACAAACCAACAATGCTCACCACAGACCTCGCGCTGCGCTTTGACCCTATCTATGGGCCAATCTCTAAAAAATTCATGGAAGATCCAAAGGCGTTCGAGGAAGCTTTCGCTAAAGCATGGTTCAAACTCACCCACCGCGATATGGGGCCTGCAACGCGCTATATTGGCCCTGAAGCTCCCAAAGAGGCACTCATTTGGCAAGACCCTATTCCTGCACTCAACCATGCAATCATTGACGCTACGGACATCGCAAACTTAAAAGCACAAATCCTGAAATCAGGCCTCACCACAAGTGAGCTTGTCGAAACCGCTTGGGCTTCTGCCTCTACTTACCGCGACTCCGATC
>JACCDV010308754.1_pt1 | contig 10850 bp, 5 predicted proteins | sample 7446131 | NCBI WGS metagenome assembly JACCDV01 (sample SAMN15323448, study PRJNA562643) | freshwater metagenome | isolation source: river surface water | place: USA:Blue River Watershed | collected 2017-08-17
ACAGGTGGGGTCTTATCTGTACTAGATGCCAAGCCATTCAAGCCTTGCCTTTTCAAAGTTGTAAAAGTTTATACTCTTATCCATTATCTTTATCTTCAAAATCTTCCTTGCTCTGCTTTTCATCTTTAAGTATTGTATTATAACTTTTCGTACTTATTTAAGCACACTCTCAAGATATGAAAGAGCAAAGAGATCGTTCGAGAACATTCTTTGAAATATAAAGATTGTTTTATCAATCTGTGATGTCGTACTCACTCATCTAGTTGAAAGGGAAATCCTCTGTCTTCATTACTATGGACTTGTCTTGAAGCCCTGCGTTAAATGCCATACTCTTGACTTCTCTAAACTTGCTATCAACGATTCCTGGTATTCCAAGTAGTGCTGCGAAGGGAGGAACAGCTCCAGGTATAACTCCAAGTTTCTTTACTTACTCTTAGCTGCACATCCTTGCCTTCTTCGTCAATATCTCAACCTTCCTCAGCTTGCTCCAGCTGATCCTGCGGTTTGCTCGGTAGAGCAACATGAATATGGACTACTTCCCGACCACAAGCATAGTCTTGGATCCCCACTCCAAAGGAGTGTTCCTTTCTTCAGCAGATTCTTTGGATGTTCTTGTAGCTGAATGCTGAATGATTTAGAACTGGATGTTTTTTGAGGTGAGATAATTAACTATTCGAGAGTACACTTCTTCTTTTGGCTAAGTAATAATAGGTGGATGTAAATCCTCCTCCTTTTACATTTATTATATTGAACGGAAAAACAATTAAGATAGTTGATAGATTTGATGATTTTTAGATAGATAGAAGTAGGAACAATGATAAACAATAAATCAAAGGGGAATTTTGAACAAAGCTCTTTTGAGCTCAGATTCAGCCATAGATCTGTTTGTTGTGGGTCTTGTGCTGATTTTGGTAGTCGAATAGTCCTTCGATACACTCTCAATATTGTTGCTTTGTAATCGTTTGTGGATATGTTGAGTTTCTGACCTCACTTAATGAATCTCCTTCTTCACTAGCATAGTAATACTTTTACATTTTTCGCAAATATTATAATTGAGTCTTTTGGAAACAAAGGCCTTTGTGGTCAATCGCATTGATTTATTGAGCACCACAGGCTTAGTGTATTTATCCTTCATAAAGCTTGGCCCACTTTAGCTTGAATCTATCTAAAGCCAGCCTTACGTTCTTAGATATGCATGGGCTATGATTTTTAGTAGACATAGGAGGGTAAAAAGCATGCTTTGACTAGTTTCTTCAAGAGCACGGCTTCTGATTTATTTTGGAACAGCTGTGTTGTTTGGCTGTAGATGCTTTGGGCAGTGGTAGATTTCATTAGAAATGAATTAGAATGGAAATATGGAAATTAGTTATAAATTTTAAGGGCAAATTAATTGAGGACTAAGGGTAAAGTGGGATGTGCTGGCAAACCTGTAATGGTTTATAAATTGAATTATTATTTGGAATTGGAGTAGTATGATTGTTAGTTTTTGCAACAGATAATTTTTATTAACAAAAATGCTATTGTCAAAGAGCAAACCGTTAAATGTCCCCATCATCAAAAGCCATTCCAATCGCAATATGTATACTGCATCTGTTTCATCCAAAAGAGCCTCTTCGCTAAAGCCGAGTATAAGCAAAGCTCCCACCCTCCCCATCGATTTTTTGCCCCCAATAAAAACTGTAGTCCCAGGGCAGAAAAAACACCATGACTCAGTGGGATAGAAGCGCAAATAATCAAAGAATGGGTTTGACGATAGAATAATAAATAGCAAAATTGGAGGGGCAAAGAGGAGTGAGAATAAAAAAAGAGTAAAAATATAGGGATTGAGTAAGGATTAATTATTCCAACGGAAATAAAGCAATTTAAATACATACTTCAATGCTAGAAAAAATAGATTGAAGCAGATAACTCATGAAAACAAAAGAATTTACGTTCGAATTAATTCCCAAAAAAGTCTATATTCAAGCCGCTAATTAAATAAATCATATGAATCTAAATCGTCGCTATCGAGACGACTTTCCCAGTCCAAGCTCAGCAAATGCAGTTCTCGTCATTCAGTCGCCGAATCTGCAAGGAGGAAAGATAAATAAGGCCGTGAAGAGAAAAAGAAATAGATTAAAATCGAGTCACACAATATAAATAAGGTTGAAGCTAATCACATCCATCGTTATCTTAATATATTCTGCAACAATGCCAACGTCAAACCCAAATCTGTTGGAAAGACCAATCCCAAGGAAGGATTAGCCTTGACAAGCCATCCTAGCGATAAAGAGAACAAGGAAGTGCATCCCATGATGGGCAAATTGTAGAAGATAATTGAGGAATTCAGCCGAGGGCCAGTAAAAAAGACTAATGTTCTTTTGGCCAGATTACTATGATTTTTTAGGTTTGTTTGTATCATCCACTCAATTAGCCTATCAATAATTCAATGGTGGATTGCTATCGAGCGATGAATAAGATTTTCCACCCAACAAAAACTGACAATTGCATCCTATTTGCAGTAGAAGCAAGGTAGCATGAGGATCTTGAGTAATCCATAATTCGTGTTTCTTAACCCAAATGCATGATATAAATGGGAGAATTTTATGAAGTAAAATCATTCATATGGAGCAATCTAAGAGGAGAACGCCTAGCATGTCATTCCAGTCCATTGGATTGATTCGCTCAAGACTTACTGCCATCTCCTTCACTTTGTTTAAAATGCTTATTATGGTCTGATTCTTCTATTGATGCTATTGGCAAATAAGTAAGTTTTATAGTCGATTATAGAGTGAAAAACCTTTACTCTTGCTCTTTTCTTCAAGGTAAAAGCATTTTAGATTTGTGTATTACTGGTATTTGTGTGTGAAGTTGACGTTAGTAAAAAAACTTTAGGCCAATCCTTCATCCTAGTCTTACAGACTGCGAAGCACAATAAGGCTTGGAATTATCCAGAATATACTGGGGTCACTATAATCTATGAGTTAACGAAAGATGGAGTATTTTTCTTTGGCGGCTTACACAATCGTACTGAATGTGATTATTTGGGTTTATTTCTTCTCTTAGAGGAAGTATCTTTTTCCTTTCTACCAATAGCACTAGTATTCTTGGAGTGCAAGCACGAGTTCAGGGTTGTTTTTGAGTTGTGGGTCTACCATTTCGAAGTTTTACCCGAAAAAACGAAGTACCTATCGAATATTCTCATAGCTCTCTCTTATTTTCTAGGCAAGTACTCTCACAGACCGCGACTGAAACTGTGTAATCGTGCCCAAGACATTCTCAGCTGCTGAAAGTATTTCAAAGGTTAAATCGTCCCTTCCTTTTCCATCTATGTTGGCTACAGAATTCAACTGACATATTTTCTTACAAAGTGCTCTTCTGAGATTATCATACTCGGTTCCACATAGAAATATCTTCCCTTTGAGCTTTTGCTCAGTTTAAAACGAGTATAAAGCCTACTAAGCTTCAAGAATGAGTTTTATTGCTGATTTGGAGTGATTTTCAATTCTGATGAGTTCGCTAATATACTTCTAAATGAGTATAGGGTTACTTCCTCGTAGATGGTCCAGCACTAATCGAAGTCCTCGAGTGAATTGCGGATGGCGGCCAGCCAATCTTCCTTCTTGAGCGTGGTGACTCTAAACTAGTGAACCATTTTGTAATAGCTCTCAACTAGTTTTTAGCCAAGAAGGAGTACTTCTGATGAGAAGTCATATTTTTCGCCATTGACATAGATGAAAGGGAATCCTTCCTGTGCGGAATCATAGATTTAAGGAATATAGCCCAAGGAGTCTAATATAATTTATTATCATTACTATCTTGATAGAGTACTTTATAAGCGTTTGTATAGGTGGATCGAAATTACCTGTTCCTCACCATTGATTTTGTTTACTATATTCAGCTGCATTTTACTTTGATTAGGTGCTCCACCCTGTCCATGTACTCCCTGAAGATCTATTGGCCCTACGGCTGGTCCAGCTCGATCTTGCAGGACTCCTCCTTCAACAGCAGCCGGTTATAGATCTAAAGAGCTTATTATATCAGCTATAATCCCTTCGTACAGTTGCAAGGCAGGCACTAGTCCTGCATTTTATTGTATAATTTATTTATCATTAGATTTATAAGACCACTTAGTCATTATAAAATTATTCGCATGAAGACCAATAATAAGAACCATCAATAATCGAGTTTCAACAGTAGTGGGCCCGTTGAGTCTCCTGTCGAAGTTGGTAGGAAAGAAGGGGGAGATAAATTGAAGGTAGGAGGGAAAGAGGAGGAGGGGGAGAAGGAGCATACAAGTTATCTAAAAAAGTTGTTGGGAAAGTACGCAAATCAAGCAGATTATGTTGAGTCATTCACGAATAGCAAATAGCTGCAGTTTCAGTCGTAAATACTGAACGGTCGCTATCAAATCAAGGATCGATATTGGTCTGCCGAGTAATAAAAACTCAAGGAAAGCCGCACTAACATCCATAAAAATGCAAGCTAAGTAAGTATCTTATGATCCAGATGCTCCACGCCAAAAAGCAGCTTGAGGACCAACTGCAAATGATCGAAGGAGAAATCAAGGATAACGAACTTAATGGCAGTAAGTAAATGACTGAGTAGCAGAGAGCCATCTTCCTCAAAAAAATATAAAGAGACAAGAGATAATTGCAAAAGAAAAAGGAAGAATACGCCAAAATGATGTAAGAGAAGAAGGCTGAGTAGTAGCGAAGGGCAAAGGAGCTTCAATAGAAGGAGGAGGCTGAGAGGAAGCAAAAGAGACAACAATAAATAGCTTAAAGAATTAAATCACAATAATAGGCCCGTAAGAAGAAATAGTAAGATTTTAAGAATCAAGCCCTGGCTTTGAAAGAAAAGATGAAGGAAAAGACGACAGCAGATAAGATTGAAGAGCATTACAATCTTATTCAAAACTAAACACTGTAAGAAAGGAAAAAACGACTTGCAGAAATAAGAATGCTTCATAAACCCATAGATCGAAAAGAACTATAGGCTCACGCTGAAAAATTATAACAAATTCATAGTGAGAGGTTAGCGGCCATGTCAGCCGCTGCACTATAAAAGAGTAAGGAGAAGCCAGCTGTAATATTTTACAAGTCAGTCTTTTACAAGAAAGTGAAGTAGGAGCAAAAGACCTATCTCGACAAGAAAAATGAGGAATAAGTCAGTAAGCTACGTGAAAAAAGGGACAAACTAAAAAAATTCTGTGAATAGATTCGATAGAACTATAAACCATCAATTGACGAGAAGAAGGCAGAATAGATAAAATTTCGGAGCGTCAACATGAAAAATCGCTCCCTTTCGAGTGCAAAAACCTAATCTGCAAACAAGTTAGGACTGAGGTACCTCGAGTTTTCAAAGATGCAGATCAATATGAAACTGCTTGGGTCGGATGAGTAAGAGGATGAATAAGATAAGCCAAAGAAACTTGACTATTTGGCCGAGCTCAGAGAACGGAATAAGAATAGGGCTTCCTAGTCAGCCCACTAGCTACTCAATAAGCTAGAAAAGGTCAATATATCGAAGGAGGATAAGACAAAGAGGATCTTAGAGTTTACAGACAAGATTGAGAAGGCAGCCAAGAGGAAAGAATAGCTTCAGAAGATAGGAGGCAATAAGGTTGACGATGAGCTAGATGCACTCTACCTTGAGGCTATTGCTGCGAAGCTTGGCCTGCTTTAAGAATACTGATATTATAGTCTATTACTAGGATACAATAACTATCAATGGCCAATAATTTGATTCAATATCTTAGCTATCTCTTCCCGACTCTCCCCTCTCGCCAGCCCCGAAAGAGCCTTATTCAGTAGCTCCTGATCACGATTAACTGATCCCTGTAGAGTTTTATAGAGCTCCTTGTCGATTTTTTGAATATTTCCCATCCTCAGCTGCAATTCATCAGCAGCTTGTTTGTACATATTGATCTTTTCTTGATTGTTCCTGAGAGCCTATTAGAGTCTTTTTATCTTTTGCTCCTGCTCCTTGACTATTGCTGCTTCCTGTCCACTTCTAGAGTAATGCTGCATCATTACTACACTGGAAGTATTCCCGAATTCGTTACTGCCGTTTAGGGTCTAGTCTATCCTACGCTTCAAAGCTTTATTCTCTTATAGGGTCTGTATATACTAAGCGCTGTACTATTGCTTAGATGCATAGTTATTCCTCTCCTGCTCATATTGCATGTTGGGAGGGTATCCAATTTAGACCTTGGACTACATTTGACGGATTATTGGAGGATTGTAGAGTGACTGCTGTGGAGGGTTGGTATTCGCAAATGTTTTCTGCTGTACATTTCCTCTCGATTTCAGTAATGATGATTCTCTTCTTGATCCTTGTGGCCTTCTCAGTCCATTTAAAGTCTGTGTGTAATACTGTTAGTCTCTCGAAAAAACACTTTCCTTATAGTAGCTATTTCTAATTGAACTGGGGAAGTCCATAATTTGAAATAAATATTATTGACTCGACTAGTGAATTTATTGTCACAATAAAGAAGTATTTGGTGGTAATAATGTCAAAAATTATCAAATAATCTTTTGTCTCAGCTCTACTGGGGTTGGCACGTGTCTTGATAACTTCTTTACGTTACTATTGGCTTCAGTCGTTGATCTCTTCTTCCGATTCCAGTCATAGTCGTACTTAGTATTGAGAAACTTATCAGATTATTTATAGAGGATTGACTTCTTCGTGTCAGCAGGATCCCACTATTTTTCAATAGTCTTTACGTTCCTTCCCTTCCCTAAAATCACAGGATCGCGCTTATAGAATGATTTTTTTTGCAACTGCTACTCCTAGGGTGTTATGGTTTTATGCTAGTTTTACAGCTTCTTGGGCTGGCTTTTGCGCACAGTTTGCTTTATTCGGTAGAGGGTGGAGTTATTGATATCAACTGATGATTTGTTTTTCTTACGGATCTATTCGTAAATTATATTCCTGTATTCCTTGAGATTGAGGCGCTGATTGTCGTCTATTGGGATTCGTATTTTTGTTTAGGATGTCAGCAGTTACTTCTTGTTGTAAAAATCAGCGAAGTACGGGTGCTGCAGGATTTCTTCAACTGATATCCGTTTATCTGGGTCGAAGTCCATCATTTTACTGATAAGATCCATACACTAATCGTTGGCGTGAGGAATCAATTCTCTACGGTTACATTTCTTTATCTTCCCCATCAGCTTGAAAACCTATTGGCCAGCACTAAGCTTTAAGTTTTATATTTGTTTTTCAGTTGGTGGGCCAGTCCACGCTAGAACCTTTTACAGCTGGTTGATAGTTGAAGTTCCAGGGAACAAGGGCTTTCCTTTCTGCATTTCTGCAAGCATACATCCCATACTCCAAATATCAATTGCTCTTGTGTATTTTCTTGATCCTAATAAAATCTATGGAGCTCTATACCACCTTGTCGCAATGTATTCTGTCAAAATATCCTGTGGGTCCTCAGGACTGTCCTCAAGCGATCTGACAAGGCCAAAATCACAGAGTTTGGCCTCGCAACTCTCATTGACTAGGACGTTGGAGGGCTTGATGTCTCTATGTATGAGCCCTGCGGAATGAAGGAAATAGAGTGCCTTCGCCATCTGGTAGAAGATATACTTCCTGTGCCTCTAGGCGAGTATATCTTCCCGGATGAGTGTGAAAAGATCAATATCCATATGCTCAAATACCAGGTAGATATCTCTGTTATTCTATGCCCGTATGACCTACTCCAGCTTTATTATATGGGGGTGGGAGAGCTACATCAGAAACATTATCTATCTGTATGTTCTTTGGGCATCCGTCGAGTTATTGAATGCATCGAAATTTTTCTTAAGTGCCTTTATCTTACGCGTCTTTTTATCTGTCACCTTCCAGACGTGCCCATAGGCCCCACTTCCGATTTTCTTGTGGATTTCGAACCTCGCAAGAATGTGCGTTTATATTTCTTCACTCATTAATAATTATTTATATTGAAAAGTTATTTGGTATGCAGAAAGGTGGCTTAAGCTTATTTGCAAGCCAGCCACTCTTCTGCCTAAAGACAGCAAAGTTTAATCCCTACATTTTGTGACTTGAGGGTTAGCAATCCTCAAGTTTTGGCTGGGAAATAGCTTACTATTAATAATTTTAAGTCAAGGCATAATAAGATAATTAAATGTATTCGATTGATTGTAAGGTCCATTATTAAATTGAACTGCTCCCCCCACTTTGATTTAAATATCAAAACGTCATTATTAATAATCAGTTATACAATGGAGGGGACTTCGTCTAAAATTTAGGAGGCGCCTGTCTAGCTCAAACCAAAGGTCAGCCCCGAGCTATTAAAAAAATACCGAGAAATCTTTGACGGATTCGATAAAGAGCAGGATGGGTTTGTGCAGGCTAAGGACGTGCCTGGAGTTTTGCGTATATTGGGAGTCACCATGACTGAGCAGTAAGGTACCCTCATGCGTAAATATAGTGGTGGAAGCTCTTGGAGATAGGGCTATCAAATCTGATAATCCTTTAGTTTCATCCAAAATCGATTTTGCTGATTTTCTCGCATTAGTCGTACAACTTAAAAATAAGCATAGGTCGATAAGGAGAGTGAGATGACGATGAAGGAGGAGTTGATGTAAAGTTTCAAAGTGTTTGATCTGTAAAAGACTGGGAGCATCCTAGTGAGTGAGCTGAGGTACTACTTGCGAACTTACGGAGTGGCTATGAGCGAGTAATAGGTGTAAGAATTGCTGAAGGAAAGCGAGCCTGAAGACGGATACGTGAAGTACGAGAAGTTTATTGATAAAATGCTTGATAAGGTGTGATTTAGAAATTCATTATTTAAATTATTTCAATTTTATGATGAATAACTCAAACGGTTTCCAAGGCAACTCCCTCCTTGGTAGCTCTACCGGCTTCAAACCAAAAAGACTTATACGTCCTCCTTCGGGAACCCTCTCCAAACAGCTAGAGCTCCTGCGGTCAGTGGATATTTGTCAGTCATAGCAAGCCATAAGCAACTTACTGAATAGCGAAATAGCATAGATCAATAGTCAAATAAACTTGTTGGACATGGATAAAAAGATACGGTCTAGCTAAAATACTTTCCAGAGAAATGGGCTTAGTAAATGGCTGCGTGAAGTTCCATTGCTAATCCAAAAAGAAGATGATATCGGCAAAGTCCTCAAGAAAATGGGTGCAGATAGTTACGAGAGTGGCTTTAAAAAATTATGGAAAATCGCATGCGATCTAGATTCAATGGTGACCAAAATTAGTGAACTGCAGGTGGTCCACTTCCTTCTCTACGACGACATGTTCCAAGATATTAGTCAGGATACTCAGAGAAATACTTCCCTTCTCTCCAACATTAATAATAGTGGTTATACCTCTGGAACTTTTCAAATCACGCGAATTCTGCTTGATCGAGCCAAGGATGTCTATGCAGCTACAAGAAAAGGCACGAGCTCTATGAATAGTCGAAGCAAGGAGGAGTCAAAAGGAAGACAATAAACAAACTAGCTGATCGCCCAGCTTAGGAGCGAGAACGCTAAACTAACTGCACTCCTCGAACAGCTCAGTGCTGAAAGATAAGGCGAGAAGAGAAGGTAGAAGTAAAGGTAGAAGGAGAACAGCAATAAATCTAAATAGAAACCATCAGTACTTTCCGAGCAGCAGTCTCCGAGAGAAGCCTTTAAGCTGGTTTAGTAAAAGTACCAAGAGCAACTCAAGTATCTGACTTCTGAGAAGGCTCGAGCAGAGGAAACAGTGGTCGAGATGAAGGTTAAAATAGCTTCTCTCGAGTCTCAAGTCAAGGCTGACGCAGAGCTATTCAAGATCACACCAACAGGAACACGTCCCAAGGCTGGAAGTTATGAATAAGCCCTGATGGAGGAAATGTAGAAGATGAAGAAAGGGTTTGAGAGGAAGATCGCAGTGCTGACCGAATAGTTTACAAGCCGGGAGAGGTAGCTGAGGAAGAAATAAGCTGAGTACAAGAACTAGAACGAGAAGATAAAATGGTAGAAATCACTCTTGCTGAAGAAGTTCGAGCTAATTCCCCAAAAATGATTATGAGATGACCACCAATTTATAAATTAGTAATAAATGCAGCTGGCATAGAGTATCACAGGTGGTCCTTCGAGTAGCTGAACATCCCCACCTTCGATTTCTTCTGCAGCTGGTTCAGCTTCACAGCCTTGTTCAGCCGTATCAGTTCTTGGTTTTGCTGGAATTAGGTTTACTTTAGGATATTTTAGTACTTTTGGCGAAGTTTGCCTTCCTCGTTGCACCTCTAGCGCTCCCTTTCCTCCACCTGCATCCTGATCCTCATCTTCAAGGCCTCGGCCTCGTTTTCTTGCTTAATCTTGAGCTGCTGCAGACTTACTTTACTCTTTTGGTTATGCGTTTGCCGATGCTTCTACATTTCTTCCTTCTAAAGCCTGTTGGCTTTTGTTTGGATCTTATGTGCCTACATATAGTTTTACTGCTTGCCGAGTTCTTGCTCTATCCGCCTCAGCTCCAGCAGCTTAGGGCTCTAGTGGAATTTCCTTTATGTATCGAACTAGTTCTCGGCTTCTCTCTACATCAGGAAGGACTTACCAGTTGCTTTTAGTGCCTAAGGGAGAGTTCTTCCAACATTTTTTATATTTCTTTGTTGAAATCATTTATTTGCTTCTGCCATTCAAGATTGAAGAGGTTCATCTCTGCAGTGTGGGCCTATTCCAATTACCTTAGCTAATTCTCGTGGCGTATTCTAATTTAATCCATTTCGCGATCTTCGAGGTGCTACCTGAGCTCCTTCACCTTGCGCTTGAACCCTTCGGCCTAAACGTACTTGCCACGAGACTCACAGTCTTTTTGCCTGGCTATTGTCTACTATCTTGATTAGGAAGATTTACATCAACTCGCAAAGCTTA
>JACCDV010235179.1_pt1 | contig 10847 bp, 8 predicted proteins | sample 7446131 | NCBI WGS metagenome assembly JACCDV01 (sample SAMN15323448, study PRJNA562643) | freshwater metagenome | isolation source: river surface water | place: USA:Blue River Watershed | collected 2017-08-17
CAGTACGACCGGAAGGAAGCAGTAAAATGGCACTAGGTACCGTCAAGTGGTTCAATGACGCAAAGGGTTTTGGTTTCATCACGCCGGACGGCGGCGGTGAAGATCTGTTCGCCCATTTCTCCGCAATTACCATGAATGGTTTCAAGACTCTGAAAGAAGGCGAACGCGTTTCTTTCGACGTGGTCGACGGCCCTAAGGGTAAGCAAGCCGCTAACATCGGCCGCGCTTAATGCGGATGCGGGCTGTGTCCTTGTGACATCAGCCCCATCAAGAAAAGGCCCGCCGCAAGGCGGGCTTTTTCTTTGTTGGGTATCATGTGCGTATGCGCGCAATTAAGAGAACGTTTTCACTCGTCCTGGCACTGGCAGTGGCCAGCACGTCAGTGCAGGGCTTTGCTGCGGCCAGTGAGTTGCCAGAATTGGGTGATGCTGCGCACGAAGTTTTGCCGCCTCAGCTCCAACGCAAGCTGGGTGCCGAGTTTTACAATGAAATACGTCTGCGTGAGCCCAGTTATATCGATGATCCGGAAATTGCCGGTTACGTAAATCGTGTCGGTCGTAGGTTGGTCTCTGCCAGCGCAGACCCCAATGGGCGGTTTACCTTCTTTGTTTTGCGTGATCGCCAGATTAATGCGTTTGCGACCTTTGGTGGTTACGTTGGCGTCAATACGGGTTTGTTGCTGGCAGCCCGCACCGAATCAGAGTTTGCCGGGGTATTGGCGCACGAGGTCTCCCATGTGATTCAGCAGCACCTGGCCCGAGGCATCATGGCGGCACAGAATCAGACCATGTCTTCGTTGGCCAGTCTGGCTTTGCTTATCCTGGCGGCGCGTGCCGGAGGCAATACGGGCCAGATGGCACAAGGTGCCGGGCAGGCGATACAGGCGGCCAATATTCAGAACCAGTTGGGTTACTCGCGGGATTTCGAACGTGAAGCAGATCGGGTCGGCTATACAACGCTCACCAAGGCAGGTTACGACCCCAAGGGGATGGCCGACTTCTTTGAACGGCTACAAAAATCAACGGCCATTTATGAAAACAATGCGCCGGTTTATTTAAGAACACACCCGCTAACCACGGAGCGTATTTCGGATATGCAGGGGCGTGCGCATAATGCACCCTATAAACAGGTCAGGGATAGCCTCGAGTTTTATCTCGTACGCGCCAAGTTGCGGGTTATGGAATTTGCACCGCAAGATGCGCTGGCTGAGTTTGAAACGCAGTTGAAAGAGCGTCGTTTTGCACATGAATCTGCTGTCTGGTACGGCATCTCCCGTGCGCAAATGCGTCAGGGAAGGTTTTCTGATGCGGAGAAGTCGCTGCTGCAAGCCAGAAAACTGGCGCCAGCCAATCCGATGTTTGATACCTTGGCGGCCGAAATCAAATTGTCGGAAAAAGACTTGGCCGGGGCGACAGGTATCTATCGCGAGGCCTATAAGCGCTACCCGACTGACGAGGCGGTCGTCCTGGGTTTGGTCAACGTGCTCCAATTACAAGGCCAGAATGAAGCAGCGATTCAGATCCTGGATACCCGCTTGCGTAGTCATGGTAACGATCCTAAGTTGTATCTGCTCCAGGCACAGTCCTATGCAGCACTAGGTAAGTCAGTTCAGTCGCGCCGTGCGTCTGCAGAAGCCTATGCGTTAAACGGACAGACGCAGGCGGCTGTTGAGCAACTGGAATTGGCGCAACGGGAGGCCAGGCAGTTTCAGGATCAATCGATGATCGATTCGCGCTTGCGTGTGTTGCGGGCGCAGCTTATGGAAGAGCGTAAAAATGCCAATAAGTCGCCGTTCTGATCAGCGTGCTTTTAAGTGAGTCATGGGTACATTAACGTCATACGTGCCTGATCGTAAGCTTGATGTGTCTGGCTTGAAATGCCCGATGCCTATTTTGCGCACTAAAAAAGCGCTGGCAGAAATGGCCAGCGGTGAAATTCTGGAAATTTGCGCAACTGATCCGGCAACAAAAGATGATTTTGCGGCATTTGCACGGCAGACCGGGCATCAGCTATTGCAGCAGATAGAAGCAGAGGCATGCCTGATTTTTTATCTGAAACGCAAATAAGTGTGCAGCCACTAAACACGCCCGCGATTCTTTTTCGGAATGGCACAGCAGATGCCGCTGAAGCGAAGAGTCTCCTATGCACGACTGTTCAATCCATCTGGCCGGTTTCTGACAAGGCGACCTTGGAGATGGCATTGGCGGCAGCTGATATTGCGCGAGAGCAAGGCAAGTGCGTTGTATTTGCGCTGGATTATGAGGTTGGCGCTTTGCTGGAACCGGCTGTTAAAAGCCCGCATGTCGGTGATAACGCTGCGGCAGCGCCCATAGGTTATATCTGGGTCTTTAGCGAAGCGGTTTGGCTCACTCAAGAACAGGCTGATGCATGGCTGTTAGAACGTGCAGCGGATATGCCTGCCGGATGTGTCCGTGGCAGTGCTGAGTTGAGTCCTGAAGCCTATGCCAACAAGCTCGGAAAAATCCGGCAGGCAATTGCTGATGGGGAGATTTATCAGGTTAACTTCACATTCCCGCTGGATGTCACACTCTATGGCGATCCAGCCAAAGTGTTTCTGAATCTTGCACAAGCTCAGCCTACGGCTTATGCGGCATACATAGACATGCCTGAATACCAGGTCTTGTCATTGTCGCCGGAACTTTTCTTTGCGGTGGAAGGCGATCGAATCAGAGTCCGCCCCATGAAGGGCACGTCATCGCGTTGCGTTGAACATGAAGTTGATCAAGCCCAAGCGCAAGCACTTAAGGCATCGGAAAAGAATCGTGCAGAAAATCTGATGATTGTTGATTTGCTGCGTAACGATCTGGGGCGTGTTGCAAAACCGGGGAGTGTGGTCGTTGAGAGTCTGTTTGACATCGAGGCCTATGCCACAGTGCATCAGATGACCTCGACCATTTCTGCGACACTTGATACCACGCGATTTACTGATCTCATCACGGCGCTATTTCCCTGTGGATCAATCACAGGCGCGCCTAAAGTGGCCGCGATGCAAAAAATTGATGCCTGGGAAACCGCGCCCAGAGGGTTGTATACGGGCACGATCGGTTGGGCGATCTCAGAAAAGATACAGGCCAATGTGGCAATACGCACGCTGGTTCTTGACCCCCCCACGGGTGACAGTCTTGCCGCTCGTACAGGCATATTGGGTGTGGGCAGCGGGATCGTCTGGGACTCCAATGCCGAGGCAGAGTATGCAGAATGCCTTTTAAAGAGTGATTTTCTGGTGAAGCCCGATCCCGGTTTCACACTTTTTGAAACTTTGCGCTTAGTGTTGCCTGCCGCCGGGCTTGAGGCAACGCTGCCTCTGGTTGAGATCTATCCACGCTATCGAGGCCATCGGGCACGTTTATCCGCGGCAGCCTTCTCGCTCGGTTTTACATTCAATGAAGCGGCTTTTGAGTCGATGTTGTGGCAGGTTGAGGCTGAAATCCGGGAAAAGGTAAACGGAAATGCCGGCGCAACGTCCTATCGTGTCCGCATTGATCTTGAGCACGATGGCGCCTTGCATTCTAGTTGGGCGGCGTTGCCGCCTGTGGCTGATCGGGTGGCTCTGATCTGGGCGACAGAACGACTCGATGGCTTTAATCCATTGCTGCGATATAAAACGTCCGCGCGCTCAGTTTATGATGCGGCGATAGAAAGGGCTGTGAGCCAACAGGCCTTTGATGCCTTGTTTTGCAATCACGCGGGACTGGTCTGTGAAGGCGGCCGGAGCAATGTGTTTGTGAAAGAAGGTAATCGTTTGCTCACACCTCCGGTGCGCTGTGGATTACTACCTGGTGTGTTGCGTGCGGAACTGCTTTCCCGCGGTGAGGCTAGCGAGTCGCTGCTCACCATTGCTGATATCAAAGCGGCCTCCAGAGAAGGCCGGCTGCGCGTGGGGAATGCCTTACGCGGTTTAATGCCGGCCTATCTCAAATAACCCTAGCCCTGCTGCAGTTTTGCAAGTTGCGGCTTGAGCATGGCCAGTGTGTTGCCAAAGTCGGCCATGCGCTGCCGCTCCTGCTCAACAACGGCAGGGGGTGCACGATCAACGAATGAGGCATTGCACAACTTGCCTTCAGCCTTCTTGATCTCACCCTCGAGACGCTCAATTTCTTTTTCCAGACGGGCAATTTCCGCCGGAACGTCAATTTCCACTTCTAGCATCAACTGAACGTTACCGAGAACGGCAACCGGTGCCAGGGCATCTTTCGGCAGCGTTTCAACAAAACGCACGTCGGCCAGTTTCGCGAGTGCTTTCAGAATCGCGGTTGCGGTTGAAAGTTCGGCTTGTTCCGCTGCTGGTGCGGCAATAATAAGAGGCACGCGTGTCGCTGGGGAAAGACTCATTTCGCCACGCAGATTACGGCATGCGGAGACCAGTCCTTTGAGGCGTTCAATCTGGGCTTCTGCGGCAATATCGATACCTGCGTCATCGCAGATCGGGTAGCCTGCGAGCAGGATGGTGTGATGGGTCTTGCGGTCAGCCATCGGGGCAATGGTTTGCCACAGTTCTTCGGTAATAAACGGAATGAACGGGTGCGCCAGTCGCAGAATGGTTTCAAGCACGCGCAATAGTGTACGGCGTGTTGCGCGTTGCTCTTCCGGTGTACCAGTCTGAATCTGCGTCTTGGCGATTTCCAGATACCAGTCACAGTACTCATCCCAAACCAGGTGGTAAAGCGCCTGAGCTGCCAGGTCGAAACGGTACTCACCAAGTTGTTGGCCGATTTCCGCTTCAGCGCGTTGAAGCAGACTCACAATCCAGCGATCAGCGGCTGAGAATTGGAGGTCTGCTTCTGCTGCATCAATACCGCAATCTTGCTCTTCGGTATTCATCAGCACGAAACGTGTGGCGTTCCACAGTTTGTTGCAGAAATTGCGGTAGCCTTCGCAACGCGATAGATCGAACTTGATATCGCGGCCGGGGCTGGCGAGTGACGTAAACGTAAAGCGCAGTGCATCCGTGCCGAAGCTTGGAATACCCTCTGGGAATTCCTTGCGGGTTTCTTTCTCGATGCTTTGTGCCTGCCTCGGATTCATCAGACCAAAGGTGCGTTTTTTGATCAGCTCATCGAGTGTGATGCCATCGATGAGATCGATCGGGTCGAGCACGTTCCCTTTCGATTTGCTCATCTTCTGACCCTTGCTGTCGCGGATCAGGCCATGCACATAGACATCCTTGAATGGAATGTGGCCGGTGAGGTGATTCGTCATCATCACCATGCGTGCGACCCAGAAGAAGATAATGTCAAAACCGGTAACGAGCACGCTGGTAGGCAGATAGCGCGCCAGCATGGCGTTGTTTGCATCGGTGGCGGCATCGCCGGTCCAGTCTAATGTCGAAAACGGCCACAGTGCGCTGGAATACCAGGTGTCGAGCACGTCTTCATCGCGACGCAGGTTGCCGGTGTAACCATCGGCCGCTGCCTGAGCTTGTGCTTCGACCTCATCACGCGCAACGTAAACTTTGCCTTCGTCGCTGTACCAGGCGGGAATCTGGTGCCCCCACCAGAGTTGACGCGAGATGCACCAGTCCTGGATATTATTGAGCCACTGGTTGTAGGTGTTGACCCAATTGTCCGGGTGGAAACGGATCTCGCCGCTGGCCACAACGTCCAGTGCTTTTTGCGTGATGGATTTGCCATCCGCACCGGGTTTGCTCATCGCCACAAACCACTGATCGGTCAGCATTGGTTCGATAACTACGCCCGTGCGATCGCCGCGTGGCACTTTCAATTTGTGTTTATCGGTTTTTTCCAGGATGCCTAGAGCATCCAGATCTTCAACGATGACCTTGCGCGCTTCGAAACGATCCAGGCCGCGGTATTTTTCCGGCGCGGTGTCATTAATCTTCGCGTCCAGCGTGAGGATGGAAATCAATGGCAGGTTGTGGCGCTGTCCCACAGCGTAGTCATTGAAATCATGAGCCGGTGTTACCTTGACGCAGCCGGTGCCAAATTCCAGATCAACGTAGCTGTCGGCAATGATCGGAATCTCGCGATCAGTCAGTGGCAATTTGACCATCTTGCCGATCAGGTGCTGATAGCGTGGGTCTTCCGGGTGCACCATCACAGCCGTATCGCCGAGCATGGTTTCCGGACGGGTTGTGGCAACCGTCAGTGAACCGCTGCCATCCGCCAGAGGGTAACGGATGTGCCAGAGGAAGCCATCTTCTTCTTCCGAGAGCACTTCCAGGTCAGACACGGCGGTATTAAGTTTCGGGTCCCAGTTAACGAGGCGCTTGCCGCGATAGATCAGGCCTTCGTTATAAAGACGGACGAAACTTTCTGTGACCGTTTTTGATAGACCGGCATCCATCGTGAAGCGCTCACGCGTCCAGTCGCAAGAACTGCCCAAACGGCGCATCTGCTGGGTAATCGTGCCGCCCGAATACGCTTTCCATTCCCAGACTTTTTCGAGGAATTTTTCACGGCCTAAGTCATGACGCGAAATGCCATCACGCTCTAATTGGCGCTCAACCACAATCTGAGTAGCGATGCCGGCGTGGTCGGTACCCGGTTGCCACAGCGTATTGGCACCACGCATGCGGTAGTAGCGCGTCAGTGCATCCATTAGTGTCTGATTGAAACCGTGCCCCATGTGCAGCGTACCCGTAACATTGGGTGGCGGCAGCAGAATGCAGAAGGCGTCATCCTTGGTGGCATCGTTGCCAGCAGCGAAGTAACCACTGTCTTCCCAGGTCTGGTACCAGCGGCGTTCGATTTCGGCAGGTTCAAAGGATTTAGCAAGCGTCATGGTGTTCAATTCAAACGGGGTTAATTAGATTTTCGATAAGTGATCGGGTAGCCACGGTCTTTATAGAAGGCCATGCGGTCACGAGCTGTCGTTTTGTCAGCCTCGTCTCGGGTCACGATTTCAAACAGACGTTGATACCGTGCAAAACCGGTGGGCACTTCATCGGCCAGGTTGACCAGTAATTCGTCTTGCTGAACCGCGCTCAAATCATCAGTGATGATGATCAGTGTGTGTTCAGCCTCGGTGTTTTTAGCGTGGCAGTGCGGTATAAACGATGTGGGGTCGTTCGCCCAGAGTGCTTTATCAAAGGCTTCTGCCTGTGCCGGATCTGATACAAAAAACGTGATCGGTTTGCGGCGTTCCCAGGCCAGCGCTGCTAACCGGATCGCCTGAGTCAGGCGATCCGGCTGATCGTGGTAACAATCGATCTGCGTCACTGCGTCAGCTGGCGTTTAATCGGCTTTGCCGGCGCGCGCCATCAGGAATCGTGTCAACAGCGGTACAGGGCGACCGGTAGCACCTTTATCCTTGCCCTGAACCCAGGCAGTGCCGGCGATATCCAGGTGTGCCCATGGATAGGATTTGGTAAAGCGCGACAGGAAGCAGGCGGCTGTGATCGTGCCGCCCCAGCGTCCACCGATGTTGGCCATGTCGGCAAAGGGGCTCTTGAGCAGATCCTGATAGTCATCCCACAGCGGCAGTTGCCATGCGCGATCCATGGTTGCCGTGCCTGCATTGCGCAGCTCGTCGATCAGTGGGTCGTTGTTCCCCAATAGGCCCGTAGCAACTTGGCCCAGAGCAACGACGCAGGCGCCGGTCAGGGTAGCAACATCTACGACGGCGGCTGGTTTGAAACGTTCTGCATAAGTGAGCGCGTCACAGAGAATCAGGCGACCTTCGGCATCGGTATTCAAAATTTCGATGGTTTGACCCGACATCGAACTGACGATGTCGCCCGGGCGGGTGGCGCTACCGCCTGGCATGTTTTCGGTGGTTGGTACGATCACCACCAGGTTAATCGGTAGCTTCATGCCGGCAACAGCGCGCAGCGTACCCAGTACGCTGGCGGCCCCGCACATGTCGTACTTCATTTCGTCCATCTCGGCAGCCGGCTTCAGCGAAATGCCGCCGGTGTCGAAAGTGATGCCCTTGCCGACCAACACCACAGGCTTATCGGTTTTCTTTCCGGCACTGTATTCAAGTACGATAAATTTAGGCGGTTGATCCGAACCCTTCGCCACGGCGAGCAGCGAATGCATACCCAGCTTTTCCATGGCGGCTTTTTCGAGGATCAGGCACTTGAGGCCATAAGTCTTGGCCAGTTTTTTGGCTTCATTGGCCAGATAGGTCGGTGTACAGATGTTGCCGGGCAAGTTACCCAGATCACGCGTCAGATTCATACCCTCAACAATGGCAGCGCCCTGGCCAACGGCATCCGTAGTTGCCTTGGTGGCTTTCTCAGAGAGGAGTACCGAGATCGACTTGAGTTTGACCGCTGTGGCTTTAGGCGTTGTTTTAAAGCCGTCGAAGCGATAAGCGCATTCGCCGGCAAGCACAACCGCCTGGCGGACTTGTGCGGCGGCAGATAGGTCGCTGACCTTGAGGGTGGTCAATGTGTTGATTGCGTCAGTCGCTGTTGTGGTCAGAACGGCATTCACGGCTGTGCGGTTTGCCTGAGTCCAGTTCTTGCTGTTGAGTTCTTCAGCCTTGCCCAGACCAACCAGAACCAGACGGGCTGCTTTAAGACCTTCCGGATGGCGAACCACCAGCGTGGTCCCTGCCTTGCCGTTAAAGTCCCCCTGTTTCTGGATACGACCGATCAGACCTTTGCTGGCCTTGTCTGTAGCTGCTGTGATAGCAGGTTGTGCACCGGTTTCAAAGACACCCAGAATCAGGGCTTCGGTGCTCAAAGACTGGGGGGCGCCGGTTTTTGTGCTAAATTTCATCGGGTTCTCCGGAAGGAAATAGATTGCGCAGGGTTTGCACTGTAAACTTTAACCCGTGATTATCCCCGCCGGCGTTGCTTTTCGTCAAAATTCCGCACTCTGTACAGGCCGCACCGTTTTGAAGCATTCTTTCCGATCATGATATTTGCGCGCGCCATGCGGCGTGAATTCGTCCAGAACGCGGTCGCCATTTCGGTGGCTTTGCTGGTTATTCTTTTAACCACATTCCTGGTGCGTCTCTTGAATGAGGCAACCATTGGCAAGGTCTCGGCCGGTGCCGTTGGCCCATTACTGGGCTTCGCCATCTTTAATTTCCTACCGATCCTGCTGTCGCTGGCGTGTTTCATGGCGATTCTGCTGACGTTGTCGCGCTGGTATCGAGACTCCGAAATGACCGTCTGGTTTAGCGCCGGTCAGCCGCTGACAGCCTGGATACGTCCCGTTTTGATCTTTTCTATTCCGATCATGCTGGTGGTGGGCGCTTTGACCCAGGAGTTGGTGCCCTGGGCGCACGGTGAAAGCCTGAAATACCGTAAACAGGTTTCGGATAAGAACGAGCTGGGGCTTGTGCGGCCTGGTGTGTTTCGGGAGTCATCGGATGGTCGGCGCATTTTTTTCATTGAATCGACCGATAAGTCCGGCGATGCCGTACACAACATATTCGTGAGTGATAACCAGCCAGACAAGCTGGGCATTACAGTCGCCGAGCGCGGACGCCAGGAAGTGCATGAAAACGGCGATCGTTTCATTGTTCTTGAAAAAGGCCACCGTTACGAATTAAAGCCAAACTCGCCTGAACTTCGCGAGATGGATTACGAGGAATACGGGTTCCGCGTAGAGACCAATGCGGCCGAGAACAGCATTCGTCACCAGGACAGCAAGCCAACCCGTGAATTACTCATGAACCCCACCCGGGAAAGCCTGGGGGATGTGGTGACCCGGACGGGCACGACCATTATGGTGGTCATGCTGGCCTTGCTGGCGATTCCCCTGTCTTATGTGAATCCACGCGCAGGCCGTTCGGCCAATATGATTCTGGCCTTGTTGGTTTATTTTGTTTATATCAACCTGATGACAATCTCTCGTGCCTGGGTGATCCAGGGCCGTGTGCCGTTTGCTGTCGGGCTGGTTGTGCCTCACTTGCTGATGTTGTCGGTGCTGATCTGGGGCTTCTATTACCGGATGACGGCAACAACCCGTGGCGCCCGTCGTCGCATGCGTATCAGTCGTAAGGCGGGGGTCTAAGATGATCTACCGCAAATACGTTGGTCGGGAAGTGTTGCTGGCCACCCTGTTGATACTGGGTGCCTTCATGGTGCTGTTTGCCTTTTTTGATTTGATGGGTGAGCTCGGCAAACTGGGTGAGGGCGGTTACAAGCTTTATCAGGCCATTGTTTATGTCGCACTCATTCAGCCGGGCCGTATTTATGAACTGATGCCGATCTGTGTGTTGATCGGTACCTTGTATGCCTTATCAAACCTGGCGCGACATTCCGAAATCAATGTCCTCCGCGTCTCCGGGGTCTCCAGCATTCAGCTGTTGACCACCCTCATGCGTGTTGGTCTGGCGCTGGTCCTGGTCACCTTTTTGCTGGGTGAATTTGTAGTGGCGCCAGCCGAGCAGAAGGCACAGGAATGGCGGGTTAAGGCTATGAGCGGCACCATTACCCAGGGGCTGCAGTCCGGCGTCTGGGTGAAGGATGACAAAACCTTCGCCAACATTAATGCGCTGCGACCGGATGGCCGTCTGGAGTCCGTGCGGATTTATCAGTTCCGTAAGGATATGAGCCTGGACCGTGTGTCTTATGCCAAGACGGCTACTTTCCAGGCGCCCGACACCTGGATGCTGAATGACGTGTCAGAAACCGTGCTGGAAGGCCAGCGCGTACGTCAGGTGCAATTGGTGAACAAGGCCTGGCAGTCGGCCATTACGCCAGACGTTCTGCAGGTGCTGCTGGTGCGGCCGCATCTCATGTCGATTTACGAGTTGTACACCTATATCCAGCATCTCAAACGTAACGGGCTGGGCAGCGACACCTATGTGATTGCGATCTGGAAGAAGGTCTTTTATCCGCTGTCCATCCTGGTGATGATGGCGTTGGCGCTGCCGTTTGCTTATCGCCATGATCGGGTCGGCGG
>JACCDV010441175.1_pt1 | contig 10846 bp, 5 predicted proteins | sample 7446131 | NCBI WGS metagenome assembly JACCDV01 (sample SAMN15323448, study PRJNA562643) | freshwater metagenome | isolation source: river surface water | place: USA:Blue River Watershed | collected 2017-08-17
AACCCCAACCCCAACCCCAACCCCTTATTTATAGATCAAATATGGCATTTAAATGAATAGGCGTACTCATAATATTTTATTCAATTTAACTAAATATTTAAAAGTATTTATAAAATTAATTTAGCGTGCGCAATGTTAATACTTGTTCAAATAATTTGATGTTTTAAGTATAAACCTTTCTTGGCCAACAAACCTCAGTCACACATTTTTCTTTAAATTATCATCCTAAATATGAAAATTTAGCATTTAAACCATCATCCTTCTCATAACGCAAAAATCATGGAACTTAAAGGAGTGTCGATACTTCTGTCAGAAACAGCTTGGAAGTGGAAATCGACGATTAAATATTAACTAATACAGCCAACTAAGCCTTGAAAGAAATGATGACTGCTATGGACGAGGAGTTTGTTGTTACAGATAACAAATGGAAACTTTTGAAATATTAAAATGGACATTTTTTGTAGCATTGTGACTCTTATCGTGCCAAAGACCCACTCATTCATTTTGGAGCTCAAATTTGGCTCCCCCCTAAAACTATCTGCAGCTATTAAGGTGGGATCCTAAGGACCAAGGATAAGACGATCAAAGAGATTGTCCCCTCAGAGACCTAATGGACATTCATAGTGCTTCCTTTGGGGGTTTTTCATGAAGTAATTCAAGTGATTGGAACGCGCATTAGCTATGTGAAGCCAATCTACATTCGAGCTAAACAGACAACATATTATATTCCATGGACAATAATCAATAGAGAAAACTGCAGCTTATTAACTTGCCCTGATTGAATGATTTCTTTATTTTTTGAATTATTAAACGCCACTTGAGTTGAATAATAAGAATGACGAGGATTTCTGGGCTTAATTTTTATATTAATATCTAGATTAAACATATAATGGACGTATGCTAAACAGTTTTTTGTGGGTGCTAGCTATATGGCCCTGATAATAAAGTTACGACTAAAGTCTATCTTGAGATAGGCTTCATCCTGCTAATAACCGTCCTCTCAGTCGTCATCGGCTCAGAATGGTTTATCTTCAAAGACTACTATCCCATGAAATAACGATCACCAGTCCTATGCATTCTCACCATCTTCGTCATCGCAATCAACCTTATCATCTACCCTCTTGCTTACACCTACAACTACTTCACCAGGAACTGGGGAGAGTTCAAGTATATCTATCGCACCATATTTTACGCGTTAGATGGATCCATCTATTTCATCTATTTGCTGAGAAGCCTAAGGCTGGTCTATGCCCATTAGATCGATACCTCTCGAAGCAAGACATGGATCTTTAAATTCTTTAAGAATGAATACAATATGGTGTTATTCTTATTAGTAGCAATTCTCATCAAAATCATTCCTATCTTAGCAACTAACTTCTCAGAGGAAGACTACTTCTTGACTTTCATTGATATTAACACTTACAATATTGCAGGGGATAGAGATCTTGGATTTGGAATAAAGCAAATTATTCATTAATTTGTATGGCTAAGCATCATCATTTATTGTGTCTATCTGCAAACTCTCGTCCATAAATCGTATTCGATGAAGAATTAGCTCCTGATGGTGCTTGGTGCTGGCATTATTTTCAATGTTTCCTCGGTTATACTATACTGGACACAAATTGGGAAACCTTCAATAATTAACTAAATTTGTCTCATGTTCCCTGACTATCCTCTGCTGCTCATCATGAGAGATATCAATGTAGTTTGTCTCTTCGGAATCAGCATTATATATCCTATCTTCAAGAAGAGAGTGTACCACATGATGCTCCCTATTGGCCGCCATCATGACATCGTTAAGACTATGAGAGATTTTCTTATGACAAACTAATTCATAGATATATTTGCTTAATTTCTTCAGCATCTAGACAATGAGCGTTAGTCAACAGCTTGCACTGACACCCTGGAGTGTTGGAAAAAACTCATGGTGATCAAGTATAAAGTGGCTAACAAAGATGCGAATGGAGGATCTATTTTTAGTTCTCTAAAGGATCTTATTGACAATATGGAAGACAAGCCAATAAAATAAGTAAACACTAATCTATTAAACACACTAAAACAATCAATCCTAAGTTTTGAAGACTGCGACGATTAAAATGAATCTCAAGAGCGTTTCAAGCTAATCGACGACATCAGTGAGAAGATTGAATAGCTGGAACTAATTTTCTTGTAGAAACTAGACCACTACTACAAAACTGAGTTCCGGCAGACCAAATCATATTACTACCTGAAGATGTACATGCTGAGAAACAAAAAGATCAACATTAACATGATTACAATGGGAATGGCTGTTATGGTCTAAAATGAAGATTCCTTATGAATATTGATTATATACAACAACATATATTATCATATAATTATATGCCTGTTCTCGTGCAGGTACTACTAGAATAAATTTACCATATCTGTGCACCCCAGCATTTTTGCCTTGTCCTTTGGAGTTCGCTTCAACTACATAATATAACTCTTACCCTATTTCTATCAGAAAGAAGCAACAGGCAAGTTTTGTTGGGTATTATTTTTAGTAAATATCTTGCCATTCCTAAATTGCCTTACTTGGCGGCAATATGAAAGACATTATTGCCAGTTTAATCTTTGATTAGAGCCGAGGCCTAATTGTTCTTTATTTATAAGCCCACCTAATTCATATATCCTTTTTTGACTAAAAAGAGAAGCTGATTATTACTTTCCTTTTACTAAATACTCTACATATTCTTTATTTATAAAGCATTAATAGATATGGACAAATCTTGAGAAGAAAACTTTTGCGATGAAATTTAAGAATTGCTCAATTTAGATAAAATTGATTCTTAATTTCTATAATTCCTCAACTGCTTTTTGAAAAGATTGTTCTTCTTCTTCTCAATGGGTATATTGAGTAGATATTAGCAGTTGGATTTGATCTGATTCTGCATATGATTCATGATTTTCTATGTCTATCTTTTTTATATTTAGTCGAGGCCAGAAAAATCGTTTTCTTTGGCTGGGTTATTGATGAATTTTAATTTATTGAGTTTATTTTTATTTTTTGACATGGAGTACTAATATCTTGTTGATCGGTTGAGCTAAAGAATATCAGGGCTTATATGTTCATTAGTTTAGAGCATTCTCTTCATCTATCCCTTATTAATCTGGTACAGCTGATCTCTTGATAATTCTCTTTAGCCTTTCTGTATTTATTATTTATACTTCGACCTGTCTTGCCTTTGCCTTTCAAGTCTCTAATTATATGTTTGCCGCAAGTACTTAGAACGCATGCAGTTGATCTCGAACTTTTTTGTGTATTAGTAAACTTTTAAACTTGCCTTCAATTCGTTATTAATGTTAGTTTCGTTTTTAGTCCAATCTTGAAGGTTAATATTCTACTTTTTTTTTCGTGCTTATCGATACTGAAAATATTTGTTGGTAAGCCTATCTCTAAAAGCAAATGTATCGTAGTAAAAATAAGTTAGTGAAGAATCCTTTTATGTTTCCTCTTCGAGTGAAAGAAATTAAGTAGGAAGGGTTCGTTTGATATGCTCTTACTTAATGTGGTGTTTCATAGAAGAAAATATTTCTACCACTATTATTCTATTATTACTTGACACTATAAATAGTAAGACATTAGTAAATTTATTAAGCTCTTTCTTTGACTACTCACCTTTTGAAGGCAAATAAATTACTCAATATTGCTTGAATTAATAACTATTCTTCTATCGATTTTAAATTTTATATAAATAGCAAGAAAGTGTTGTGATTCTCCAACTCCTTTATCAAATCTTCTCTCCCTTCAGCCTATTACCGAATTAGCTCTGAACCATTTGTTAGATATGAATTTCATTCAAAGTCTATAACTTTATTTCCTCCTCACACTTTTATTATAAACTGCAGTTCACAACTTCAGGCTTGGACTTTGTACTTTTCCTTTAGATTTCTTTCTTCGTTACAACTTCAAACCATGGATGGTTCAATGCTTCCTCAAGGCATATTCTTTTTTATGGGTTGGTCTGAAGAAGCTGATTAATGAGGTCCTTTGCCTAGCTGCTTATCGATTCCCAAATGCCACTCTTGATATCGTATTCACCCTTTGCTGTCCGTAATAGTGTATATTACATGCTATGTGTCGCAAAGGCGAGCTTGCCGCTTAGACTAAGTTAATATAGGTTTTACAGGAAATATAAGATTGAGCCTATGGCGAAAGTATCTGCCTTGAAGGTAGGAGTTTCTCCTAATATGACCTCGGGAGCAATATAGTTGGGGGTTCCTGCTATTCCCTTATTATCTTGGCTCTTCTACAGCTCTGATAAATGATTAGATAGTCCGAAATCGATAATTTTGATGTTTTAAATATTTTCTTCATCATTGCTTCTATCCGTAGGAATGGAAGAGCAAGACAAGAGCTGGCTCTTTTGACGAAGCATCACCATAATATTATCTGGTTTTAGATCTCTATGGATGATTTAAATCGAATGGAGATAGATCGTTGCCTCGATAACTTTGCCAATAATGAAGGCTGAAATGTACTAAGACAATCTCTTTCTCTTCCTGACATACTCGTATAAGTCATTACCATAGATATACTCAGCAATAATATAAATGTGCGACTTACTTCTTATGGTCTATTGGTATTTTACAACCTGAGGATGTGATAAAATTTTCATTATTTCGCTCTCATTATCAAGAGTTGCGATTGTTTGTGGTGTAAGTTTCTCAGTGTTAATATCTTTCAAGGCAAAGGATCTACCAGATTACTTGCAAGTGCATCGGTAAACTATCGAAAATTTGCCAGTCCCGATTAATTCATGCGACAAATAACGATCGTGTAATGTATCTCCTTAGTATATTTGAAATAACTATAAGTACCTGAGAGATTAGGCCTGCGTTTTGAAGTACAGTACGAATTTCTGATAGTATTCATCACGATGACTAATTTAGATGCCATAACCATTAGAGTCTCTCACTTAATTCATGGTTAGGCCTTACAGGCAGACCACTTTGGTTGGGTATTTCCTATCGCTGTATGAATCAGCAAGTATGAGGACGTCTTCAACGAGCATACCATAAATAGGGGATACTTTCTTATTAATCCTGATCTTGGCAATGAAAGACTCTTATATTTTGCTTAAGAAATTAGGTTCTGAGTCACAATAGCTCCAGATATCGAAGTGAAAGCTCGTGTAATAGCTTTAAAAGAGTTTCTTATGACTCTAAATCCATTTGCTGAATTGGTTGAAAGTAAAACTGGGTTAGAATGAATTACATGCCGGTTTTTGTATCAATGTGATAGCTCTTGTATATTTTCTTAGCGAACTATTTTACCAATGTTATCATATTGCAATAGTTCACTTTGTATGTCAAGTCATTTAACTTCACTTATAAGATTGTTCCCGGGTCTTTGTATTATGAAAATTTGGCGTAGTTTTTACCGAAACATGTTTCGTCTTGCGTTTGGGGTTACTAATAGTTCACTTCGATGATAGTTTATTTTTGCTTTTTTCCTGTCTTAAGATAATTTTGGAGGGAAGATATGGAGCCACTACTTTGGGATAGCTCCATAGAGCTGATGTTTTGCGAGATAGTGCGATTCAAAGCGGGAATCATATATTTATCCTCCATCAAAATTTCTTTGAGTTCGTCACGGGAGTAATTGTAAAGCTGAATGAGAAGTTAAATACCATTTTGGTGAAATCTATAAACTTAATTCCATTATCTTCTTAATCCTTAAAGAAATTAAAAAGCAACTTAATCTTCTCTTAGTGAGGGGCCTTGGCTGTTCGGGCTAATTTAAGATACAATTTACATAATCCATAAAAAAACTATTCTTTGGTGATAAGCTTGTGGCAGGATTAGTCGAATTGCCTGAAGAGTTTCGCACCCCAAAGTCCAGTGAGTCCGAAAAAGAGCATAAAATTTTCGAAGGTGAGCAGTTTTTCGTTGTTTCTTTAAGCCAAATCGTTGTAGATGAGCTAGAGCATGACTTGCTCATCCGAAGAGACTTGAATTAACCAGCAAATTACGCTTTTATCGAACTTCATTGTAATGCTTGCTTTCAGGATCAATGGTCGCTTTTCTCGATTTGCTGCAAAGACAAAAACTAAACATTTCCCTGACGTTTTAATCGAAAAATAATTAACTTATTGAAGTTTAATAAAATGATAATATTAGCATTCTAAGCATAATATTACGCAAAGACGTATTCTACAAAGGATAAAAAACCTCATTTTTAATTATTTGCATGGCTAGAACAAGATATACTTTCTCACAAAGACCCCCTTTTCGAACCCTCCTTCTCATCAACTAATGGTCCCTTTATTCACCGTTAGTTTACGATTTTTATCTTATACATATAAATACCTTTCTTATAAATTTAATACATCGCTATAAGATTTATAATTATTCTGTTAGTATTAAATGAACACATCCTACAATCGAAATAGTCACAAACAGTAAAACCTCCAGTAAAATTATAAAGAGTAGCTGATAGAAGGGGTGGAGCTGAGGTGCATGGAAGCCCTTAAGGAGCATTTAATCTATATTTTGGAAACAGCTAAATTATAAGAATCGGCTCTAAAGCATAAACATTAGTAAATAGTATCGAATCTAAAGCACTAAAATGATTAACTTCAATAACAATATCAAGAAATGATGATAAAGTACGAAAACCTTGTTGCTTAGAATAACCAATATAAGCTCAATTTCAATCGATACACCACCACAATCAAGCAGTTATAAAAGAAGGATAAATTGCTTAGCAACCAAGTTACACAGCTCAATAAGACAATCGCCTAAAAAGACGCAGTCATCAAGTATTTGGAACAAAAGCAAGAATAGTCTAAGACAAAACAATCCATAAATCAATCTCAAGACAGTGATAGTTGCCTCTCCAATTCCAGAAGCAAAATTTTTGTCCCTTCATTGCAGCTTCAAAGACTTTCCCTTGCTCAACCTTCTAAATAAACTAAATTCCAAGATTTTATGCCTTAGACAACTCGAAGTATCGATACAGATAATTTCACTCGATAGAATTATATCGCTTCTCAATAAATAAAACGGCAACATTATTCAAAATAACCAAGTCTTTAGAACACACAGCAAGTTGCCAAATGCTCTGATCATTACACTGAGAGATCATTTGAAAGCAGTAAACTATTTCCCCGTAACTAAAGCAGCTTCTTATTGAAGCATTACAATAAAGCTTATGACTACAGCCTTTGGAAGCACTCCAACCATAATAACTACACAAGGCAGTATCAAAGTAGCAATGTGGATGCATCTCCATCGATATTCTATAATAGATCAAGCCTCACCATGAACAGATTTAGAATATGACATTGATATGCATATAATAATGATTTTATTTGATATATAGTAAAAGCGATCAATATGCCCCAGTCTCAATATAGAGGCATGCACATATTACGAAGTAAAGCTCAACAATCTTTCTAAATACTGCGCATAGCATTAAGTCCATGGCTGGTTAAGATGCCTCATATGGCTTTATTAATAGCTACCAAACTCGAAGAAGCTTAGAGTTTACGTTTTCATCATAGTTTATTGGCTAATTCTTTTATATTTATGATTCGTAACGATCGACATCTAATGAGCCTTTTATCCTATATAATGAAAGTAATACTCTTGTAGATGATTGTAGTTTTGAGACAAGTAATAGAGGAGCATTTCGATTTGCGACCTTATCATTTTTAACTGCTATATGCTTCTCATTTGAGGGTGATCCCCTTCTTGGTTCTTGAAGTATTTCTTCTCGCTCTTCGGCTTAACTTCATCCTTGAAGATCACAATGTTTCCATATAAAGATACTTGATGTTTTTCTTTATTTCTGACCTTTGGATCCCTCACCCTTGCTTCATTAACCTTGTCGAATAGAGTGGGGGAGACGATGTAGCGATAGAGAGTATAGTTGAGTTTCAAATAGAAGAAGAGGATTAAAAATAAAGAGTATTGCTTGAATTTCAGTGGCTAAAAGTTGTTCATGTTGAAGTATTTGCGGCAGCTATTCAAGTAGGAAATAAGATTGAAAAATTACCTCAAGGATTTCTTCTACTCTGAACAGTACTTCTTGCAAAACTAAACGTCGCTTGCTGGGTAATCTTTTTGAGATAGTATAGAATCTAATGATTAGGGATTAAATCCTCGCCCTTAAAGAAATATTGTTTCCAGTTCACGCAGAAATTACTGGTGAAATAAAGAGAGAAATTTATGATGAAAAGACTGAAAAGATTTTGTATAGTAGTCAGCCTATGGCAAAGTCATGGTAAATATTTTTTCCTCAATATTTTGAAGTTGTTGGCAAAGGATCTGAAAGCAGTTTTCAATGATTTTTTTAAAATATGGCCAAAAGATAAAGCCCTTTTCCTTTTTTAAATTATTAACAAGATCTTAAGAAATGCTTTAAACCTGAGTGCCTAAAGGGTTTGCTTCTGAGAAATAAACTAACCGTATTAGTTGAATGATTTAATCTCGGATTATCTATAGGACTATCTGGGTTGACAGTTTCTGAGTCACTTACTCTAACTGATACTCGTTACAGATCTTTCTGACAATCACCATTTTCCGAAGCAGGGCAGCTCCCACGCAAAATAAGACTGAGATAAATGTTGTATGGACGGTTGGGTCATTGCTTGTAAACCACCCACCCTGCTTCGTAGATTTATCTGCTGAAAGCTATTTTGAGAAGAAGTAAGAAAGAACTTGATAAATGTTGGAAACTGATTTGCGGACGTCCAACGAAAGTGACTAAGTAATTTATGAAGATTTGCCTATCCGCATAATTCCCTTTATTATATCGTGGATAACAGCCACTCGACCAGTTTTTTCTTCAAGGCTTTAGATCGACCAAATTGAGGATAAGTACTCTTCACATCGAGCTTTCTTAAATAGTTTATAGCGCTTGAAAAAAGGCTAATGCAAGGCTTCATTAAAAATTTCCTCGCGGTCCTCAGTGCGTTAAAAGAACATATGAACGGTTGGCAGGGTTAACCGGGGAGTAAAGTATAAAAATATTCTGACTTACTCGATTGCTTGATGGAGGAATCTCAGCTTTAAATTTTAAGAGCGAGCCATCAAAGTATTTTCCAGCACTGAGGCTCCATTGAAGGTGGGTAAATTCTGGGCACAGTCGAGGTATAGATGATTTTTGAGGGCTAAGGCAGCTGTCTCATACTGGCTTAGCTTCAGCTCAATCTACTTGAGCCTTTTATGGACGAGCTTATTAAGTACGCAGTTAAGATGGATTTGTTGAATGTCTTTTTGGGTCTGAAGAAGCAGGCTTTTTGTTTCCTTCACTTTTCGCTTGACGTTCGCTATGTTTTGCTTGAGTCCTTCGAGCTGCTGGCCATATTGTTCTGGTATATTCAGAAGGGAAATAAACTCTTGACACTGTTCGACTGTTATTTCTTAGATGAGTTACTGGGCCTAGTTTTATAAGTTAATAAGTTCTGCTTGCTTCTCGACCAGCAATTATTGGTTGGCTTCCTTTTACTTCAATACCTTAATCAGATAAGGCGCTGGATCGAAAGACTCATCTCTAAAGTTGGTATACTTGGTTAGGAAGTGGCGTATTTTATAGGCCAAATTATCGTCATCGTCTTAGTTAATATCCATCAATAATACCAAATTATAAACAAATCAATATTTAAAAACACGGTTTTAATGTTAAGTTTAGTTCTCAAACACCAACTGTCCATTCTGTTTGATTTGGTTATCCGATTCGGACATATTAAATTGTTTACAAAGGTATTGCCAACTATGAAGCTGCCTATCTGATGTACTCTGAAGGATTATCTGAATAGATTTAGACAATCTTATTTATATGTAGATGAGTGATTAATGAAATAATATCTATCTTATTGACTTTGTTAGCAATTCTACTATCTTTTAACCAAACCCTCATCTCAATACTCTCTTTTGCCTCAAGCTTGATTTGCTTGCTCTATTACAAACAAATCAATATCTTGTTCTTATCATTATTATAGGCTGACAAATCGTAATAACTAGACAATGGGTATATTTTAGCTAATTATTAAAATTACTATGAACTCAATTGCTCTTTTTATCGCCGCCTATCTTCACTTCTTATCCATTCTGACCCTTATGAAGCAGGGTATCCTGGATGGCACATCATCTAAACTGACCCATTAGTCTATAGCTCTTGATTTTGTATAGCCTTTAAAAGGATGCTTGACGATAGATTACCAAAAGACTCCAAACCAACAAACTATTTACAGTATAAAATGCCATATTCGTTATAGAATTGCCTCGCTTTTGTTGCATAATCCAAGAACATATTATTGATTGGCAAAGCTATTTTGTCTAGTTTTTAAATAGGAATTCTCGTCCTATATATTCCCAGCGAGCTCATCGTTTTTGCAATGATTGGGGAGATATTTGGAATCAAATGTGCATGATTGTGCCCATCAATATGAGAAGGCTTTCTCCCAAAAATATTGATAAATTTATTAACCTGTGCAACCAATTCTTCCTCTATCTGCTCGCTTGAAAAAGAACCATTTTTGTTGGCTATTTCAAATATTTTTGGTTTGCCAATAAACTTTCCATCTTACACCAATTGTGAATTCACAATCGATTTACTAAGTGGGGTTCCTTCAGTAATATTAAAGTGAAGTCCGATTGACAATGAGTATAGAAACGACTAATCGTTTGAGATGATTTCTTGTATTTTGATGGCAGCGTTTAGGATATTATGTGCGGTGACAATAGCTGAGACGCTACGAATACGACGATGTCGAATGAGCTCGAGAATACCTTGGTCGATTGAGGAGTGATAGCCAAAATCATCAGCATTGATGATAACTGGACTACCCTTCTTAGTATTAATCATGATAATAAT
>JACCDV011018656.1_pt1 | contig 10844 bp, 9 predicted proteins | sample 7446131 | NCBI WGS metagenome assembly JACCDV01 (sample SAMN15323448, study PRJNA562643) | freshwater metagenome | isolation source: river surface water | place: USA:Blue River Watershed | collected 2017-08-17
AGACAAAACCCTGTATCCTTTTGAAGAGAAGTTTTTCATCTGTTGTTCTATATCTTTTTTGGTTTGAATATCAAGCACAACACTGTGTCCATCTTTCCATATAGACACACTCTGCTCCAAAAGCGCCTCTGGTGCGCCAACTATTGCAGTATTGTAGCCACCTGATGGAATGCTGTGTATCGTAGCGTGGTATTTAGACGCAGAAGAAAAAGGAATTTCTTTAACCAATGGGAACTCTTGTAACAAATCTACTCTTGAAAAACCAACTTTTTGAGAGAGGACATTAAAGGCAACTTCTGTAGGATCACCGGATACACGTTCCCACATATTTTTTTCTGTATCATATGCAACTGTACCACCAGACACATATGCAGATTGTTTTGCAAGTAAAAATAAACCTTCGTGTAATTTTGGATCTATCTCAACATTGTCTTTTGTAAAAATACCTTTTGGTTCATATCCAGTACCCGTAACTTCAAACACCGTATTATCTACCCATATACGCTCCACCTGCATTTGATTATATGTCAGCGTACCAGTCTTATCTGTTGCAATTACATCTGCCTGACCAAGTGCCTCTACAGCTTGTAGTTTTTTCACCAACGCATTCCTTTTGCTCATTCTGTGTACCCCGGTGGCAAGGATAAGTGTCACGGTGACCGGTAATCCTTCAGGTATAGCAGACACTGCGAGCGCAACTACCGCCATAAACATTTCTCTCGGAGATCCGCCTTGTATAATACCTATCAAAAATACCAGCGTACACAAAATCAACACTATGTATATAATTTTCTTTGAAAGATCGGCAATGTTTCTCTTTAACGGCACGTCTGTGTCTAAACTTGAAAGCTCTTTTGAAACCGTACCAATATATGTATGCACCCCAACAGCAGTAACAACAGCGAGCGCTGTTCCTCCAACAACATTTGTGCCTTTAAAAAGCATGTTTGCTTGATCAAATATCTCAACATCCACCACAATAACATCTGAGTTCTTTTGTACAGGAACTGACTCTCCTGTAAGGATAGACTCATCAACCACAAATTGATCAGCTTGAATTATACGCGCATCTGCTCCAATCTTGTCACCCTCCCGTAAGACCAATATGTCTCCAGCAACAAGCTCTGTATCTTTGAGAATAATCTCCTTGCCTTCTCTATACACAGTAGCCATTGTCTCAGTCATTCTGCGAAGTGCTAGTAGGGTATTCTCTGCTTTTCCCTCTTGGTATACACCAACAATTGCATTGATGAGTAACACAACAAATATTACTGACGCATCTGTAATACTTCCCATAATTGCAACAATTAAGGCAGCACCAAAAAGTACATAAATTACTGCTGATTTAAACTGATCAATAAATATTTGAAAATATCCCCTACCTTTTGCTTCGGGTAACTTATTCTCTCCATATTGTTCTTTGGATAGTACAACACGCTCTGCAGTTAAGCCTGATACTTGTGTGGAAAAGAGACTTAAAACTTTTTGTGCATCTAACTTATATAAGTTTAATATATCCATATAACCTAAGTATACCCTCTTCGGGATGTAACGAAAACAGGGTGCCCTTTCTGGGGCACCCTGTAGATTCTCAAAGTTGTATTCCTTGATCAAGAGCAAGTCTCCTGAAGATTTCAGATTTCTCAGCGAGCTCCTCAAATGAGTGAGCAATCGCATCGACCTGTCCTTCAGAGTCAGTAACCGTTGACGAGGCTTTCAACACGACATGTTTGCTGCATGTATACCGAACAGTGCTCAAGCGGTGAGCAATCACCAAGGCACTTATGCCTCTGTCCTTAAGGATTGAATCGAGTCCTTCTTGAACCTCCTTTTCGGTAGTTGAATCAAGACTCGATGTTGCCTCATCGACAATGAGTAACCATGGTTTTTTAATCACCGCGGCACCAATCATTAATCGCTGAGCTTGCCCTCCGGACAACTTAATACCATTCTTTCCCACAACTGTATCCAACCCATTGGTGAGACGCTCTCCAAAATCAATCTTCAAGAGTCTCATCAATTCCCACAACTCCTCATCAGACACCTTAGAACGCTCTTCTTCAGAGAGTCCATATATCAGGTTATACCTGATTGTGCCATCAAGAACGCGTGGCTGTTGTGCGATATACCCAATTCCTCTCCTCCAGCTCGAGAGCTGGATTTGTGTAAGTGGGATACCGTCCACAAGAATCTGTCCTTCGGTTGGATCTCCATACCGCAAAAGCAGCTTCATCAATGTTGTCTTTCCTGTTCCACTTGGCCCAAGCAAGGAAACTCGCTCTCCGGGCGAAATGGAGAAAGATACATTTTTAACTGCTGGTGGGGACTCCCCATCCTTTACAGATTCTTTTGGATACACATGTGAGATTCCAACAAACTCAACCTTGTGTGAATTTGCAGGATTGATTGATATGGCATCTGGAGCATCAACAATATCAGGTGGAATACTGAGCGCGCGGATCATGGATTTCACCGCGGGCATATTCCAATTGATTTGATGCTCTACATCAGCAAGTCTCCAAATATTGTCACTCACACGGTATGACCAAGTGAACAACGGGTATAGGAGACCGATGGTAATGTTTCCATTCCACACCAACCAAACACCATACGACACAGCTAGCGAGAGCCCAATAACATTCACCGATGACCGCACCAATGCAGCGTCGATAAACCAGAGCCAAAACTTTCGATCGTCTTTAATCAGTGGATCAAAAATACCACTCATTGACTTGACCTCATAGTCACTCATACCAGTTGCATGCACACGCTCAACTGCATCAAAACGCTCGGAACGCCTACGGTATAGAGACCTAAATCTCTTGTCCAATGGGCCGCACGAGTTTGCAATTACGCTGTTTAAATACATGGACCCAAGCACATACGCCAAAAAAACAAGCGTCATGATAAGTCCACAAATAACATTGAGCACATACAGGAAACAGATTGAGAACAGAAGTTGTAGGAGGGTCGAGAGACCATCAAACAATATCATTCTCTGCATATCAAGCGCCTTCCATTTCCCCTTATCAATCGACGAGGGTGAAAGAATGTGCGCAAAAGATGCATGCTGAGACATACTCTTTCCAAAAAACAGTCTCGCGGTGACTTCATCGAGTTTCCCCATATGAAGTCCCAAGACATGCTCCCTAGCTCGGTCATAGAACCGCTGAATGGTTTTTAAGATGATGAGTGAGCAAATGAATCCAATCAAACCCATGAGGGTTGTGTTTGAATCATGCACCTTAACTCCATCAAAGATGTATCCAACAGCACTCGGCTGAATAGACACAATTACCACATTGAGGACAAGGCACGTGAAGAGAATCTTCAAATACCCTTTGCTCTCAGTTGTAATGACTGTTTTTAAGAGCCATCTAAATACCCCAACAACCTCAAGGCTGTCTTTGGCATACTGCAATACCGTCCGTGGTCCGGACACTTCATCTTCGTCTTCCATATAGTTATGTATTCTGGGTTTGTGTTTGTGTTGCATCAACGTGATACAACAAAAATTCTAAAGAACTTGTTTTGTCAAAAAAACATAAAGAACTAACGTCGTTGGTACGACGTGTAAATATTCAATTTTTTAAATACTTATGACGCTATACCAAACCGTTTTTGGATGCCTGCGTACTAGAGATTGGAAAGACATCAATAGAAACAAGCGCGAAATCACTCGCAAAAGAAGACATATGTAATTGTGTTTTTAAATGAAACATAGCTAATAGCTGACAATTCCTGGTATTACTACCCAACTATCTTTTTATTGTTCTATTGATAATACTTCGACATATATATGACGCACAAACCCCTCTTGCCTTACAAAAAATCACATAGTCTCATTTTCAACAAAAGACTTGATTAATCCAGACAATTCAATAATACCCTTGTCATTTAAATCAAAATCATGGTCGGTATTAATATATAATGTATGTATTTTTGAGGAAAAATCATACCCCTCAAAACCACCGTACACATCTCTAGTCCCCTGTACTATAAGAGTGGGTGTTTTTATATTTCTAAGATGCATATACCTTTCAGGCTCATCCCCTACATCTGGGTGTCTGAACGGATAACCAAGACAAATTACTCCAGAGACGCCGAGTTCATCTGCGCAAAGTGTAGCAATCCGTGCACCTGAGGATCTACCAAGAAGCACGACTGATTCTTGCTGTGTTTTAACCACTTTGATTACTTTGTTAATTTTTTCAGCAAAACTAGGTTCTGCACCTCTGCGATAGTAGGACCAAAACTTTGGAAAAAATATTAGGGCAATGGCTTTAAATGTTTTTCTTATAAATCTACAATTGCTGTTAAACACATGATGATCAAGAAGCTTTGAAACATATATATTTGATGTGTGTGCGTAAATAATCTTTTTAAAATTTGAATGTAACAGCGGCTCTAATGATTTGAGAAGCTGTGAGTCCTTAATGAAATTATCTCTTTCAACGACAACTAATATTTTATTATTTATTTTTGACATACATAACACACCCTAAAACAAATGATCAAGCACATGCTTCTTCCCCACCACCCTATCGGCAACAATCTCTGCTGAAACCACAGTTGCAACCTGAGTACCTGCACCACCAAAAAAGTGTACTTGCCCGCTACTTTGTATACATGGCAAAGGATGTACATGGAGACCATACACACCTGTCCAAGCATAGGCAAGACCTATCTTGAAGTGTGGAAAAACAACAGAAAGATATTTTTTAATATTTTGAACATGTTCTTCCATCAATGTTACTTCCCCTATAGTATTTGTTTTTCTATCTCCAAAGCCAACAAGGAGTCTTCCATCTTTCGTCATCTTCATGTAGTGATATGAAGAAACCTGATTCTCAATGTACATTTTGTAATCACGTAAATGCATCATTGATAGTATGTGTTTTGGGACTACCTCAGAAACTACACATGTTGTTTTGTATTTTAAAATATCAGATGAATTACTATATGCATCTTGTGCGTATACAACGGTATTGAAATTAAGAGCATGTGTACCTACGGATATTTTGTTACCAGTGTTTGTAACCTGAGAATGCTCATATATTTGTACCCCTCTTTTTACAAGAACCTCTGCCAACCCCTGCACAAGCTGTAGAGGATTAACAGAAAGACCTGATAATATCTCTTCTGCTGTGTCGTAGTATTCTGTTTGAATCTGACTCAGTATTTTTTCACCAACATAGTTCTTGCTTACTAAATGCATTTTATGTCTCAACTCAGAATCAGTCTTCATTTCTTTTGTATCCCTCTTGGAGAAAACAAATAAACGTTCTGTTACCGCATCACACTGTATATTCTCTTGTTTAATAATATGTGCAATCTTTTGCAACATATTACCCTGTGCATGCCAATATTTTGATGCATTCATAAATCCAATCTTCTTGGAAAGAGTCTCCAGAGACTCCCCTTCTATTTCAGTTAAAAGCATTCCTGCAGAATGTCCTGTTGCTCCATTTCCAATCTCACCCTGCTCTACTAGAGTAATGTCAGTCACACCTCGTTCCAAAAGAAAATACGCAAGCATCACACCTCCAATTCCTCCCCCTACAATAAGTACATTTCCCGACATGTTACTTTCCACTCCAGGGAAAGGTGAGGTACGATTTGATCTCCAAAAAACCTGATGCTTCATATGTTGAGGTATGTTATCGTCAACTGTAGCACTGTCGCAAAAGAAACCCATAACAGATATGGTACCTGTATATATGTAATCCATCTTTTGTGTGGATATATTGCCCACATAGCCCAGACAAGTGTGGCAAGTACCAATAGGATATCTGCGGATGCCAACAAACTATTTTGCAGCCAAAATTGAATTGGTGTAAATATGAGGTTGAAGAGAATGTTTAACAAAAATGGCAACAACACTACGAATGATACTTTTCTTTTTATATACAGATATATAACTGTACCAAACGATACTGCAATGAGAATATAGAGAACAGACCATACAGGACCAAATATCCATGATGGTGGAGCCCAATCGGGTTTGATTAATTGACTATACCAGGTGTATGAATCCATAGAGTTTTAACTTCTTGCTGCAAACAACGCCTTGTATACTCCCCTATTAATCCAAAGCAAGTATAGGTTAATTATTAGTAGGATATTTCCCATAACTGCACCTGCGGCGAAAATACCAGTATCTAGATACGCGTGGAACCCTACTATATTTAATGACACAGGGAGTAAGATAAGCGCTGCGGCTGCTGTTCTTTTTGTAAGTATAAAAATGATTACCAACAAAAATGTTACCGCCATCATATACATTATGTATTTACTGTCATACAGTACAGAGATAAATTCAAAAGCTTTTGGGTTACCATACATATCGGCTGTTGGTTTTGGAAAGATTCCCGTAATACCAAGTACTGGCATAATTGAAATAAGGACAAGTACTGTCTTGCATAGATTGTTTATTATTTTCATATCTAAAGTATACCAGACAAAAACCCACCATCAATGGCACAGTGGATCTTTGCATTAATGGTGGGTCAGGATTTCTTTCTTGGTGCAACACGCTTGTGATATGCGAGATAATCTTGCACTGACCTTACGGTCTCATCTCGAATGGCACTTGGTGTATACCCGTCGGGAACTTGCACAAGGACGATACGCTCTTTGTAGAAGCTGTTTCTTCGTCTTTGCGAAATCTTTTTGGCAGCCTTGATTTGGATCCTGTATTTCCCACCACCCACTTTACCAATCACAGCATCAGTCTTTTGATGGTAGTCTTCTCTCCTGGTTGCACGTCTGACATATTGCATCCAACTTGGATACAGTTCTGGACTACTCCAGGCTTCCTGAAATCTCTCTTCGGCAGACCGTCCTCTATCTGCATAGATCTGCTTGTATCTCTTGATTTCTGCACCTGTTAAACTCAATGGACCAACGAGTGGTAAACCAAAGTATTTACGTGCAGATTTCGGTAAACTTTTGTTCTTACTCAAATAAATGCTTCGGTGTGTGGTTTTGGTACACCAGGGTCTCTCCTAAGACCGGCTGACCAGTATGTAATTATCAACGAACAATATATTATTAGTATCATAAAATATTAATTAAAACAAAAACCACCTAGACACATAGGTGGTTTTTGTTTATAGATACGCATAGAATCTAATCAGTAACAGTCACTTGATGCACAAGAGTTGTGTATGTATCAAATGGAGCTCCACATTTTACAAGCACATCATACACACTATTTGAAGTTGAATCTGAAACTGAAATAGCACCAGTATCAGAATGTATTGTAATACCTGGTACTGATGAAGGGCTCGCATTGTCAATGCGGAGAATTGAACATGCGTAGTAGTTTGCATACACATTCACACTCGAAGTGTTGCCTTTTACGATAGTTTGGGAAGGTGTCGAATATGGACTTCTGTTACCGTTCCTAAGTAGATATGGACTGTTTATAGATTCCGGTGCCCATACACTGTTATAGCTTGCAAGTGTAACTTGTGCTCGAGAATCAGTCCATCCACCAGATGCATTGTTTGCTTCTGAATAGTTTGATGACCCATCGGTGTCACTGTCGGCATAAATACCGTGCCCACCAATTGAATTTCCAGAAGTATATGCATATGCAACAAAGGCACCAGTTGAGTTTGGTCCGATTATTCCACCTGCACCATTACCTATTACACCAGAAGTGTATACGTTAACTATGTTGGAATCGGCGGAATTAGAACCTACAATACCACCACCAAAGGATCCGATTGATCCAGTGCCATAGGATGCTGACACATCTGCACTATCCGAGTATGCACCAATAAGACCCCCGGCATTTGATCCAATACTTCCTGATGTATATGAGGTGTTTATACTCACATCAGAAGAATACGCACCGATAAGTCCTCCGGCGTTTGTTCCAATACTTCCCGTAGTATACGAGTTTGTCACAGATGATCCTTGCGCATATGCACCAATTAGACCTCCTCCATTCATTGATATATCACCATCTGAACCAGATGAATATACAGATCCAGCATAATACGATTGTGCGATCCAGCCCGCACTATCAGCCAAAGTACTATCTATTGCATGTACAAAAATATCTCGTACACGTACATTTTGATACCCAGCAGCGAGTGATGTTCCATTCTGAAACAATCCAAGGTAATTTGTTACATTATCAATTACAAATGCTGTAGGACTTCCGGCACCACTACTTCTACCCCTAAACTCAATATCATCTGAATTAGCAATAAAATACTGGTTTGTACTATCAATTGTAAAATCAGTTATAAAATCTACATACAAAAATGTAGAGCCAGCACCGAGGTTTGTAACCGTCACGGGCCAACCCGCTTCGTACCAATCACTTTGATTTGTTGAGTAGTATGTCGAACCTGATTCCTGTTTAACATACAAACGATTTGATGCTGCGATTGTTGATGCACCGCCTCCTCCACCACTACCTGAGTGAGTTGCAGACGTAAAGGCAACCGTACAATCTCCTGTTATCGGGCCAGTACTATATACGTTTCGCGCCCATGAGCCTGTAGGGCAAGTGCCACCAACAGTACTTTGAACTGCTCCAGAGGGTGAGGTGACGCCATACTTTTTCACACCTCCGTAAGCTACGGTGCTGACACTTGATGGACTAATTGAAAGGTCTCCACCTCCACTCACTGTTACTGAGTATGTATTTATAGTTGCACTAAATCTAATTGTACAGTGTGCATTAATAACACCTGTTGTGTACTCGTTACCTACCCATGATCCTGTGGCGCAGGTCCCACCTACTGCATCATTTCTGGTATACCCAGTATGCGCAGTTACCGTATATGTTACCCTTGAACCACTGTATACGGTCTGTACACTATTTGGACTCACATCAACATGAGATGCTGACGTGATTGTTGCGGTGTATGTTGTTCCAGAAGATACACTCGCAGATGATGCAGAAGATGTGTTCACAGGCCTAGAGCCAGAAGAAGGAATAATCTTTGGCTTACTTTCTTCCATAATAATCTCATTCACCATGTCTCGAGTGGCTTTGAGAAAATTTCCTGTTGCCTTGGTCAATCCTTGTGGTTTTAAAATCTTGTCACTATACTTTGCCTGAAACAAAGCAACTGCCTTTTGTGTAAGTATTCCATACCGCACTGTTTCATTCCCCACTGACCCTGGTCCACTTGTTGCTACGGTAAAGTCATGCGCATTTAAAAACTTTTGGAGTCGTATTACATCTGGACTTACTGATCCCACTCTCAAATTTTGATTAAAAAGGATTGGTGTAGATGTGGATGTTGCGTATGTACTTGTTGGAGCAAGAAGGTATATAAGTGCGAATAATGTAGTGGTGAAGAATGTAAAAATACGCATGATATAAATTTAGATGTTTAAAATTATATCAAAGTTCTAAAATTTTACATCAACTCAATTGCCACAACACCGTCCTTTTCTTCCTCTAGACCATAGATGCTTCTAATCTTTTTATACTCTTCCTCAACACTTTCTGATCCATATAAGTGTGGATCAAATGATTCAAGAAGTTCTATAAAAGATTTGAAATAGTGAATTTCCTTCACTGTTTTTTGAACCGTTTGATGTATATCTGTTTGCAACTGAAAGGTAATCACATCACCAACCGCAATACACTTTCTTTTCTCATCGCACAACCTTAACTCCAGCTTCTTTGTGCCTGCCTGTATTTTTGAGAATGCAGCAGGATTAAGCTTCATAGTATGTATCTGCATTTTATTGCTCTAACAAATTAGGTAACTGCATCAAATCCTCTATTGTATTCACCTTTTCTAATATTTCTTTAGGAAGAAAACGCACAATTGGATTCGTAAACAAACCCTTAACCTCCTCCAATGTCAGGTACTCTACTTTAATTCTTTCTCCAGAGTCTAGGTGCTGAGACTCAACTTCAGTTTCTGGGTTGTGCGCCAAAAATATATAATGAAATGTCTCTATCTTGTTTACTTGTTGAGTTGCACTAAGTAACTTCCAATCTTTACACACAAGACCAGTCTCCTCCTTTAATTCCCTTTTCGCTGCTTCGAGTTCATTCTCTGGCTCTTTGTCATGTATACCACCAGGTATATCAATAAACTTACCCAGGTGAGGTTGTTCTTGTGTTACAACAGCAATTTTACCATCTCTAACAGCAATCACTCGTACTGTATCTGGTCTCTTGAGCATCTCAAATGTTTTTTTGGTTCCATCAAATTGCTCTTGCTCCCATTGATATACATCAAATATAATACCTTTAAATACACACTTTGCTTCAGGTGGCACAAGCTTTGCCTTTTTGGGAACATGGAGTCTCATAGTGCCCTACATACTACACAAATTCCACAATCCATTCAATACCAGCATATTAGAATAACGGCACAGAGAAATATTCATTTCCAGCCATCATTCTTAAGCAGATTTTGTAATCTTACTCAATGACCTTATTGCATCCCTACTTTCTTTTACAAGTTTCTTTACAAGTGACTTTGGTATCTTTGTATTTATTTTGAAACCAATTATAGATTTTGTGAGTTGGTACTCCTTAAGTTCCTTTTTATGATTTTCTATAACTGAAGGAAGCACATGGAGACGCACGTAAGGTTTTTTAAAACTAAACCAAACAAACATACCATTGTAGTAGTCGTACCGGTCGTCTGAGTATCCAGGTATTTGAAAGTAATCTGTACGTTCAGTGGCAGTAGGTGCAACCTTTTGTATAATACCCTTCAACTCTTTCAGCGCTGTCCTTGTTTCTTCTGGTGCGCTTGCAATATATTTATTAACATTGTTCTCGGGGTGTTTTTTCATTTGACTAAATTATACCAAATTCAGGTCTTTACTTGCGGTAGGCACACTCATAT
>JACCDV010346683.1_pt1 | contig 10843 bp, 9 predicted proteins | sample 7446131 | NCBI WGS metagenome assembly JACCDV01 (sample SAMN15323448, study PRJNA562643) | freshwater metagenome | isolation source: river surface water | place: USA:Blue River Watershed | collected 2017-08-17
AGTAGTGACGGTAAGGTTTGCTTCTCGGTCAGATATGGGAGTCATATTCTTGAGTTAGCAAAGGGAAAAATGAGTGTTCAGGTGGATAGTGCTGCTGATTTGGTGAAAGCTATAGAGCAACTAAAGAGGGCTGTGGAAGAGGGTGTTTTAGACGTTCAGATTGAAAAAGCCAGCAAGCATTTGAGCAGTGCATTTAAAAGTTAGATAAATACTTGTATGAATAGATATCAAGCTCAAGTAAAAGTCAGTGGCTTCGCCCTTAAAACTGTTGTGTATGCAGATAGCTCAACTCATGCCCGATTACTACTCCAGCAGCAGTTTGGAGCTAATAACGTTATATCTATTCCAGTTAAAGTGGGGTAGATATGAAAATTATTGAAGTAACCAGTAAGCCGCCGACTCCTGAGCAAGCAAGAATCAAAGCCTTGCAAGCACAAGCCAAACGAGCCAGGGAAGCTGTTAAAGCTGAAAGGGCTAGGCAACAGATAAGAAAAGCTCAAAATCAATTGGCTACCATAAGCTAAGATAACTTAGAGAATAATCAACTAAACATAATTAAGAAATGTTTCTTAATAACCCTCTTTTGAAGACTAATTTTTCGTAATTCATCTTTTCATGTTGGTTTGAGCGAAGCTCTCTTAATGACCATGCCGTAATAAAGATTGTTTTTCTATCTAATGGAGTTAATTCTTTAAGAAGTTTGCTTAGGTTATCAAAGAAGTGACTATCCTCTTTTGGCTGGGCTGACCCATTGTCACCTTTTCCGTTTCCTAAAAAGTCCATTGGATTGATTTCAAGCCAACTGACTAGGACTTGAAGCCTACTCATTTCAGGAATTGCAAGTCCATTTAACCACTTTCTTGCAGATTCACGTGTAATTGTGGTTGTGCCAATTGCACGTAAATTAAATTGATTAGCAAGAAAAGTTGCTGATGGAACTTTGCCATACTTCCTTAAGAGTGCCTCATTCAAGCAAATTGAAAACAGCTTAATGGACTGAAATTGTTGTCCCATAGTTTCTTAAAATAGATGGTTAAATTAATACTAATAACTATAACGACAATTCAAACGTGCAAAAGCAAACTAAAAGTTGTTTTATGAAAAAAATAGCAATTTTGGGTTGGCATGTTTCAGGGGGGGGATTTGATAATCATCACTAATTAAACACCCAGTTAGAAATTAGTGCGACCAGATTCTCTAAAGCTTAAAAATTTTGATAATTATCTGCCCTCAAGCATATCAAATACATCAACAAAAACTAAAAGTCACCCTAGAGTAAATGGTAGGGATGCGGAGTCTGTAAGCAATTCTGAGAAAAAAGTAGCAATACTACTTGCCACTTATCAGGGACAAAAATACTTAGCTGAACAGCTAACTTCATTTACTGCACAAATACATCGAAATTGGGAGCTTTGGGTAAGTGACGATGGCTCGTCAGATGAAACAATAAAAATTCTTGAAGCTTACAGAACAGAGTTCACATCTCGTTTTCCCAATATAAATATTGGTCCAAAGCAAGGTTTTGCCGCTAATTTTTTATCATTGACTTGCGATTCTCGTATTTCTGCAGACTACTACGCATATTCAGATCAAGATGATATTTGGGATGAAGATAAATTAGACAGAGCTGTCAAATGGCTCGAGTCAGTTCCAGAAAATGTACCAGCAATGTACTGTTGTAGATCTAGGTTGGTTGATGAAAACAATAATGAAATAGGGTATTCGGCTTTATTTTCTATGCAGCCAAGCTTTTCTAATGCCCTAGTTCAGACGATTGGAGGAGCCAATACCATTGTTTTTAATGAGGCTGCTCGAAATTTAGTAAAAAAAGATGGATTAAATCATCAAATTGTTAGCCATGATTGGTGGATTTATTTACTTGTCACTGGTGTAGGAGGTCATGTCTTTTATGACCCTATTCCTAGAATTAGATACAGGCAGCATAAACATAATTTAGTCGGTACTAATACTAGTATCAAAGGAAAGTTAAAGCGTATCCGAATGCTTTGGAGAGGTGATTTTGCAAGAAATAACCAAAAAAATCTACATGCTTTGTTGAATATACAAGCCTTACTAACGCCCGAAAATAAAAGAATTCTTAATGCATTCAAAGTCTCTAGAGAATCTTCTCTAATTAATCGTTTGATGATGCTGAAAAAAAACCATGTTTATCGCCAAACTATATTAGGCAATATCGGCTTACTCTTCGCAGCAATTTTCAGAAAGATTTGACTAATGCGAGTTTTTGTCACTGGTGGAGCTGGGTATATTGGTAGTCACACCTGTGTTGAATTACTCAATGCAGGTCATGACGTAGTAATTTTTGATAATTTTTGCAACAGTAGCCCTAATGTCATTCCGAGAATAGAGCAAATTTCTGGTCGTAGAGTTGATCTAGCTATAGGTGATATTCGAAATCAATTTGAACTTGAAAGTGTATTGGCTAAACATAAGCCAGATGCAGTAATTCATTTCGCAGGATTAAAAGCTGTTGGTGAATCTGTTGCTATGCCTCTAGATTATTACGATGTGAATTTAATTGGGACACATCGATTAATTTCGGCAATGAATAAGTGCAATATTAACAAGCTTATATTTAGTTCATCGGCTACTGTCTATGGAAATCCACAAAAATTACCAATTGATGAGAATCATCCTCTAGCCGCAACAAATCCCTACGGCCGTACAAAACTTTTCATTGAGGAGATGTTGAGAGATTTTCATCAAGCAAACTCTCATTGGCAAATTGCGATATTGCGATACTTTAATCCAGTGGGTGCTCATGAAAGTGGAATGATTGGCGAGGATCCACAGGGCATTCCGAATAACCTGATGCCCTATGTAGCACAAGTTGCAGTTGGGGAAAGAGAGTATTTAAATGTTTGGGGTAATGATTACCCGACTCATGATGGAACTGGTGTACGTGACTATATTCATGTTGTTGATTTGGCTCTGGGCCACATTAGTGCGCTTGAGACTTTCAGCGATAAAGAATGCTTTGCAGTTAATCTCGGTACCGGAATTGGTTACAGTGTAATAGATGTCATTAGAGCTTTTGAAAGCGCTTCTAGTCAGAGAATTTTCTACAAATTAGCCCAGCGTCGCACTGGTGATATTGCGATATGTTACGCCAATCCATCGTTGGCAAAACAGCGATTAAATTGGCAAGCTCAGTTCGACTTATTGACCATGTGCCAAGACCACTGGCGTTGGCAGAAAAATAATCCAAGAGGATACACATGAGTCTAAGGTATTTTTTTTGTGCGAAGGATATTATTTGATGCGCAACTTCTCAGTCTCACCCATTGAAATGTTCTCAAGCTTATGGCGCAATCGTACGCTCATTAAGGCTTCGACTAAACGGGAAATACTAGGTCGTTATCGCGGATCTTTTTTAGGTCTACTGTGGGCATTCTTTAATCCACTATTCATGCTCGCTGTTTACACCTTCATCTTTAGCGTTGTCTTTAAATCGCGTTGGAATGTGGAGAATGATTCAAAGACTGAATTTGCTTTGGTTCTTTTTATTGGCTTGATCATTTTCAATCTGTTTGGTGATGCTATTAACCGAGCTCCTTCATTGGTGCTCAATAATCCAAACTATGTAAAAAAGGTAATATTTCCCTTAGAAATTCTACCGATTGTAAGCTTGTTTTGTGCACTATTTCATGCATTAATAAGTCTTTGCGTCTGGATGTTGGCTCATCAATTTTTTTTGGGACCACTTCCTGTTACAGCCTTGTATCTACCACTAATCATTTTCCCTTTTTTGTTGTTTGTTATGGGATTTAGTTGGGGGCTAGCATCAATCGGAGTTTTCCTGCGTGATGTTTCCCAATTTATTGGTACCTTTGTTGTTGTATTGATGTTCATGAGTCCGATCTTCTACCCCGTCACAGCTTTGCCAGAGGAGTTTAGAAAATTACTCTTTATCAATCCACTCACACCTTTTATTGAGCAATCTAGAGATGTTCTTTATTGGGGTAAGTCACCGAATTTTTCTTTGTTAGGTGTTTATACTCTTTTTTCAGCTATCTTCTCCTGGATTGGTTTTGCTTGGTTTCAGAGAACAAGGAAGGGGTTTGCCGATGTCCTCTGAAATTGCTATTGAAGTTAAAAACCTTAGCAAGTGTTATCAGATTTATGATCAGCCACATGATCGTTTGAAGCAATTTGTTTTTCCACTTCTTTGGCGCACTTTGGGTTTATCTCCCAAGCAATATTATCGTGAATTCTGGGCGCTAAATAATGTAAGCTTTGAGGTCAAGAAGGGCACAACTATAGGCATTATTGGCCGAAACGGTAGTGGTAAGTCTACTTTGTTACAAATGATCTGCGGTACTCTTAATCCCTCTTACGGTTGTATTAAAGCCCGCGGCCGTATAGCGGCACTCTTGGAGCTTGGCTCTGGATTCAATCCTGAATTTACTGGGCGTGAAAATGTATATCTGAGTGCTGCGCTCCTTGGTTTAAGTCTAGAAGAGATTAATGCAAAGTATGAAGGTATTACTACTTTCGCAGATATAGGACATTTTATTGATCAACCGATCAAAACATACTCAAGTGGAATGGTTGTGCGACTTGCATTCGCTGTTGCCAGTTGTATTGATCCTGAAATTCTTATAATAGACGAAGCGTTGGCTGTTGGAGATGCCATATTTCAATCGAAGTGTTTTCGGAGATTTAAGGAACTTCAGAAACTCGGATGTACGGTTGTGTTGGTTACCCATGATGTTGGTGCTGTGGTTCAACTTTGTACTAGCGCCTTAGTTCTTCATAATGGCGAGCTGGTGGCATCTGGACCTCCTAAAGAAATGTGTGATGTGTATCGTAGACTCTGTGCAGAAGATACTTTGTCACATCGTCTTATCTCTGCATCTGAGCAGAAAACTCATCCCCAAGAAGAAACTGTAAATAATTCTGAATACTGGCTATCACGTTCGCCTCAAACTCAGGAATATGGTGACAGAAGATCCATCATCGACCAATTTGCCATCTTAAATGCGCATGGAGAAGTTACTACATGTCTTAGTTCTGGCGAATTTGTTTTCATACGCATGAAGCTCATATTTCTTGAGTCTTGTGCTGCGCCTATTGCTGCATTTGGAATCCGTGACCTCAGTGGTATGGAGCTTTGTGGCTCTAATACATGGTACGAGGGAGAAGAAATAGGGTTTGTTGAAAAAGGCCACACTGTAACAGTTAACTTCAAATTTCGATTGTTGCTTCAGTCTGGTATATATAACCTTACCATGGCATGTACCGAGCTTTCAGCGGACGGTATTGTTGTTATGCACCGTCTATTTGATGTTGCCGTTTTTGAAGTTAGTTCAGCTAGAAAATTTGTAGGGCGATTTGACGCGAAGCCATCAGTACAGGTGTGTAAAACTCTAGGCTAAAGTGAAAATATACCCAATTCAATTTCGTAATCAATGGCTAGATGTTATTCGTTCTCTAGCGATATTCCTCGTACTTCTCTCTCATGGGCGTACCTTATTATTACCAATTTGGGATGGTTTTGACAAGTTTAAATTTGGCGGCTTCTTAGGAGTTGAATTGTTTTTTGTTCTAAGCGGCTATCTTATCGGTGGGATTATTTTAGATGCAATTTCTGTATCACTCCGACCCTATACGTGGATTAAGACTTTCTGGATAAGAAGATGGTTCCGCACTATACCAAATTACTTTTTATTTCTCTTTATTAACTTACTGCTGCTAAATATAGGTGTACGTATCGCTGATTCTCCTGAGCTTATTAAATACGGTACATTTACTCAGAATCTAGCGTGGCCACATCCAACATTCTTTCCGGAGGCATGGAGCCTGGCAACCGAAGAAGTATTCTATATACTCTCACCACTGTTGATCGGGACGGCTTTACTTATTGGAGTAAGCAAAAGAAATGTAGTAATTTTTATAGCAGTACTAGTCTTTGCATTTTCTCTGCTATTGCGATGTCTAATCGTTTTTCAATATGACCCAACATGGGATGAGGGGATACGTAAAATATCGTTACTCAGGCTTGATTCGCTGATGGTTGGAGTTTTTTTTATATCATGGCATCGGTCAAATTTTGCTATCCGTCTAACCACTAAAATTTCATTTTTATTTTGTCTTCTTTTGATACCTGTAATCTTGATAGCTATTCAATCGAATAGCTATCTTGATCAGAGCTGGTTTGCTAGAGTATTTCTATTTCCAATTGCGTCGCTTGGTTGCGCAGGACTTATTTCGGTTGGCCTTGGGGTTGTTATAAAGGGCTCATTCAATAAGGTTGTACAAGCTATTTCTAAGTGGTCTTATTCAGCCTACTTGTGCCATCTTCCAGTCCTTTCTCTGCTAATTTTTTTCTTCAATCCAAGAGTTGCTGATGGACTTGAGAATGTGACCGCTTTGTTTTTATTTATTTCTCTAACTTTTGGCGTTTCTTTTCTTGTTTACAGATTTTATGAATCATACTTTCTTAAGTTAAGAGAAAAATTTGGAGAATAGAATTTTTTTTAAAAGGTATGTTCTTGATAGTGCTAGAAGTTCGGTGGCGTTTGACGAGTTTCGTGGCTGGGAGAGATGTTTATGATCCTTATTAATCTACCTCAGTTTCCATATCGCGGAATTCCTGCTCCTTACCTGTGGATGTTCTACAAGTTCCTTTCTTCAACTGGGAGTGACTTACATTTTTTAATTCATCAAGACTACCTAGCTGAACCATCAAAGTGGATTGAATCGGGGCGCTGGGAGCTTCACGAAAGTTCTCAAAGAAACCTTGGTTACGATATTCCATCAACTGAGCGTTTAGAGAGGGTTAGCTGTTCCTTAATGCCAGATGATCTCTTCGAGTGGATCTTGGGTGGTGAGCTAGGAAATCCTCTCAAGGCCTATGAACGAGTGCTATCAGATGTAGTGCCTGATTTAGTGAAATACTATAGCACTCAGATTGAGTCCCTCTCCCAAAAAAATGAATTAGAGGCCATTCTTTCTCCAATAAACTGTCCTTCGCTTAGGGAGGCTGCGCGGAAACTAGGTATACCGATCATATACTTTGAATTAGGTCCTCTTCGCGGGCCTAATTATATTGACCTCGCCTACTTTGATTTCCAAGGCTTGAATGAGGCTGCAGAGTTTGCAGATCGCTTTGTGCGCCATAGGGGTGAAGATCGATTCCAGAATTCGGCAGACATATTGAAAATTCGCAATCAGTACCTGAGAGGCGATTGGTGGTTGGGTGACCCATGCGCCAGAAAGGCAAGTTTTGATATCGGTGTTTCCCTGCAGATTGAGGACGATTCGAACTTAATTGCATCCAGTAAAGGCTTTACAAATCAAGCACTGATTGCTTACTCAAAATTGAAGTATCCCGGAAAACGCTTTGCTTACAGGGCTCACCCAGGATCATTCTTTGATCTCAAGCAGGAAAAGGAAGGGGCAGTTTACAGCTCCGGAACTGATTTCATATTTGACTGTAATACCATTCTTACAATCAATTCCAGTATGGGGTTCGAGGCACTGTTATGGGGTAAACAAGTTAACGCTGTTGGTGATGCTCCATATAAATTTATTTTGACGCTTACCAGCGAGGAAGAAAGAAATAAAGCTCTTTGTTTTTACTTAGAAAACTATCTTGTTCCATTTGAGTTAATTTTTAATCTTGACTATATTAGATTTCGCTTGTCTAAACCCTTGGAGATTAATATAAAAAAAAGACACATAACTGAACTTATCCGTATTCGCTCTAAAGATAATAAAATATTACATTGTCATGAAACTCAAAAAAATAGCACTTTTCAACATGTTGATTTAGTATTTTTTCAGCAAGAGAAACCTCAGTCTAATCAAGTTTTAACTGAACGTGATGTAAAGATCGCTGGCCTTAATCAAGTTTTAACTGAGCGTGATGTAAAGATCGCTGGCCTTAATCAAGTTTTAACTGAGCGTGATGTAAAGATCGCTGACCTTAATCAAGTTTTAACTGAGCGTGATGTAAAGATTGCTGACCTTAATCAAGTTTTAACTGAACGTGATGTAAAGATCGCTGACCTTAATCAAGTTTTAACTGAACGTGATGTAAAGATCGCTGACCTTAATCAAGTTTTAACTGAGCGTGATGTAAAGATCGCTGACCTTAATCAAGTTTTAACTGAGCGTGATGTAAAGATTGCTGACCTTAATCAAGTTTTAACTGAACGTGATGTAAAGATCGCTGGCCTTAATCAAGTTTTAACTGAACGTGATGTAAAGATCGCTGGCCTTACAGAAGATTTAATACACCGGGATTTGCAGACTCGTACTTTGGATGCTGAGCTTAAAGAAGAGCAAGCAAGAGTATTTGCATTAATTACTAGCCGTTCATGGCGCATAACTAAACCTTTTCGATTTGCTGGAATGATATTTAGAAAATATTTCTGCTTATGTTTGGAGTGGCGTAGAAAGCCTAGATGGATTGAGGGGATATTAGTTAATGCCCGTCGCGTAAAGAATTTATTAGCTTATATTGCTCGAGGTGATTTGGTGAATCTTCGCTTGCGTTTAGCCACTTATTATCGTCAATTAGCAACGAAAAAATTTTCATCTCAATCAGAGAGTGATACCTTACAAACCTTTAGTATCATGACTCCTAAGCATACAATATTTGTAGCCGAGCTCATCTCTCAACGGCTGCAAGAACATGGTTGGTCTGCAAGAGTTTTGACTGAGGTTCCGACTGAGTTTTCTGACCAGTATTACATCGTCCTATGTCCACAAGTTTTTAGTAAATTACCTCCAGGTGAAAAACGTATTGTTTATCAGCTAGAGCAATCTGTTAGTTCACGTTGGTTTACTAGTGAATATTTTGCTACGCTTAACAACTCTCTTGCTGTGTTGGAATATTCGCTCATAAATCTATCATTTCTATCGTCGAATGGTATTTCTTATCCGCATGTGAACTATCTTCCAATTGGAGCTACTACAAATTATGGTAATCACATCGTGCCCACACAAAAGAAGTACGACATCTTATTCTATGGGGATAGCGTAAGCTCACCACGTAGACGAAAATTATTGGATGCAGTCAAGTCTGAGTTTTGCGTGCATATCGTTAACGAATGCTTTGGTGACGATATGGTTAATCTGATAAAACAGTCCCGAGTGGTACTGAATCTTCACTATTACGAAGATGCATTGTTGGAAATGCCTAGAATTCAGGAATGTATATCGTTGGGTATACCAGTTGTTTCAGAATCATCCCGAGATCAAGGTGATTATCCGGAAATCGATGGTGGTGTACTATTTTTTGAGCAAGGATCGATCGCAAGTATGTTGGAAGTTCTTCGTAAAGCGTTGGGTAGAATTAATCACAATACTATTGCCTCGGTCCATCTTTCGCAGGAAAGATTTAACTTCATGTTTGATCGTTTTTTAGTTGCAATGGGATTTTTATCGGCTAAATATGCCGCTACGATGAAATTACCTTTGCACCCAAAATCAGATACCTTTGGACTCTCCCTGCCCGAAACTATTAATCGTCGTCGTCTTTTCGACGTGCACCGACCAAGTAATTGTGTAATTTTTGATGGTATTAGACGGAATCCTGGTTGGATAGGTTGTGGGCTGAGTTATTCGGCATTGGCTAACCATGCTAACAGGAGTGGACTTCGCACTATTACAGTCATGGAAGATGATGTTATCTTACCAACAGACTATCAATGTAGACTTAAATCTATTCGAAATTACCTCGATCATCATGATGGTTGGGATATTTTTGTTGGCGTAATTGCCTCATTACATAAAGATACAAAAGTTCTCTCTGTTGAAAAGGTCGATGGTTACACTTATGTCACTATTGATCGCATGACAAGTACGGTATTCAATATTTACGGTAAAAGAAGTCTTGATGCTTTGTCCTCTTGGAATCCAGAGGATCATAACTCTGAAAGTAATACCATTGATCAGTTTTTAGGCAATCAAGTAGCGCTTAGAGTTGTTGTGACTTTACCTTTTTTTGTTGGGCATCGTGAGGATGTCTACTCATCTCTTTGGGGTTTCAAGAATACCCAATACAGAGATATGATTTCTAGTAGCGAAATTTTATTGCACAAAAAAGTGATGCAATACATAAAAGATAAGGGTAGGGATTAGGCAGTTGGTGACAGTTTGCTAGTTATACTCATCTTCATAAAGATTCTAATTTCTCGGGCATGCTGACAAATTAGATATTTAACAATCCAACTGCCTACAAATGTTTTCCAAGATCTTTCTAACTCCAAACATTGCTGGTTGCACAACCCATTCTACAGACCTACTTTTCAAGTATAAAGTATTTAATAGCCTTCAAATACTATCTATTTGCGAGTCTGTAAGGCATGAGCCGTATCTTTGAATCATGCTGAGTTGATAAAGCATCCAGGTTGTTTTCAGGATAGTTTTTCATTTGTCGGGAATCCCGACATTCACTAATTCAATCGCATAAAACACTTGGTTTGTTCATTGAGATAGATAAAGCTCACTGAACTTCTCTATTAATGCAGTGTCAATGCCATATCAGTCACATTAGACCTCCTTATAACCCCATATGACTCCATTAAATTGACTGCGTATGTAACACCAAAAACGCGGTACTGTAAACTATTGTTTAGCTTATGGATTTACAAGGTTTTAGCGCCTTCTAAGGCGTAGGTCGCACGTTCGAATCGTGCTGGGCAGGCCAAAGGCCTGTCTGGCTCGATATAAGTCTAAAAAATTTTTTCACTGTAGTTAATTGTGCCGATTATGCTCGGCAAAGAGTTAAGTCTGTTGACTGTATCTACACCTTGTTCGACGGCAACTAATCCTGTTGACTATAGGCGACTCATTATGATTTGTCGGGAAA
>JACCDV010376233.1_pt1 | contig 10843 bp, 9 predicted proteins | sample 7446131 | NCBI WGS metagenome assembly JACCDV01 (sample SAMN15323448, study PRJNA562643) | freshwater metagenome | isolation source: river surface water | place: USA:Blue River Watershed | collected 2017-08-17
CGCTACGCCTACCGCAACGTTCGCCTGCCCATCGTCGCACCCACCGCCCTGTTTGTGCGCGGACTGGGCGAAGTGACCGACATCGTCGAAAAGGAGATGTACTCCTTTGAAGACCGCCTCAACGGCGAACAGCTGACATTGCGGCCAGAAGGCACGGCAGGTCTCGTGCGCGCGGTGGTCGAGCACAACCTGCTCTACGAAGGCGGCAGGCGCCTGTATTACATGGGGCCGATGTTTCGCCACGAGCGCCCGCAGCGTGGCCGCTACCGCCAGTTCCACCAGATAGGCGCCGAGGTGCTGGGCTTCGGTGGTCCCGAGGTGGACGCCGAACTGATCCTGCTGGCCATCGACCTTTGGAAGGAACTGGGCCTGAGCGACGTGCGCCTGGAACTCAACAGCCTGGGCCAGCCCGAAGAGCGCAAGGCGCACCGTGCGGCCCTGATCGCACATTTCGAGCAACACGCCGCGCTGTTGGACGAGGATGCCCAACGCCGCCTGCACAGCAACCCGCTGCGCATCCTGGACACCAAAAACCCGGCCATGGCCGCGGTGGTCGAGTCGGCGCCCCGACTTCTGGATTTCCTGGGCGAGGCCTCGCTGGCCCACTTCAATGCGGTCAAGGCCATTCTGGACGCCAACGGCGTGGCCTACCGGATCAACCCGCGCCTGGTGCGCGGCATGGACTACTACAACCTCACGGTCTTCGAGTTCATCACCGACAGCCTGGGCGCGCAGGGCACCATCTGCGGCGGTGGCCGATACGACTACCTGATCGAGCAGGTCGGCGGCAAGCCGGCGCCCGCCGTGGGCTGGGCGCTGGGCGTCGAGCGTGTGCTTGAACTGGTCAAGGAACAGGGGGGTGCACAGGCCGCCCCCGTTCCGGATGTCTACGCCATCATTCCAGAGGCATCAGCCCTGCCAGTCGCCATCCGGACCCTGCAAGCCTTGCGCAGTGCCGGTGTCGCGGCCCAGATGCATGCGGGCAGTGGCGAAGGCCTGGGCTCGATGAAGAGCCAGTTCAAGAAGGCCGATGCCAGCGGCGCAGCCCATGCGCTGGTGTTTGGCGGCGACGAGCTGGCACGCGGCGAGGTCACGGTCAAATCCCTGCGAGACGGGCAGGGCGCCCAGCGCCGCGAGCGGCTGGACGCCGTCGCCCAGTGGGCCCTGAGCCTACAATCGAACTGATTCACTACGGACAAGCCATGGCATCGCATCTCGATCTCGAAGAACAGGAACAACTGGCCCAGTTCAAGCACTTCTGGAAGACCTGGGGTAACCTGATTTCCTGGGTGCTGATCGCCGTGCTGGGCACATATGCCGCCTGGAACGGCTGGCAGTACTGGCAACGCACCCAGGCGACCAAGGCTTCGGCCCTTTACGACGAGGTCGAAAAAGCGGTGCAGGCCCAGGATCTGCAACGGGTCGAGCGCAGCATCGCCGACATGAAGGACAAGTTCGGCGGCACCCTGTATGCGCACCAGGCCGGCCTGGTCGCCGCCAGTGCCCTGTCCGAGAAAAACAAGCCCGAACAGGCCAGGGCGCTGCTCGCCTGGGTCGCGGCCGATGCCCCCGAGGCGGCCTTGCGTGAAATGGCCCGGATCCGGCTGGCGGCATTGCAGTGGGACACCCAGTCGGTCGATGAGGCCCTCAAGACGCTTGGCGCGTCCTTCTCCACCGAGATGGCGCCGCTCGCCGAGGACCTGAGGGGTGATCTGCTGCTGGCCAAGAACCAGTCCGCCGACGCCATCAAGGCCTACCAGCAGGCCTTCAAGGCCTTTCCCGAAGGCAGCGAGTACCGCCGGGTGGTGCAGGCCAAGCTGGGTGCCCTGGGCATCGAAGTGGCCAGCCTGAAGCCCGAGGTTCGCCCATGAGCTTTCAGTCCAGGCGTCTCCTTCTGGCTCAAGGCCTTGTGGCCGCTGCGCTGCTGCTCGGTGCCTGCGCCAGCAAGACCACCAAACCGCAGCCCGGGCCGCTGCCTGCCGTGGCTGGTGGGCTGGCCGCCAAACAGGTCTGGACGGCCCGTCTGGGCCCCATCACCACGCCCTTGCAGGCCACGGTGATCGGCACCCGCGTGGTCATGGCCTCCAGCCAGGGTCTCCTGCTCGAGGTGCAGGGCGATACGGGCCAGGAAGTCTGGCGCTTGCAGCTCAAGGACAGCCTGACCGCCGGGATCGGCAGCGATGGCCGCCGCCACGCCGTCGTGACCTCTGGAAACGAAGTGGTGGTGGTGCAGGATGGCCGTGAGTTGTGGCGGCATCGGCTCAGCGCGCAGACTTTCACAGCGCCTCTGGTCGCCGGCGAGCGTGTGTTTGTCCAGCTGGCCGACCGCAGCGTGCTGGCTTTTGACGGCGCCAGTGGCCAGCGCCTGTGGTCGCTGCAGCGCAATGCCGACCCGCTGGTCCTGCGCCAGGCCGGCGTGCTGGGCGCTGTCGGAGACACCCTGCTGGTGGGCAATGGGGGGCGCCTGAGCGGGGTGCAGCCCCTGAGCGGCCAGGTCCGCTGGGAAGTGGTGGTTGGCAGCTCTCGCGGGACCAACGAAGTCGAGCGTCTGGTCGACCTGGTCTCCGGTGTCAGCCGGCAAGGTCAGACTGTCTGCGTGCGTTCATTCCAGACCGCAGTGGCCTGTGTCGACACCGGCCGGGGGCTGACCCTCTGGAGCCGACCCTCGCAGGGCCATCTGGGACTCGATGGCGACGAAACCCGTGTCTTCGGGGTGGAGTCTGACAGCAGGCTGCGCGTCTGGAACCGGGTCGACGGTCAGCCTGCCTGGTCGGAAGACCAGTACCGTTTCCGTGAGCTGACCGCCCCACGCGTTTGGGGTTCTGCCGTGGCCTTTGGCGATGGCCAGGGTCAGATACACCTGCTGGGCCGTGAGAACGGGCGCACCCTGCAGCGACTGGCCACCGATGGCACGCCTGTGGCACTGCAACCGGTGGTGGCTGGCCGCACCCTTGTGACCGTCAACCGCAGCGGTCTGGTGACCGGCTGGCGTGCCGACTGAGATCGGAAACCCTTCAAGTGAAACCTGTACTGGCCCTGGTGGGCCGCCCCAATGTGGGCAAATCCACGCTGTTCAACCGCCTCACCAAGAGCCGGGATGCCATCGTGGCCGACTTTGCCGGCCTCACCCGCGACCGCCACTATGGCCAGGGGCGTCTGGGTCGGCGTGAGTTCATCGTCATTGACACCGGCGGCTTCGAGCCCGATGCCAGCAGCGGCATTTACAAGGAAATGGCCAAGCAGACGCAGCAGGCCGTCGCCGAAGCCGACGTGGTCATTTTTGTGGTCGACGCGCGCGGCGGCCTGTCGGCACAGGACCACGACATTGCCAATTACCTGCGGCGCATCGGCAAGCCTTGTCTTCTGGTGGCCAACAAGGCCGAGGGCATGCGCGAAGGCACCCAACTCGCCGAGTTTTATGAGCTGGGACTGGGCGAGGTGCTGCCTGTCTCGGCGGCCCATGGCCAGGGCGTGCGCGGCATGCTCGAAGAGGCGCTGGACACGCTGAACCTCCCCGACGACGAGGAAGAGACCCCGGAGGACCCCTCGGTCATCAAGCTGGCGGTGGCAGGGCGTCCCAATGTGGGCAAGTCCACCCTCATCAACACCTGGCTGGGAGAAGAGCGCCTGGTGGCCTTCGACATGCCCGGCACCACACGCGATGCGATCAGCGTGCCCTTCGAACGCAACGGTCAGAAGTTCGAACTGATCGACACCGCCGGCTTGCGCCGCAAGGGCAAGGTGTTCGAGGCCATCGAGAAGTTTTCGGTGGTCAAGACCCTCCAGGCGATTGAAAACGCGAATGTGGTGCTGCTGCTCATCGACGCCGAGCAGGGGGTGACCGACCAGGATGCGCACATCGCCGGTTTCGTGCTCGACAGCGGCCGTGCCGTGGTCCTGGCCGTCAACAAATGGGATGCGGTTGATGAATACCAGCGCCAGCTGGTGCAGCGCTCCATCGAAACCCGTCTGGCTTTCCTCAAGTTCGCCAACCTGCATTTCATTTCGGCCCGCAAGCGCCAGGGCCTTGGCCCCCTGTGGACCTCGATCGCGCAGGCCCACAAGGCTGCCACCTGCAAGATGACCACACCGGTGCTCACCCGCATCCTGCTCGAGTCGGTGCAGTTCCAGACCCCGAAAAAGACCGGCATGTTCCGTCCCAAGATGCGCTATGCGCACCAAGGTGGCATGAACCCCCCGGTGATCGTCATCCATGGCAACTCGCTCGAGCATGTCACCGAGGCCTACAAGCGCTTCCTTGAGGGGCGCTTTCGCAAGGCTTTCGACCTGGTGGGCACCCCCCTGCGCATCGAGATGAAGACCTCGCACAACCCCTACGCCGACAAGGATGCCAGCTGAGCGGCAAGGGCTTAGCGGTCCGGGGTCAAGGCGCCTGCAGCGCTGTGGTAAGGTCGAGTCTTCAAGAACCACTGAACACGGAGAATATCGTGAGCAACAAAGGCCAACTTCTGCAGGACCCCTTCCTCAACGCGCTGCGCCGCGAGCATGTGCCGGTGTCCATCTACCTGGTCAATGGCATCAAACTGCAGGGTCAGATCGAGTCGTTTGATCAGTATGTTGTGCTGCTGCGCAACACCGTCACCCAGATGGTCTACAAGCACGCCATTTCCACCATCGTCCCCGGTCGCGCTGTGAATTTCAGCGGCGCCGAAGGCGGCGATAACGCCGCCAGCTGATCGCCTGCCCCCTCCTTGCCTGTGGGTCCCAGTGGCCTCAGGAACGAACCGATTGAGCGATTCTTCCAAGACCCCCCCAGCGCCGACCCTCCTGGTCGGCGTTGATTTTGGGCTGCCCCATTTTGACGATGGCCTGATCGAGCTGGGACTGCTGGCAGAGACCGGCGGTCTCCAGCCGGTGGCGCGCCTGACCTGCAAGCGCAAGGCCCCGGACCCGGCACTGTTCGTGGGCAGCGGCAAGGCCGATGAAATCAAGGCGCTGGCCACGATGCATGGCGCCCAGGAGGTGCTGTTTGACCAGTCGCTCAGCCCGGCCCAGCAGCGCAACCTGGAGCGGCACATTGGCCTGCCGGTCAACGACAGGACCTTGCTGATCCTGGAGATTTTTGCCCAGCGCGCACGCAGCCATGAAGGCAAGCTCCAGGTTGAACTGGCGCGGCTGCAGTACCTGAGCACCCGGCTGGTGCGACGCTGGACCCACCTGGAGCGACAGACCGGTGGCATCGGCCTGCGGGGCGGACCGGGGGAAACCCAGATCGAACTCGACCGCCGGATGATCGGCGAAGCCATCAAGCGCACCAAGGAGCGCCTGACCAAAGTCAAGAAGCAGCGCAACACCCAGCGCCGCCAGCGCGAGCGCAACCAGACCTTCAAGATTTCGCTGGTGGGCTACACCAACGCGGGCAAATCCACCCTCTTCAATGCCCTGGTCAAGGCCAGAGCCTATGCCGCCGACCAGTTGTTTGCCACACTCGACACCACCACCCGACAGCTTTACCTGGGTGAAGCGGGGCGCTCGGTGTCCCTGTCGGACACCGTGGGCTTCATCCGTGACCTGCCGCACGGACTGGTGGAGGCTTTCCAGGCCACCTTGCAGGAGGCCACGGAAGCCGATCTGCTCATGCATGTGGTGGACGCTTCCAACCCCGATTTCCCCGAACAGATGGCCGAGGTGCAGAAGGTGCTGACCGAGATCGGAGCCCAGGATCTGCCGCAGCTGCTGGTCTTCAACAAGGCCGATGCCTTGCCCGCCGAACGGCAGCCGCTGGCCTGCGAAGACAGCTACACGGTCGATGGTGTGCTGGTGCCGCGCATTTTTGTGAGTGCCCGCACTGGCCAGGGCCTCGATCGCCTGCGCCATGCCCTGTCGACGACCCTGGCGGCGGCTGCCACTCGCACATCGGTCACCGAGCGCGATGTCCGTGACCTGAACCGGGATTACAGTTCGGAATTGCCTGAAAGGCCGGAAGATTTCGGCACAATGTACGTCGGACACCCACAGAAAACACCATGAATTTCCATTTGCCTGCCATTCGATGGGCCAGATTGCCGGCGCGCATCCGGGGCATGTTCAACCTGAACGACCCCCGCTGGGGCCGTGGCGATGACAAGCCTGCGGGCGATCAAACACCGCCGCCGCCCGGCCAGGAACAACGTCCGCAGCGCCCGCAGGGCCCCGCTGGCGGGCCGCCGGATCTGGACGAGCTCTGGCGCGATTTCAACCAGAAGCTCAGCCAGCTCTTTGGCGGCAAGGGGGGCGGCTCGCGTCCTCCCGGTGGCGGCAATGCCGGTGGCGGTTTGCCCGGTTTCATCGGCAACCTGGGGCTGGGTGTGGTGCTCGCAGCCGCCGTGCTGGTCTGGCTGGGCACAGGCTTCTTCATCGTGCAGGAAGGCCAGCAGGCGGTCATCACCCAGTTCGGCAAGTACAAGTCCACCGTGGGTGCAGGCTTCAACTGGCGCATGCCCTGGCCGGTCCAGCGCCATGAGCTGGTCTATGTGTCCCAGATCCGCTCGGTCGACATTGGCCGCGACAACATCATCAAGGCCACCGGCCTGCGCGACTCGGCCATGCTGACCGAAGACGAAAACATCGTCGAGATCAAGTTCGCGGTGCAATACCGTCTCAACGACGCCCGGGCCTACCTCTTCGAGAGCAAGAACCCGACTGAAGCGGTGGTGCAGGCGGCCGAGACTGCCGTGCGCGAGGTGGTCGGCAAGATGAAGATGGATTCGGCCCTGGCCGAGGAACGCGACCAGCTGGCCCCGCGTGTTCGCCAGCTCATGCAGTCCATCCTGGACCGCTACAAGGTCGGCATCGAGGTGGTCGGCATCAACCTGCAGCAGGGCGGGGTGCGTCCGCCCGAGCAGGTGCAGGCCGCCTTTGACGATGTGCTCAAGGCCGGACAGGAGCGCGAGCGCGCCAAAAACGAGGCCGAGGCCTATGCCAATGACGTGGTGCCCCGCGCCGTGGGTGCGGCCTCGCGTCTCAAGGAAGAAGCCAATGCCTACCGCGAACGCATCGTGGCCCAGGCCGAGGGCGATGCCCAGCGCTTCAAGGCCATCCTGCCCGAGTACCAGAAGGCGCCACAGGTGACCCGCGACCGTCTCTACACCGAGACCTTCCAGCAGGTCTACAGCAGCGTGACCAAGGTGCTGGTGGACAGCAAGCAGGGCTCCAACCTCCTGTACTTGCCTCTGGACAAGATCATGCAGCAGGTGGCCAGCCCGTCTTCCGCCAGCGCTGCCTCGGATGCGGCCGGCAATGCTGCGGCCGGCACCGTGAGCCCGCCTGCCGATGTCCGCTCCCGCGACAACCTGCGTTCGCGTGACCGCGAACCACGATAAGGACCGCCAAGATGAACCGTTTGGGATTGTGGGTGAGCTCGCTGGCACTGCTGCTGGTGCTCCTGAGCTCGACCCTGTTTGTGGTGGACCAGCGCCAGTTCGGTGTGGTCTATGCCCTGGGCCAGATCAAGGAAGTCATCACCGAGCCAGGATTGCACTTCAAGCTGCCGCCGCCACTGCAAAACGTCAATTACATCGACAAGCGCCTGCTCACACTCGACAGCATCGACACCGAGCCGATGCTGACCGCCGAAAAACAGCGCGTGGTCATCGACTGGTATGTGCGCTGGCGCATCACCGACCCGCAGGCCTACATCCGCAACGTGGGCCTGGACGAGAAGGCTGGCGCCAACCAGCTCAACCGGGTGGTCCGCAACGCCTTCCAGGAAGAGATCAACAAGCGCACCGTCAAGGAATTGCTCTCGCTCAAGCGCGAAGCCCTGATGGCCGATGTTCGCCGTGAAGTGCTGGAAGTCGTCACCGGTGGCGCCAAGCCCTGGGGCGTGGACATCGTCGACGTGCGCATCACCCGGGCCGACTACGTGGACACCATCACCGAGTCGGTCTACCGCCGCATGGAAGCCGAGCGCAAGCGCGTGGCCAACGAGCTGCGTTCGACCGGTGCTGCGGAAGGTGAAAAAATCCGCGCCGACGCCGATCGCCAGCGCGAAGTGACGGTGGCCAACGCCTACCGCGATGCGCAGAAGATCAAGGGGCAGGGCGATGCCCAGGCTGCCCGTATCTATGCCGAGGCATTTGGCCGTGACCCCCAGTTTGCCCAGTTCTACCGCAGCCTCGAAGCCTACAAGGCCAGCTTTGCCAGAAAGAGTGACGTGATGGTGCTCGATCCGGCCAGTTCGGACTTCTTCAGGTCCATGCGCAGCACGGGCCCGGCGGGCCCTGGCCGCAACTGATGGCCTGACCGCCATCCTGCCGTGGACGTCTGGCTGCTGGCCATTGGCCTGGTGCTGGTTTTCGAGGGGCTGATGCCAATGGTGGCGCCCACCCGCTGGCGCCGCCTGTTCGAGCAGCTGCTGCAGTTGCAGGACGGTCAGCTCCGGTTCTTCGGCGTGTTTCTGGTGCTGCTCGGTCTGGCCTTCCTGTGGTGGGCCGACTGAGTTCGACAAAACCCGGTTGGCGAACCGGTAAAATCGCCGTTTTAACCGCCATCCCATTCCCCACATGTCCGCCTGGGTCCTCCCGGATCACATTGCCGATGTCCTGCCTTCCGAGGCCCGGCACATCGAAGAACTCCGACGCGAACTGCTCGACTCCGCCCGCAGCTACGGCTACGAGCTGGTGATGCCGCCGCTGCTCGAATACATCGACTCCCTGCTGACCGGAACCGGCGAAGCGCTGGACCTGCAAACCTTCAAGCTGGTGGACCAGCTCTCGGGCCGTACGCTGGGCCTGCGGGCCGACACCACGCCCCAGGTGGCCCGCATCGACGCCCACCTGCTCGGCCGCAGCGGTCTCACACGCCTGTGCTATTGCGGTCCGGTGCTGCACACCCGTCCGGCCAGGCCGCACGCCACCCGTGAGCCGCTGCAGTTTGGCGCCGAAATCTACGGCCATGCCGGTCCTGAAGCCGACCTCGAGGTCTTGCAGCTGGCCATTGACAGCTTGGGCGCGGCGAAGGTCAGCGGCCTGCACCTAGATCTGGCCGATGCCCGCATCGTGCGCAGCCTGCTCGACGGTGTGGCCTTGTCCGACGACGACCGCCACGAGATCCATGCTGCCCTGGCGGTCAAGGACGCCAGCCGGCTGGCACGCCTGACCGCAGCCCTGCCTGCAGATCGTCGCGACGGTTTGCAGGCGCTGGTCGGGCTGTACGGCGACATCCAGGTGCTGGACCAGGCCGCTCAACAGCTGCCCCGTCTGCCGGCGATTGCCCAGGCCCTGGAACAGCTGCGTTGGCTGGCGGGCCAGGTCAGCGGCCTGACCCTCAGCTTTGACCTGGGCGACTCGCGTGGCTATGCCTATTACAGCGGCATCCGCTTTGCCATCTACGCCAAGGGCGCCTCCGACGCGCTGGTGCGCGGCGGCCGCTACGACGGTGTGGGCGCCGTCTTCGGGCACCGCATCGACCGCGACCGGCCGGCCGTGGGCTTCTCGCTCGACCTCAAGGAGCTGGTGGCTGCCGTACCCGCATTGCCGCTGCGCACCGCCATCCGCGCGCCCTGGGGCGACGCGCCGTCCCTGCGCGCCGCAATAGCCAGCCTGCGCCAGAGCGGTGAAACCGTGGTGTGCGTGTTGCCCGGCCACGAAGACGAAATCGACGAATTCCACTGCGACCGCGAGCTCATCGACGCTGCGGGCCAGTGGGTGATCCAAGCCATCTGATCAGAGAAACCAAGCAATGAACACAACACAAGGCCGCAATGTGGTCGTCGTCGGCACCCAGTGGGGCGACGAAGGCAAAGGCAAACTGGTCGACTGGCTGACCGAGTCCGCACAGGGTGTGGTGCGTTTTCAGGGCGGTCACAACGCCGGCCACACCCTGGTCATCAATGGCGTCAAGACCGCGCTGCACCTCATTCCGAGTGGCATCATGCGCCCGGGCGTCAAGTGCTACATCGGCAACGGTGTGGTGCTCTCCGTGCCCAAACTGCTCGAAGAAATCGCCGGGCTGGAGAAGGCCGGCGTCGAGGTGCGCTCGCGTCTGCGCGTGTCCGAAGCCTGCCCGCTGATCCTGCCTTACCACGTGGCGCTCGATGTGGCCCGTGAAGCGGCCCGCGCCAAATCCGGCACCGAGAAGATCGGCACCACCGGCCGCGGCATCGGCCCGACCTACGAAGACAAGGTGGCCCGCCGCGCCCTGCGTGTGCAGGACCTGAAATACCCCGAGCGCTTTGCCGCCAAGCTGCGCGAGAACCTCGCCTTGCACAACGATGTCCTGGTCAACCACCTGCACGCTGCGCCTGTGGACTTCGACACCGTCTTCAATGAAGCCATGGCCTATGCCAAGGAGCTGGCCCCGATGGTGGCCGACGTCTCGCGCGAGCTCAATGCAGCCCACAAGGGTGGCGCCAACCTGCTGTTTGAAGGCGCGCAGGGCACACTGCTCGACGTTGACCACGGCACCTACCCGTTTGTGACTTCCAGCAACTGCGTGGCCGGCAATGCCGCGGCCGGTTCCGGGGTCGGCCCGGGCATGCTGCACTATGTGCTGGGCATCACCAAGGCCTACTGCACCCGTGTGGGCGGTGGCCCGTTCCCGACCGAACTCGATTGGGAAAAGGAAGGCACGCCCGGCTGGCACATGGCCACCGTGGGCGCCGAGAAAGGCACCACCACCGGCCGCGCCCGCCGTTGTGGCTGGTTCGATGCCGCGCTGCTCAAGCGCAGCGCGCAGGTCAACGGCCTCTCGGGCCTGTGCATCACCAAGCTCGACGTGCTCGACGGCCTCAAGGAGCTCCTGCTGTGCACCGGCTACAAGCTCGACGGCGAGGTCATCGACATCCTGCCCATGGGCGCCGACGAGATCGCCCGCTGTGAGCCGATCTACGAAACCATCGAAG